>Ga0114906_1001166_pt1 | contig 14072 bp, 18 predicted proteins | sample MalvirDeepMed_M9_FD_89687 | JGI IMG/M metagenome (GOLD analysis project Ga0114906, IMG submission 89687) | Marine viral communities from the Global Malaspina Expedition - Malaspina viral metaG DeepMed_M9 | ecosystem: Environmental > Aquatic > Marine > Oceanic | place: Mediterranean Sea...
AAACGGTGAAGTAAATTTTAACAATGAACCCAGAGGATTGTGGGCAGCGATGTGTATTATGATTTTTGGTGAACAAGCAAAGGTAGGCACATTTTCTGTGATTGATTATCGTAAAAGAAAGAACAACTTCAGTAGAATAAAATGATATTCGTTATTGGTAATGGAGAAAGCAGAAAAGACCTTGACCTTAACTCTTTGAAGGAGAAAGGAAAGACCTATGGTTGTAATGCCCTTTATAGGGACTTTTCGCCAGATTATTTATTATCGATAGACGCTAATATAATGGTAGAAATTTTAGAGAGTGGGTATTGTAAAAACAATCAATGTTATTTTTCGGATTGGGATTTGCTTCCCGCAGAGGTGTATGGTGGGTTATCATTTAACAAAGAAATTCATGTTGGAGAGAAAGAAAGAGCAAGGAAGGTTTCTATTTTTGGAGAAGGTTTGGGTGATGAAGTTTTTGTTGCTTGGATAAATGATGAAAATATAACATCGTTTCCAAATTCTCTCTTAGTAGACTGTGGTGTTTGTGCAATAAGGATAGCGTCAGAACACAATCCAAACGAAACAGTTTATTTACTAGGATTTGATTTAAAAAATAACGAAGATGGCACAAACAATAACATCTATAAAAATACTAATTGTTATTCCTCTCTGCCGCGTGACGAAAGCGATAAGGTGGGAGGATATAAAAAGGCAATAGATGCAATCAAAACAATAATAGAAAAAAACCCTGACACATCTTATTGTAGAGTAGACGATACAGGATATAACCCGTGGGACGACCTACATAATGTAAGATGTATTGGTATTGCTGATTTTGTAAACGAGATTAATAAATGATGACAGAAACAAAACTATTTTATGAACGCAATGAAAGTGTGATTAATTCTCACATCAATTGTACCTATGAAGAACTGATTGAGATGACTCCCGATGAGTTTCGTGGATGGGTTATTGAAATGCGTAAAGTGGTTAAAGAGGCGTGGGATAAATATGGTTGTCCTCCACGAACAGGAAAGAGTGAAGAAGGTATCATTGACCAGTTCAATAAAATTGCAGAATATCCTGTTCACGAATTTGCACACACCGATGAATTGTGTGATATTGGTGATGATGTAATTATTAATAAATCTCGTATTGGTGGCGAAGCAGACCAATGGTTTAGTAATATGATGAAGGTTCGTATCAACTATACCGAAAAAGATACTGGCTATTCTATCTACGATTTATTTGCGGATGATAAACATCTCGATAAAATGGTAAAGGGCGGAATGCGTCACTTCCGACGAGACAGTATGTACGAACACGCTAAGTCTGCATTCACACACAATACCAAGTATGCTGTTATTGATACTGGAGATGCAAATCACTGGATAAACTCTTTCTTCACCGCAAAGCACATATTCAAGGGATATGACTTTATATTAGAAGAAGTAAAGATTCGTGAGGGATTGAATAGCGGCTACTTCCAAGTTGAACAAAGTGAAATTTTAAATCTCACCAAAGACGAAGTACAAGAATATAAAAATAAAGGGTGGCTAAAATACCGACATCATTCTACTTTTGATATAAATAATATGTCTGATGATATGCGATATAACATTCGTGTGTATCGTAAGGGAAGAAAAATGTTTCCCAAAGCATTTGCTGCATATCGTATAGGTTATATACAACCTGCTGTAAACTTCCCACCAATGACTGCTAAATATTTGTATGAAAGATTTACAAATGATATCAAAAATCAAGAAGTTATTAATATTTACGACCCGTCTGCTGGCTGGGGTGGTCGCATACTTGGTGCTATGGGCGTTAGGGATGACCGTAGGATTCATTATGTTGGTACTGACCCTAACCCTGACAATTTTTGCGATGGCGATTCTCACAGCAAGTATTCTTCTATTGCAGATTTCTACAATACCAAAACTTATCGGGGAAATCCTTTCTTTTCCGAAACGAACACTTACCACATTTTCCAAGAATGCGCCGAAGACATCGGAAGACACCCCGACTTCCAAAAGTACAAAGGAAAACTCGACCTCATCTTCACTTCGCCACCTTATTTCAACAGAGAGGCGTATAGTGAAGATTCTAACCAGTCATACAAAAAATATGGGTCGTCGTATGAGTCGTGGCGAGAAGGATTTTTACGACCTACCTTAGAAACCTGTGTTGACTTTTTGCGAGATGAAAGGTATCTTTTGTGGAATGTTGCTGATTTACTAGTCAGTGGTAAATATCTTACCTTGGAAGAAGATTCAAGGAAGATTTTAGAAGAGTGTGGTATGGAATATAAATATACACTGAAGATGGCATTAGAAGGAATGCCTGGGCAAAATAGAATGGGTGAAGATGGTAAACCTACTTGTAAAAATTATTGTCAAGTTAAGGGAAAATATTTAAAATATGAACCTATATTTGTATTTAAGAAAGTGAAAAAATTATGAACAATTATCAAAGTCCAAATCCTGTTGGACAAGTTAGTACCGAAATTAATAGTACCGCAAGCATTCCTGTTCGTCTAGAATATGTTTGGTTGGACGGGCACAATCCTAAAAATCTAAGAAGTAAAGTTCGTTATGACGAATGGTCTTTAGATTCAGAAAATGGAAACATGGACAGAGAAGAAGTTCTTTCTAGAATAGAAGAATGGAATTTTGATGGTTCTAGTACAAATCAAGCAAAAACCAAAAACAGTGATGTGGTACTACATCCTGTAAAAGTGTATCATAATTCACTTGAGGTTGGCGAAATAGCATCATTTATAGTTCTTTGTGAAACATTTAATACAGACGGAACTCCACACAAAACCAATTCGAGATATGATTTACGAGAACTGGTAGATGATAAAATAGAAACATCTGATGATATGTGGTTTAGTGTTGAACAAGAATATACTTTTGTTGATGAAGATGACCTTCCAGTAAAATGGAATCACGACAACAAACAGGGACAAAATTATTGTGGTGTAGGTTCTCAAAACACAAATTGTAGATTTGTTGTCGAGCAACACGCTAAGTTTTGCATAGATGCAGGAATTGGTATTGCGGGGACGAACGCCGAAGTTCTTCTTTCTCAGTGGGAATATCAATTAACTCCAAAGGGCGCATTAGAGACAGCAGATGACCTCTGGATTAGTAGATATATTCTTCACAGATTAACAGAAGAATTAAATTTTAGTGCTTCTTTCCATCCAAAGCCAATTGACGGAGAATGGAACGGTGCAGGCGCACATATTAATTTTAGTACTGAATATATGAGAGAAAATTCAGACAAAGAATATATTGAAAATGTATGTAAGGCTCTTGGTAATTCTCACACAGATACTATGCAGTATTATGGAGAAGATAACAGAAAGAGGCTTACGGGAGATTGTGAAACCCAACACTATTCTAAGTTTACTTATGGAGTAGGCGACAGAGGTGCTTCAGTTCGTATCCCTTCACAAACTGCTATTGACTGGTCTGGTTATCTTGAAGATCGAAGACCAGCGGCAAATATGGACCCATATGACGCATTTTCTATACTAATAGAGTCTGTTTCTGAAATTGAAGTTCCAGAAACTATTGAAATGTAATTCCACGCTTATACATATATGTGGAGAAGCCCTATGAACAATATTTCCGAACGATGGTATAAGATCAAAAGAAAAGATATTGAAGATAAAATTGATAATGGAGAAATGCTTTCTAATAAAAGAATGCAATATGAATCTCCACTAAAAAAATATGTTCTTACAATAACTCCTGTTGCATTTGAAGAAGATAGTAGATATTGGGCATTTACTATTGGAAAGGTTTACAAAAAAATCAAACAGAAAACAGGCAATCTAATTGCAACCATTCACAGAAACAGTGAAAAGTTTCCTTACGCCTTTCTCGAAGATCAGCCAGATGGACATGATTATTTCATTTGTGGTGAAGATTATCAGGGTCAAATCATTATTCAATTAGACACTGGGGTTCGAGTTGATTATATTGGCGAAAAAGCAAAAAGAAATATGGAATTTTGCTGGCAGAAATTTCATCTTTCCCCAAATAAAGAAATTATAGCAATAGAAGGACATGCTCGAAATAAGCCATCCGAGGTTACAGAATACAGAGGCGTTCGATTTTTTAAATTTATTAACAAACTCGAATTGCCATATGAAGAACTGGGCAACAGAATATCATTTCATTATGATAATGCAATTGGCTGGGAAGATGATTATCATTTTCTAGTTTCTGTTATTGAAGATAGAAGAAAAGACGACCTTAAACGAGTACGAGATTTACCAAAGAAAGAAAGAATGAAGTGTCTAGAAAATAATAACTTCGGCAGAAGGAACATTGTATATCGTGTGCCTGTTGAGGGCGGAGAAGAAGACATAAAAGAAGTTTACTCCGAATGGATTGCTTCTTGACACACTAATTTAATATGATATAATTCTATTATGGCAAAGCGAACAAAACTTAGTTACGACGAGCCTATTTGGAATCCCAAAGAAAAGGATGCCGAATGGACTTTCTTCGGTTGTGTAAATAAGTACCGCACAATGATTCACCCCTCTTCTAAGAAAGAAAAGAAGTGGGTAATGGACTATATGAAGTGGAAGAAGTATGAAAAAGAAGATATCGAAAACGCACAAAGAGGCGGTTCCTTTTATTTTGGTTTGGTAGCACCTGCTTGTAGAATCTGCACACAAGGGGATACAGATGCTCCCCCACAGTGGCAGAAAAGTATGAATGATTATATTTTAAAACTTATCACAGAAGGCAAAAAGAAAAAAAGAGAAAGAGAAGAAAACAAACCAGTAAAGGTTTTTGTTTCTATTCAAGACCGAATCAAAAATCAAGTTGGGGAATATCTTGAAATGTTGCATTTGGAAACCGATAATTTTCTTGACAACATCAAAGACAAGCCTAATTTCAATATTGCAAATTGGTTAAAGGGAAAAAAGGTAAAGGCAGTTCAGTCTTCTATGATTGCAGAAGCATTTGAACCCACTCTCCAAGAACTTAATGACACCTATAATAAAGTTTGTGACCAACTTGTTGAAGGTTATGATTATCTCACAAGACCACAACTGAAAAGGTTTAGAGATATGGTTGAGGAAATTATTGTTACTTGTAAACAACATTCTAAACTCACTAAGGCAGTACGAAAGCCAAGAAGAAAAAAGAGTCAAGCGCCAGGTAAGATAATTAAGAAATTAAATTATTGTGAAAAATCAGAAGAGTATGGTGTTTCTTCTATTGACCCAAGAAAGATTATTGGTGCAAATAAGGTAATTGTATTCAATACCAAGTACAAGAAACTTGCCATATTTGAAGCATCGCCACTAGTCGATGGTCTTTCTGTTAAAGGAACAACTATAGTTGGCTTTGATGACAAAAAATCAAGAGAAAGAACTGTAAGAAAACCACACGAAATTGTAAAAGATTGTAACAATTCGGGTATTCGTCAGATAAATAATCGGTATAACTCACTCAAGACAAAAGAGAAAGTGCCGACTGGAAGAATAAACAAATACTGCGTAATTTTACAGGCATTAAAATGATACTATTAGATATGAGTCAAGTGATTTTGGGTAATATTTTTGGATATAGCAAAGATATTGCTCAAGCAGACGAAAACCTTATTCGCCACCTAACACTAAATTCAATAAGAATGTATAAGAACAAATTCAAAAAATACGGAAATGTAATTCTTGTTTTTGATTCTGGTGATTATTGGCGAAAAGAGAAGTTCCCGCAGTACAAGGGAACTAGAAGATTAAAACAGGATGAGAAAAAAGAACTCTGGAGGAATCTTTGGAATATTGTTTCCACTGTTCGGGATGAATTAGAAGACAACTTCCCCTATAAAGTAATGCGAGTTGGCAGAGCAGAAGCAGATGATATCATTGCTTATCTTGCAAAGAAATATCATCAGACTGAAGACATTATGATTGTGTCTTCAGATAAAGATTTTCAACAACTACAGCGTTACGAAAATGTAAAACAATATAGTCCTAAGAATAAGGCTAAAGTTGTATGCTCTGATCCGAAAGAATTTTTAATTAATCATATTGTAAAGGGCGATTCTTCTGATGGTATTCCTAATATTCTATCAGATGACGATACGCTTATTAATCCAGACAAAAGACAAAAAAGACTAACCCAAAAAGTACTTGATACCATCAACGAAGATTTGGCGTTTGGTGAACTTCCAAAAGGACTAGAAGATAACTGGAAAAGAAACCAATCCCTCGTTGATTTGGATAGAGTGCCAGATTGGATTAACGATAAAATTGAAAAGCGATGGAATGAACCAATTAAAGGAAAGAGAAATCGCCTTTTCAATTATTTTATTAAACACAAATTAAAAAACCTAATGGAGTGCATAGAAGAATTCTGATGGGCAGAAAAGACAAAAAGAAAAAGGATGACACTTATGAAGATACTTCGGACCTTCATAAGTCGTATATAAAAAACCGAAAGAACAAAAGGCGAAAGAACGAAAAACGCTATATGAGAGAAATTCAAGATGGCAAATGGACGGGGGATAACATCGACAATTTCGAAAAATGGTAATTGATTTATTGTGGATACTGTGATATAATGAACAAAATTGTTATGGAGAATATATTATGACAACAATGACAAAGATGAAAATGTCCACAGAGACATTGAATCTCCTAAAAAACTACTCTTCGATTAATTCAAACATTTTAATCAAGCCTGGTAATATGATTACAACCATCTCACCAGTCAAAAATGTAATGTCAGAGGCACTTGTAACAGAAAACTTTGACACCGAATTTGGTATTTGGGACTTAAACAAATTCCTTGGAGTGGTTTCGCTTTTCGATAAGCCAGAGTTTGATTTTGATGAAAAGTTCGTTACTATTTCTGGTAGTGGCGGTGCATCGGTGCAGTATTATTACAGTGAGCCTTCTTTGCTTTCTGTTCCTACTAAATCAATTACAATGCCAGAACCAGTTGTCACCTTCAAGTTGACACAAAAGAATTTTTCTGAATTACAAAAAGCATCTGCTGTTCTTCAAGTTTCGGACCTTGCAGTTCGAACAGATGGCGATATGCTACAATTAGCAGTTCTTGATAAGAATGATGTTTCAAGTAATTGTTATACCATTGACCTCGGTGAGATTGGTGATAATCAAGATTTCTGTTTCTACTTTAAGGTAGAAAACCTTAAAATGATTGAAGCAGATTATGATGTAAAAATTAGTGATAAGAACATCAGTCAATTTACATCAACCAACAATGAACTTATTTATTGGATTGCTCTGGAAACGGATTCACGGTATAACGGATGACAACAGAAACCCTCGTAAAAAACTATTTGTGGGTGGAGAAATACCGTCCACAAACTATTGACGATTGTATTTTACCAGAATCAATTAAGACAACATTTGAACAGATGGTGGAATCTGGTGAGGCGCAAAATCTTCTTCTTTCGGGAGGAGCAGGTTGTGGTAAAACTACAATTGCAAAGGCTCTTTGTGCTGAATTAGACGCCGATTATATTATGATTAACTGTTCGGAAGATGGAAACATCGATACGCTTCGAACAAAGATTCGTAATTTTGCTAGTTCGGTTTCTATATCTGGCGGGAAAAAGATTGTAATTCTTGACGAATTTGATTATGCAAATGCTCAAAGTATGCAACCTGCACTTCGTGGATTCATTGAAGAATTTTCAAAGAATTGCCGTTTCATCCTTACTTGCAACTTTAAGAATCGCATCATCGAACCAATTCATTCTCGATGCACCTCCGTAGAATTTAGAATACCTAACAAATCCAAACCAAAATTAGCATCTGCTTTTCTTGAACGGTGTAAATATATTTTAGACGAAGAAGGCATTGGGTATGATGAGAAGGTACTCGCAGAATTGATTCTCAAACATTTTCCTGACTTTCGCCGCATCTTAAATGAGTTACAACGATATTCTGTTGCAGGTATAATTGATACTGGCATTCTTACACAAATTGGCGAAACTTGCACAAAAGAATTGATTGCCCACATGAAAGAAAAGAACTTCACTGAGGTTCGCAAATGGGTTGTACAGAATTTAGATAATGATACTACCAGATTATTTCGCAATTTGTATGACGGGTTTTATGGTTACTTAAAACCACAATCGATTCCGCAGGCTATTTTAATTCTTGCAGAATATCAATACAAGGATGCTTTCGTAGCAGACAATGAAATTAATACAACGGCTTGTCTCGTTGAACTTATGGTGGAGTGTGAATTTAAATGATAGGAATTAAACCAAGCAGAGGTAAAGTTGGAATAAAGCACCTTGAAGAAGAAGAGCCCACTACAGGAATCATCTATACAAAAAAAGAACACCCTATTTTTGGTAAAGGTGAAATTCTGTCAATTGGGCATCTTGAAATTACAGACAACGGAAAACTCAAAAAAGTTGATTTTGAAATTGGCGATTTTATATTATACAACAAGCAAGAGGGCTGGGGCGAATTCGCCGGCATCCGTTTCATTAAACCATCGCAGGTTGTTGCCATTATTGACAAGGATACAGAAATAGGATGAAACTGGGTGATTATTTAACAGCCATAAACTATTCAAAAGAAACTCTTTTGGACACTGAAGATGAGATGGTAGAAAAGCAGTATGCACCATTTATCATCAATCGGTGTTTGTCTTATTTCCCCGATACCATTATGCAAGCAAACGAAATGAATTTCTGGTGTGGAATAGACAAGAAAATGCATTTTGATTTTCTTTGTAATGGGACTCGAAAAAGAAAACGATTTAGTAAATGGCTAAAAGATGAAAAACCAGAAGATTTTGAGACAGTAAAAGAATATTTTGGTTATTCTAATAAAAAGACCAAAGAGATAATGCATCTTTTGACCAACAAGGACATCAATAATATGAGAAAGGAGAGGTTTACCGGCGGCAAAATGTGAAAAAATATAAATACTTTCGTATTATGCGTGTGACGCACTCAAATAATGGAGACATAATATGGAAGAAAGATATATTGACATAGCCGTAGAAGACCTACTAGAAGTTACCCTTGCAGAAAATGATGATTTTTTAAAGGTGAAAGAAACCCTTACTAGAATTGGCGTTTCTTCTAGAAAAGAAAAGAAATTATGGCAATCTTGTCACATCCTACACAAAAGAAGCAAGTATTACATAGTACACTTTAAAGAACTTTTTGCTTTAGATGGATTGCCAACCAACCTATCAGAAGATGATATTGGAAGAAGAAATACCATTGCAAACCTTTTAGAAGAATGGGAATTACTAGAAATAGTAAACCCCGACAAAACAGAAGAACCCGTAGCACCCATCAGTAAAATTAAAATTCTACCCTATAAAGAAAAAGGTGAATGGGAACTTTGTCCTAAATATCATATAGGTAAGAAAAAATGATTAAGCGAGTTTTATATTATGATACCAAAAATCATCCACCAAATTTGGGTTGGTGACCAGTCTAAAAGACCAGATGATATGATTAAAACCTGGCAGGATATGAATCCTGACTGGAAACATATACTTTGGACTGATGATAATTTACCAAATATAAAGAATAAAATTCAATATGATGCAATGAAGGAGTATGCGGGCAAAGCCGACATTCTTCGTTATCAACTACTACAAGATCAGGGTGGATTTTTCATTGATGCAGATTCGATATGTGTTAAACCTCTTGATGATTTTTTCGTAGACAACGATTCTTTCTGCTGTTGGGAAAACGAATATATTCGAACTGGTCTTATGTGTAATGGTTATCTTGCAGCGTGTAAAGATAATGAATTAATGGGACATCTTAATGGAAGAATTTCAATGATTCCTTCTGAAGTTCTAGACTCTGCTCCAAACCTAACCGCTTGGCAAATTACTGGTCCCAGTCTTCTTACAGACACAGTAAAGAAAACCCAATACAACAAAATTAGAATTTATCCTAGTCACTATTTCCTTCCTAGACATTATAGTGGAATGGAAACAGAATTTAAAAATGAACCAATCTATTCTGAGCAGTATTGGGGAAGCACAGAAACTCTCCAAGGTAAAATGGGAATGACTTATGGTAGTTGATGTCGTTTTAAATTGTTTTCGAAGAACCCGATGGCTAGAAGAACAACTTGAAGCGGTAAAGGCTCAAAGTATTAAGCCTTCAGGAATTTTTGCTTGGAGAAACGAAAGCGAACAATCTATCCCCGAAAAACTTCAGAAGCAATTAATATTTGCAAACTGTAATCATAATCTTGGCGTGTGGTCTAGATTTGCTTATGCGTTGAATTCAAGAGCAGATTATATTTGTGTTATTGATGATGATACAATTCCTGGTCCTCTCTGGATAGAAAATTGTATAAAAAGTATGGACACACACCCAGGTCTTATGGGAACTGTTGGTGTTTTGTTTGGGGATAAAAATTATTCTTGGGAGAAACTTAGAAGAATTGGTTGGTGTGAACCAAACGAAGAAATAACACCAGTAGACATTGTAGGACATTCTTGGGTATTTCCTAGAGAACTTCTTTCTGTGTTGTGGAGAGAATTACCATATAAAGATATTCCACCAATTGTAGGAGAAGACATTCACTTCTCTCATATGATTCAAAAGTATACTGACTTTGGAACTTATGTTCCTCCTCATCCAAAAGACAATAAAGACCTTTGGGGAAGTATAAAGGGCGAAGAGTATGGTCACAGTCAAGAAGGAATTTCGATGACTCGTTTTACAAATGAGCAAGGACAACAGTTTACTGGCGGACAGATGATGGGCATTTGTCTTTCAAGAGCAGTTGATAGTGGATTTAAATTGTTGGAGGCGGAGTGAAGAATTTTAAAGAAGAACTTAAAAAGTACTATACTATGATTAAAAATCACGAACCATTTGCCTTTAGTAGATGGGCAGATGGCGAGTTGTGGATTCTTGAGAATAAATCCTATTCGCTAAGTCCAACATCACACGGATATGTTCTTCCTGAAGACCAAAAAGAATTTGATGCAGAAAAACACAAGTTCCATCACGATAAATTGTGGGATGCATTTAAATATAAAGCCGATAATTATCACATTGGAATCACAACAAATTCTGATGCGGGCATTGTTGGATATAGTCCTAGAGATTGGATGATTGACAACAGCGGTTCAGATATTGATAATATTACATTTGCAAACCTTTTCATTAATTCAAACTATTATGATTTTCGAGGCGAGGTATTGCCATTATTTAATGAATATGAGATAATCATAATGTGTAATGAAAAAGCAAATTTAAACGGATTGGAAACAAAGAAAGATTTTAGAGTCGGTTCTAATTGCATCGTCAATGACGATAATAAGATTGACGAAATTGTAGAGTATGTAAAAGAAACAAAACCAAAAGGTTGTTTGTTTCTGTTTTGCGCCAGTAGTTTGGGTAATGTTTGTATTCATAAACTACACGAAATTGCACCAGACAACACATACCTCGACCTGGGTTCTGCTTTAAATCCAGATTTATACTTGGGTTTGGATAGAGGCTATTTGTCTGCTTGGGCAGGAGTAAAGCAACGGGGTATGTGGGATATGTCTGAGTATCTTGTAAGGAATGAAGAATGGTAGAAATTGTAGACAACAATCCAAAGTATTTTAATTTTGTGAGATTGCTTCGAAACGACCAAAGAGTTCAAGATGGCTTCATTGAAAATGTAAACATCACCGAAGAACAACAAGAGAAATATATGCAGAAATATAGTGACAATTATATTATTGCACTGTATAATGGACAAGAGGCAGGATTTGCAGGGTCAATTGATAGAGACATTCGCGTTTGTGTGCATCCAGATTTCCACAAGAAAGGAATCGGAAAGGCACTCATCAAAGAATTGATGGTTCGTTTCCCCAGTTCATTTGCTAAAGTGAAAATTGAAAACGAAGCAAGCAGAGCGTTATTTGAAAGTTGTGGTTTTAAAGTGAAGTATTGGTTAATGGAAAAATGAAACACAATCCCTACAAGATAGTACAAATGTTCGAAGAAACAATGGCAGACTACACAGGATCGCCATATGCTGTAGCGGTTGACTCTTGTACAAACGCCCTTTTTCTTTGCTGTAAATATCTTGAAGTGAAGGAAGTTGCTATCCCTGCAAAAACATATCTTTCCGTACCACAGTCTATAATTCACGCAGGCGGCAGTGTAAAATTTAAAGACTATGATTGGAGTGGACTCTATCAATTAGAACCTTACCCAATTTGGGACTCTGCAAAAAGACTTACATCTAAAATGTATAAAGAAGGAACTTTTATGTGTCTATCCTTCCATATTAAAAAGACTCTTCAACTTGGTAAGGGTGGAATGATTCTTACTGACAACAAAGAAGCCGTAGAATGGTTCAAGCAGGCAAGATATGAAGGCAGACACGAAGTAAACTATAAAGAAGACGATATAACAATGTTGGGGTGGAATATGTATATGACCCCACAACAAGCATCTCACGGACTTGCTCTTATGCAAAATTATCCAGAAAAGGTTCCCGACTTAGACGAAAATGGTGGTTACAGAGATTTGCGAGAATTCACCATTTTTAAAGAGGATACTATAAACAAACAAAAGAAATTTGAACTCGGTTCTTATTTTGAAACTACGGGAGATTGAAAATGTCAATATATGTTATCTCTGTTCATTCTGGAGATGAGGCTCTAAACGGAATAGAATTTTTGGATTTACAACTTTCTGGTTTTAAGAAAAATACCAGTAGTTCCTGTAAATTTTATCTTGGAGTATATGGAGATGATTATAAAAAATGTAAAGAAGATTATAGTGAATCAAACATTACTTTTATTGATGTGACGAAAGCACACGAAGATTATAATCTTAGTAAAGAACACTGGCTTAGATTAAATTTCATTTATGACCATTTAGAAAAAAATGTAGAATTCGATGACGAAGATATTATTGTGTTTGCCGATTCTGATGCTTGGCCAATTAGAGAATGGGAAGGAAAAATTAATTCCTTATTGGAAAAAAACAAAGCGGTAGCAATAGAAAGAAGAGAAAATCCCGAACCCCTATTGACCGATAAAGCAAAACCATATCCTCATCCATCCTTTTTTGCAATTAAAGCAAATTTTTGGAAAAAACATTACAGAAAAGGACTCGAATGGGACTTGGGTCCAAAGGAAGACCAATTTAAAACTTCGGGACCAACTATTAAGATTTGGTTAGAAGACAATGGTTATTCTTATGCTCCTCTTTTAAGAACAAATTGCATAGATATACACCCCTTATATTATGGTGTATATGGTGATATAATATATCATCATGGCGCCGGCACTAGACCAAAATATGATTCTGCTGATATTTGGTTAAGAACGGGATTAAATCCACATACAGATTTAGATTTAAGATATCCAATGATATTGGATTTCAATCAAAGAATATCTGACTTGGTATTAGAAGAAATAAAACAAAATGATTTATTCATAAATGTATATTTGTTAGGTATGTTATGAGTGATATAGCATTAGTTGTAAATACGGTTCATAAAAATTCTGATTTGTGGGGAATGTTCTTTGCTCGGTTGGAAAAGTATGTGTCAAAAGATTTCTTCAAACGGAAGTATCTCTTTACTGATAAAGTAAACGAATCTGTTCCTGAAGATTTTGAAGTTGTTCTTTACGACGAAAGTGAAATGTATAGAGAACAATTCCTTACAGGAATAAAGGAAGTGCAAGAGGACTACTGCATATACATCTCTGAAGATTATATTCTTTATGACAACATAAAGGAAGACTTGTTATTAAAATATAAGGATGTTATGGCGAAAGATGGCATTTCGTTTGTAAAACTCTTCAAGGGTTCGGTTGTTGAAACTCCATTTGTCCCCTACAAAGATTATGATGATTTGTTTATACTGGAGAAGAATTTGCCATATTATTACAGTCAGAGTGCGACTCTTTGGAAAACTAGAGACTTAGAATCAATTCACGAAAAAGGACCTAATTTACACATAGCAAATATCGATTGGGAAAATTCATTTGAATGGAATGCTAACGATATTTGCCTGAAACTTGGACTTGAAGGTTTATTTGTTTTCAGAAAAGAAGCAAGGAGAGGGA
>Ga0114906_1001175_pt1 | contig 14026 bp, 17 predicted proteins | sample MalvirDeepMed_M9_FD_89687 | JGI IMG/M metagenome (GOLD analysis project Ga0114906, IMG submission 89687) | Marine viral communities from the Global Malaspina Expedition - Malaspina viral metaG DeepMed_M9 | ecosystem: Environmental > Aquatic > Marine > Oceanic | place: Mediterranean Sea...
CACTATCACTATCACTATCACTATCACTATCACTATCACTATCCCAATTTTTCGCGATTGAACGATTTGTAATCCAACTTGGACAATCTCTACGCTGTTCATAATCATAATACACATCAATTGTTTCAGGGTGGATATTTTCACACGAATAACGCTGAGGCAACGCTTCTAACCACTTAGGCGTTTTGTTGCTGCCCGCTTCAACCCACCCCTCACTTCGGACATCCATCCACCAATATTCATCTTGAAAGTAATGATAGAGATTATCATCCCAACTCTCCCCCCCATTAATTATGTTAAGGGTTCTAATAACACTATTCATTCTGCGTCGCGTTTCAACCTCTAACCCAATCTGGGATAGGATGTCATCACAAGGACGAGAGGCACGGGATGCGGATTGGGTTGAAAACCGCGTGTGGGTGCCCGTCCAGTTATCAGCAACGAAGTTGGGAGCAATCTTCATAGTTAGGTGTGTGGATTTTAGTGATAGGTGGTGGTTCAGAAAAAAATCAAATTTTCTTTTTTTACGAGTTAGACTTGATTTACAGCACTTAAGGGTTGGAGCGAGTTATCATCAATTTACAGCACTTACCACTAAACTCTAAAAAGTAAAATTTGATTTTAATATATTTTTTGTTTTATTAACAAAATATTTAAAAAGTAAAAAAGAATTATATAAAAAGAATGACAAAAAAATTTTACGATAGAACTGGTAATCTTGGTTATCTAAACGATGTTATGTTTCTTCTCAATTTGGCGTGTTATAAAAAGACAGGTTATTATCTCCCTTGTGGAGATTATGCCCGTGATTGGTCTTATAGATTAGAGGATGGTAAAAAGAAGGGTGTTATGAAGATATCAAGAAAATTGATATCAAAACCTTTCTATTGTGAAAATTATGGTGGATTAGAAACAAAGATAATGAGAGTTAATTTATTAAACGAGTTAAAAGGTAATTTTAAAGTAGAAGATTATTGTTATAGTTTTCAACATCTTATCCTACCAGTTTTAATAGGTCTTAAAGATGCGTGGGTTAATCAATTCCCTAATTATAACCCTGATATAAACGACCAATCTGACTTGGCGACGAACTTCCGAACCTTGGTTGAGTTTATTACTAATTATAAGACTTGGGAGAGAATGTTATATAATGATGATGATACTAATTATCCAACACCAACCGAAATTGAAGATAATTGTGGTTGGAGTATGAAGGATGATAAGTTAAAAAGATTACCACTATCACGGGATGCTCGGAGTTGGTTAAGTGGTATTGTTGAAGACTTCTTCACTTTTGGTTATGAAAAAAATAAGTTAAAAAGATTTGATAGTTTGCGGGATATTAAAAAATATTTTTACACAATCCCTCAGAGTGGTTTTTGGGGAGAGGTAAGATATACAGATAAGGATTGGGGCACCAATCATCAATATCATCAACAACACGATTTAATAAACATAACTATCTTACCATTACTTTATTCACACAGACACTCTGAGTTTGGTAAGATGTTTTATAATCTATTTCAAAAGAAAGGTATTATAGATTTCGCTCCACCCCCCAAATCCTATAAGAAGATTAAAAAGTTAATAAACTCAGTAGTTAATGACGGCGATATAAAGATGAATAGAAAGAGATTTCTATGTCAAGATAAACATAAGAGTTGGTGTTGGGCATCCAACTCGCGCCCTCTATATCTCCTTTCTGAGGATAAAAATAGGGATGGGTCAAAAGAGGTAATAGGTGTTTCAACCTCAGGGTGTAATTTATGTCCCCTTGCTAAAAAGTTATGGTATCCTTATTTTATATATAGATTATATATAAACAGAGTTTATTTCAAACACAACTCAGACAGACAACTTGGAGCGGTAATTGGATATTATACAGATAGACGAAGAAATTATTGGAGTTATATAAAAGAAAATTCAACTCGTTTAAATATATCTTGGATAGGTGATGATATCCAGTATGAAGATAGTGAAGATAAAAATTATTATAATCACATAGATTATAAACAACATTACATTCAATCACTCCTCAATATCTAAATAATCTTCACTATCACTTGATAAAAGAGGTTCAGTATTATCCTCTATCACTATCTCACCTTTAACAACTTTACAACTATCCTTATTTATTTTTATACTACAACTTTTACATAACAATTCAAAGATAGATAATAATTCGGGTTCGGGTTTTAAAATATCTCTTATCTTTTGTATTTCTAAAATATTTTTAACATCAAGTTTTTCAACCTCCATCTTTATAATATAATCTTAAAAAAAAAGTTTTCAAATAATCTTATCCTTAATTTTTATAAGTGATGTTATTTACTGGGTCAGTTGAACGACCCTGAGCAACATTCCTCATTCTTCTAAAAAATTGGTTATTTCTACTTAACTTACTCCATTCGTGAATTGTATATTTATCATCATAAGTATCACCTTGTGCCTTATGGATAGTTATACAATAAGCAGAATAGAATGTATCAAAGATAAATTGATTATCATAACTTTTATTGTTTGAAAAAGTTATGGTATCTCTATCCCAAGTTTTAACATACATTATTTGATTTTTAGCAATCTCCTCCTGTTTCAAAGATTTACACGCAATCAAAGGTGTCCCTGTTGTTATGACAAGTTCTCTTCTTTGTCCATCTATTTTATTAACTGGGTGTTTATAAGTTATCTCTTCTTCTTTATAAAAGTCTAACACATTCAAACACTTATGAGGAGTTAAATCAGATTTAATTTTATCTTCTATCTCCTCAATAACTTCTTTTCGTTTTAAGTTAGTATAACACAGATTACGAAGGGTTCTACATTCTTCGGTGCTGATTTTGAACCTTTTCGGATGAAGAGACCAATCATCCCATAACGGGTCTTTACTATTACCTCGCCTGAAATTGTAGATAAAGTTAATCTTAACAAAGGCACTTAACTCCTTAATTAAATAAGACCCGTTAAAGTCTCTATCTTCTTCTCCAACAGGTGGGAGTTGTCTTTCTATATCACCACATAGAATAAACTTCAATCTCGGGATACGCCGCTTGAGTGATAATAACAACGACCAATAATATCCTGTTATCATAGATATCTCATCAATAATAACATAATCAAAACAAGGTTTTTTAAATCCATCACCACTTAACTTATTACAAATCTTATCAAAATAAGCAGGTGTTTTATCTTCATCATCAATATTCATAACTGGGATACCTAAACCCTTATTGATAGTTTTACCACCTATATTATTACACGCCTTATTGGTTGGTGCTAACTTAATACAGAAACAAGGATTTTTATCTCTCCATTCTTCTAACTTCTCAAAATATTTATAATCTTCTTGTGATTTTAAAATCGCTTTTCTCCACCTATATCTAATTCTATTTTTATCAAGGATATCACCAAAATTTTTCAAAAATTCTGTTTTACCAACTCCACCCTCACCTTGTATCCACGCACCTCCATAACTATTAACTAATCTAAATATACAAGTCCCTCCTATATTTTTACTCCACCTTTTATCAATATCTATCTCTTTCTCCAAAATATTATTTTTCATTATAACTGGATTTTGTTTCTTATATTCTTTAAACTCCCAAACATCTTTTGAGATAATTTTCTCAAAACGGATATCAAAATCCGTGATTTTTGAATTAACTATATCCACAAACTTCTTATGAGTATCCTCATCCCAATTGACTATTGTGTTATAATAGATAGCATCTGTTCGGGTTAAACACATCTCAGGCACAACCCCATAATAAAACCATAAACACGATTTCGTGGTGTGATGGATTTTCAATAACATCTCATTAACTTTTTCAACAACCGCAAGTCTAATTGGTTGTCCCGATTGGATATTATATTGATAAGATGGATGAGATATTAGATATAAAGGTTTATCTTCAAATCTATATTCTTTTTTGAATTTTGTGTTTTCATCCAACATACTAACTATCTCACCACGATAGAATGCTCGGGTTAAACTTGTTTCACTTGGGGTTGTGTTAAATCTAAAGTGGTTTATTTTATCAGGTTTTTTCAATCCACCTATCCACGAATTAATCAATCTCTTATGTTCTATACCTTCACCACCGAGAGGCGACTGAGTTAATTCTTCAGTTTCTTCGCATTCAATAACGAATGGTTTGAAATAATTATGAGGTAAAGTTTTAATCGGTTTTATGAAATACTCAATTTCAACAAGACCCTTATCTAATAAGTGTCTCAAAAAGCATCCGTGATATAACACTAAACCTTCTTTTTGATTTCTCAAAGGATAACCACTCCCAATTTCTTTAACGAGATAGAAATAGTTTGGGTTAAAATCTCCTCTATATTTTTCAAATTGACTTATACCATCATATATATTAAACTCTAAATCATAATTTTTTAAAGCAGTTTTATACGCCTTTGAGATATCAATTGAATAAACATCCCGTTCAACTTTTTCTTTATAAACTTGATTATCTGCTTTTATCTCACTATCATAAAAGGCACGACGAGTGTTTGAGTTAAACATACTATATATCTTACTATCTAACAATTCAGACCCACCACCATCCCACCACCACCCCTGATATTTACCACAATAGTTTTTATTGAAGATAGCATCAGAGATTGATTTGATAGTAGGCATTCGGGTTATATCTAATTCAGGATAATTATCTACAATAAAATCAACCAACTTTTCTGAAGGGATATTTTTTGAATACATAGGCAAGGTTGATTTACTCATAATTCTATTAACACCATAATTTATCCTATCTATCTTATGACCTGAACTCCCATTCATTCTATCAGGTAAGGTGTTATAATTATGATAGATGTGTGAAACAAGTCCATTCAAAGAGTTAGTGCCGAGATAGAAAGTCTTACCACTATTATCAATCAACTCAGATGGTAATGGTGGTGGATTTAATTTATAATGGTTGTTTTGTTTTTTAACTAACTCGTCATACGCTTTATCCCATCCTATTTCAAAAGGGTCAATATCATCTTCTTTCATAGCATTCACAATCCCATAACCTGTCGCTTGTTCTTTTACTATGTGATAAGGATGTATCCAATATCTATTACTTTCTATATCCTTGTTATGTTTGCCTCCTTCTTTACCAGTTAAATCTTCTATCCCACCTTCTATCTTGTGGTCTATCTTTTTAGTATCAATCTCATTAAAATCTTGTGATATCCACTTTTGATATATCATATTAACACTCTTCTTAACATTACTATCCTCAACGAAATACGCGTGATTATCTTTGACCTTAACCACAATTGAATATCCAGTGGTTTTTTTATTATCGTTATGAGGTTTGGTTATTTGATTATGGTTATAATTCATATAATAGTGTCCATCAAAATCAATCACATAACAATTGATTTTCGCCCACATACACCATCTTATAATATCCAAAACACTTAAAGAGTTATATAATTCGTATTTAGTCCATTCTTCTCTTTTATCTAAATCTAAAACTTCAACTTTGAATAATTCGGTCTCAAAACTATCCATCTCTAAATCTATCCCGTTTTGAATATTCAATCCTAATTCTTGAATATTTATCTCTTTTTGATAATGTCTTAACCACGATTGATATTGGGGAGGATTTAGAGTTGCCCAATATTTTATCGTCGTAAAATCTTTCGCCAGTTTTTTAAAACCTTTCTTGTTATGAAAAGTGTGATAAAGATATTGAAAACCACAACTTGCTTCTTCACCTGTTTTTAGATATAAAAGACTTTGTCTATCGGGTTGATAATATTTTGTCTTATCATAATAGATAGAAGGTGGTGCCGATTTAAACACTCTTTCTAACCCGAATAGATTATGGGGCACCCCATTAACTCTAATAACTTGAAAGGTTGCTCTACCTCCTCCCAAGATAGCGGGGAGATGATTAATTTCGTCAGGATGTATCTTAACTGGGGGGCTCTCCTCCTGTGTCCCCAATATTAGGTTAATATCATTATCTATCCCTATTTGGACTTGTATCTCTATTAATTCTCTTAATTGTTGTTTTATCAAATTACTTTGAGAATTGGTTTGAATTAGATTTGCGGGTATGGTTATATCCATAGGGATTGTTTGAAATAGTCGGATAGAACGATTATACATTATACCCCCCTGACCATAATCAAAAACTCTAAAATTACCTTCAACATAAGGGATTATGGTGAAGGTGCGAGGTTGTGGTGGGATATAATAATTTATTAAATCTGGTATTGGATATTGTTGAACATTCATTATATAATACTTATAATATTATTTTTTTAAATATTTATTGTGAATTAAACAAAAAAATAAAAAATCAAATTTTACTTTTTAGGGATTTACGGGTGGGTTATTTTCCTCCTCTGCTGGTGCGAGAGGTAAGGGGATAATATCTGGTGGATTATTATTATTAAGTTCAGGTCTTCTCTTACAACTAACTCCACAACAATTTATAGTCTCACACTTTGACTTTTGAATAGTTAATATTAAAGAAGTTAAAACACCACCTAACACCCCTAAAAAAACTCCTAACTCTGCTAAGGTAAAATTCTCCATTATATACTCTTTGGATATTTAAATTCGGTTAAGTCTTGAATGGGGATTAGATAATGAGGTTTTGAAAAAGTCCCAGTTATCTTCATAACAAATTCATCATCCACAGATAGTTTATGATATAACACTTTATCAGTATAAACAAAAAATAAATATACTTGATATCCTAACTCAATTCTCATTAATCCTTCGGTTATCTTATTACAAGTTATAATAGTGTCTTTGAATTGTGTTGAGGGGATACGCCGTCCTTTAACTTCAACACAAATTTTCTTATCTTCATCCATAAAATCTAAGATATCATAAATATCATTACTCCTTTTAAACTCACATTCAAAAAAATCGTCAATCTGTGGTTTGATACAATCTTCAATCTTTCGTCCCAAATCCCATAATTCTCGGTTGAAAGTGGTCATAATTTTTAATAATGAGTATATTAAAAAAAACTTGTTTTTAACGCAAAGTTTGAAATATTAAAAAAAAAATCTAAATCTTATATAAAGAATGCCTAAATCCGAAACTAAACAACAACTGATAGACAAAATAACTGAGATTGAAGATACAAAATACGACTTATTAAAATCAGAATTAGGATTAACTTATCATACAGACGAGGAGTGGTTAGATTTTATCCTTAGATTACAAGATACCAACAAAGAGTTACAAAATAAATTTAATCACTTCAAAACTATATTTAACCAACCACCTCGTTAGCAATAAACGAAGTAAAATCCTTCGGTTAGTCTTCACCAAATCTAAATCCATCGGTTAAGATATTAGGTGATTTAACTTCAAGTTGATTAAAATTCTTAAACATCATTCTATCATCAGGTAGAGTAGTATCTATATATAAAAATTGAAAAGGTCTGTCATAAACATACCTTAACACATCATAAAACTCTTTCTTGGGGATAAGTATAACCTCATCAAAGATTGTTTCTAACTCTTTTTTATTTTTATTTTCAAAGAAAGTTAAGTGGGATGCCGTTCTTCTTAACTTTGGGTCAATCTTATTGTAAGTTTGACTGGTTGCTAAAATACTAACTGTCCCACCACTCCCTGATAAGTGTCGTCGGTTAAAAAACACCTTGTGTAATAAGTTCTCTAACTGCGCCTTACCCTTACCACGCATATCAGCGATAACATCATCAAACACAAAAAGAGTTTTATCCCCACTATCTCTAATATCTGATAACACACTTTGAAGATTATCAAGAGTTAATTTTTCGTATTTTTGGTCGTCAGGTAAGAGTTCAAAGGGGTCACTCTCAATTGTAGATATTGATGGAGACCATAAATAAACTCTATCAAACTTACGATTTAAGTTTTTATAAGATTTTGTTATTAAGTTAAGCAACAAGTTAGTTTTACCTGTGCGAGGTTTGCCGATTATTAACCACGCAAACCCTCCTTGTTGAGGTAGAGGTTTAGGGATAGTGTCGTCATAACCATCAACACTAAACTTAAATTTATTAACTATAATTGGTCGTTCAGGTTTTATCTCTTTTATTTTTGTATCCATTATATATTAGATATATATATATTAAGCAAAACGATATTTCAAAACTCTATTAGAAGGTTCTAAAACTACCTCGTGCTCTTCTTCATCACTTGATATATCTTCATCCTCTTCTTCTTTAGGTTGAGGTTGAGGCGCCAAGTGTTGTTGGGTAGTTTCTATAACTTTCTCGGGTGGTGGTGCTCCGTAATAATAATAGTTATTAACTGGTTGAGGTGCCTGAGGGAGTGGTGGTTGATAATTAAAATAGGGCATAGGGTTTTGTTGAGCGAACGGGATGTTATGATAACGAGGTTCGTATGGTTGATGTTGGATAGGTTGAGGATAATTTGGTATAGGTTCAGGTTCTAAGTCTTTCATAACCTTTTTTGTTTTACTACCCTTGGGTCTGCCTCTACGCTTTGGGACTGCGGCGCTGGGGATTTCACTTGCCTCGGGTTGTGCTATCTGAACTTTCTTTTCTTCTGCCTTTACTTTTAAGTTTTCTAACCTCTTTGCCCTCGCCTTTTCAAACGCCTTCTTTTGTGCTTCACTTCTTGGTTTCTTCTCCTTTAGGTGTGGTTGTGGTTGTGGTTGTGGTGTCTCGTGGATAACTAATTGTGGTGATTTCTCAATAACCTTTTCACTTATCTCTTTTTCAATATCCTCCATAATTGTTTTATTATATTTATTTATATTTTTTTAATATTTTTCTAAATTAAAATATTTTATTAAATAAAGTTATGGTAAGTTATTATGAGAAAAATAAACACAAGTGGAGAAAGGGAGGTATATATTATAAGTATAAACCAGTTAATGATAGACCAACCAAAATATTATTCACTATAACTCAGGGTAAATTTATTATCTTGTTTGATTAATAATGGCGAGTTTATCTGGACTTAGGAGTGGTGATTTCACAGATATTGATGTGTTATATACTATAAATATAAACGGGTCAGCAGGACAGAATGAACAAGTTATAAGTAGTGATGGGACAAATAGTAGTTGGACAGACCCTCACGATTTACTTGATTTAGAAGACCTAACTGCGGGGACGGGTATTGCTTATACGAGTGGGACTACTTATGATGGTTCATTAGCAAGAACTATTACAACCTCTAATGTCCCTAACTCTGCTTTGGCGAACTCTACTATCTCAGGCGTTTCTCTCGGTTCTAATTTAGCAAACTTATCCGCAGGGACGAATGTTAGTTTTACTTATCCCGGCACTTATAATGGGAGTGCGGCAATAACTATTAACGCAACAGATACAAATACAACTTATTCTGCGGGTGATGGGTTGGATTTAACTGGGACAACTTTTTCAGCAGATTTAAAGTCAGGGTCGGGTTTAACAATTACTTCGGGAGAGATAGATTTATCCAGTATCCCTAACTCTGCTTTGACGAATGACGACATAACTATAGGTTCAACCTCAATCGCATTAGGAGCAACATCAACCACAATAGCGGGTATGACTGGTATAACTTATAGTGGAGGTTCAACAACTCTAACAGGTGCGGGTGGAGCGGGGGATGAAACAGTTTCAACTTATTTAGATTTAACAAGTAATACTAACCTTATGCCGTCCCTTTATCCTAATAAAGTTAAACCTTATTTAGTGTTTGATGTTTTTGACCCCGCCTCATTAGATAGTGATGCTTTAACCACTTCTTATGCCGAGATATTTAGTGGTAATCTATCTAATACTTTTACCGCTCAAACCACCGCGGTCTTGGTAGAACTACAAATATTCAACGCTGTCTATACATCGGGTCGTTATACTTATCTTGGATTATGGGATGATGATGGAGCAGAGTGGAGTGGTGGTGATGAGGCGGATGGTGGAGGTGATGGGACAGGGACAACAAATACACAGAGAGTGTTCTCTATCGCAGATGAAACCGATAAAAAGACTATTCAGGCGAGTTGGTATTTACAAGGACTATCCGTAGGCACAAGTTATACAATTAACCCCACCGCAAAAACTAACGGGACAACAAACTATATCTTTGCTGGAGGTGGGGATGGTCTTTATCCCGCCTGTATTTTAAAGGTTAGCAATATTTAAATATTTTATAATCCTAAAGATGAAGAGAAACTTTTGGTTTGTTTATTTGTTTGATGGTGAAGAAAAAAAAGAAATAATTAAGATTATGAAATTTAACACAATTAATGAGATGAGTTATGTTTTACAGATGCCTTCATCAGTTTTATCTAATTTTTTTCACGGGTTAATCAAACCACGAGATATTTTAAAATATTGTAATATCTATCAATCAATCCCCCTTTAAGATATCTAATTTACACTCTAAATCAAACTTCGCTTTTTTCTCCGCCTCATACATAGCAAATAACTCTATATTTCTTTCTTTCAAATTATCAAGAGCATCAAGAGCGCTTCTGAGATAGAATATAATATCATTATGTTCTACTGGTGCTCCGTTCATAATACCCAATCCCATTATTCGGGTCTTAACGACACCATAATAATCTCTTAACTTTTTTTCTAACTCATCAGTTTTCTTTTTATCTGATAATTCTCCCGTTTCACAATCTACACAGAATATCTCTTTCTTTAACTCTTCATTCTTTTCTTGATAATCCCCTCTCCTAACTTGTTCATCAAGATAACGAATGTGTTCAAAATCCCTTTCTCTAACAAGGGTGGTTTGGATTTCTACCAAATCCTTAACCCTTGCTTTTATCTTTAAGATTTCGTTCTCTAATTGTTTTTTAGTAGGCATAATCTGTTTTATATAGTTGAAATTCTTCAAAATAAAAATTCAAATTTTACTTTTTGGGTTATCTATCTCGCCTTGACCACGGTGGGTATGCGGCTCCCAATATCCGTGGTTAATTTGGATACTAACCCTTCGTGATTATTTTTTATCCATTCATCAAAATTAGTCCATAAGAAGCAGGGATAACTCGCGTTGCGATGTGCTATCAAACAATCCATCCAACCCTTTTTTTCAAACGATACAAATCCGCTGATTTTATTATCTTTGTCAAACTTCTCAAACTTAATGTGAAGTTGTTCATCCATAAATTGACGAAAACCTTTAACTTCTTTTAACTTGGGATTAAATTGAAACAATAAATCACAAACACTCATAATTTTATATAGTTGAAATTCTTCAAAATAAAAATTCAAATTTTACTTTTTTGGGTTAAGACTAAGACCAACCAACAACCTTTCTTAACTCCTTATTCTCTTTCTTTAACTCTTCAATATCATCTTTCTTTAACTCATCATTCTCTTTCTTTAACTCTTCATTCTCTTTCTTTAACTCTTCAAGTGGGGTGATGCCGTCATCAGCATCCTCCAACACCTTCTTCACAACATCATCATCTAAATCTAACATCATCCCAAACAAACTACAGAGAACCACCCCTCCGTCGCCCTTCGCACCATTCTCAAACCATTCTTGAACTTTATCTTTTAACGCCTTATTTTTTAAGAATGCCTCTATCCGATATTTATCACACCATTCAAACATCATAAGGACACGACCAACCCTACAACAAGGGCAACCTAACTCCTCATCAGTGAGTATAGTATATTTGTCCTCAAACTTCTCTAACCTTTTAATAATATCGTCTAACTTCTTTTGATTATCTTGATTGTTATCCATTATTTTTTTCTATTTGATAATTCTTCAAAATAAAAAATCAAATTTTACTTTTTGGGTTAAGACTAAGACCTAACTCAAAAAATTAAAATTTGAAATTTTGTATGAATGACAAATATATTTAAAAAAATAAATTTAAAATATAATATAATAACAATAATGAGACTTAGATATAGATGTGTCGTTTATTTAGACGATAAAGAACTCCATAACCAACTTTATAAATCTTATAAAGATATAAGTGATGACCTTAACTTAACTTATCAACAGGTCGCAGATATATCCAGTCAAAGAACTAATGGATGTGTTTTCAATAACGATAAATTTAAATACGCTCCCCACATTATGATTGAAAAAATATCTCAGTTAGATATAAAGAATGCCCTCTAAAAAGAAGAAACGAAAACCTACTAAAAAACCTAAAAGAGTTAGTATTCAAACACAATTTATAGCAATTCATAACTCAGCACTTTCAAATCAAAGACGAGACCAAGCAGAGATACAAAGAAAGATATCACAAGAAGAGAGAGAGTTAAAACTTTCAACAATAAAACTTCAAAAAGATTTAATAGAAAAAAAACTATCTTTGTTATAGTAAATAATGGATACGAGTGATTTTAGAAAACCAAGACCTGATTATCCTCTATACCCTCAAAAAGGTATTTGGAGACCTTTCACAGAGGCGGGATTTAAACCCCCTAAAGGGAGAAAGGGTAGAAAACCAAAGAGAGGTAAAGTTAAACCAATACCTATCCCTAAACCTCCAAAACAACCCTCAGTATTCACCCGAACTAAGATAAAACAAGTTGAGGAGGATATTAAGATGAGAAGAGAAGAGTTTAGATTACAAAAAGATATCGCAGAAGAAACAAGTAGATATAGGGTAGCGAAGAAAGATAGAGAAGAGGCGAGACAAATATCAGATATAGCACAAAGGGCAAGAACCGAAGAGATGTCTGATAGGTTGTTAAGAGACCAACAGGGATTATTTCAAGAATTATTAGAAAGACAAAGACAAGATACACAAAGTCAATTGGAGATAGGTGAAAGACGACAAGGGGCGTTAGCACAACAATATCAAGATTTTATAAAACAAGTTATGAGTAAAAGAGTTTTACCCGAAAAAGAAGATATACCTCTACACTTTTTTCAACCTATAGACCCCGAAGCACAAGAAGCAGAAGAAGATTTAGGTGAGGGGATGAGATTAGTATTATCACAACCTCGGGCGGAGAGACGGGAGGAGTTTTTACAACAAACTCCACCCGAAGGAGGTGGTGGGGGCACAGTTAGGGTTGAACCCGAACCTCAACCATCACCTTATGCTCCTAAACCTAAAACACCTGCTCAGCAATTTTTTCAAGAACAAATCAAACCACCACAAACACCAACCGCCCCCAAACCGAGAGGTGGTGTTGGTCAAGTCACCAAACCACTTTCTGAGTTAGAACAGTTCGCACAAGAATTAGGAGAGGTGGTTCAAGCATCACCAACTTTAAGAGAAACCCCAGCAGCAGAGAAAGCGAAGTTAGACCCTGAAAAACCTTATGAAGAAGGAGAAGAGGCTGTGGGGTTTGGAGCAACTCCCCTTACGACAGGTGGTAGAAAAAGAAGAGGAGCGGTGCCTGAGCAAGAACAAATCACAACCCCAACACCTCGTGGAGAACCTTACCCAACACCTCGTGAAACTCCACCACCAACTCGTGTAGTTATAGAAGAAGTAGAAGAAGAAACACCGAGACAAATTAGAGGGTTATTAGAACAACCTCAAGGAGAGGAGCGAGATAGAACACTATTTGACCTCGGCAAAGAATGGGCAGAACAACGAAAAGCAGTCAAACTATCCACTAACTGGGAGCAGTTATCAGCAACTTTTCTTGAAGGTCGTCCTTCAAGCAAATCTCAATTTGGAGAGTTATATTTAGAAGTTAAAGAACCTATGAAGGGTGGTAGAAAAGGTGGGGTGGAGAGAACTGCGGGTTTTTATAAAGTTAGAGAGATGCCCGCACGAGAAGGGACTGGTCGTCCAAAGGGTGATGATAGAGATAAGAAGATTATAGTTCAACACGTCTTAGGGTCAGGAGAAGCATCAGATGATATTGGGACAATTAACCCTTACAAAGAAGTTGCTTCAATTGGTTATAAAAACCCGTTTCAAAAAGGGTTAGAAGAAGGTAGTATTGTTTTTCATCAAGTCCAACCTCAAGAAGAAGAAGAACCACCAACAGAAGAAGTCTAAAGGATTATTAAGTTTCACAAAACGAGATATAAAAAAATATAAGTTAATAATAAAAGATGTTTGAAGCGTATTTTAAAGCACGGGCAAAGGCGGAGAGAAAA
>Ga0114906_1001178_pt1 | contig 13997 bp, 7 predicted proteins | sample MalvirDeepMed_M9_FD_89687 | JGI IMG/M metagenome (GOLD analysis project Ga0114906, IMG submission 89687) | Marine viral communities from the Global Malaspina Expedition - Malaspina viral metaG DeepMed_M9 | ecosystem: Environmental > Aquatic > Marine > Oceanic | place: Mediterranean Sea...
GCGTTTGTGATGTTTGCAAACTGGACAATAAAAAAGGTGCTCATCGTTTGAATGATGAAAATTGCCAAGAATGTTTTTTAGGAGTTGGAGTTTTTCTCCTTCCATAAATTATATCCTGCTCTCGCGATAATTAAACTGTCTGTCCGATCATAAGAACCGGGTTTCGGGTTTCCTTGCTTTGTGTATTCTACCACAAAATCTGGCTCATTGTCAAGAACATGTTGAAGAACAACCTTTTTTGCCTTTTCGCCTCTGGGAATTTTAATCCCATTTGATTTTCTTGCGGTTGAAGCGCCAATATATTCTGGCTTGATTCCCAACTCGTCCTGACATATATATGATACTATACCATTGAAGCTTGCCAATGTCAATAAAGTTTTTGCTGATGAAAATCCAGGTCTAAATGCTTGCAGGGATTGCTCGATAAAAATATGCTTGATGACAAACATTCCTTTTAAATCCAATAAACATTCCTTTACGAAGTTGGCTTTATCATACAAGTCTGGAAAATGCTTTTTGTTTCTCATATCCCAGGCTTCGCAATATAACACTTGCCCAATATCATCAATAAGAGTTGCGCCAGTTATCGATGTCGATATATCTAGGCCAAGAAACACTATTATATTATACTAAAAATCTAGCTTAAGTTTAAAGGTAAATTCGTCCTCGTGCCTTTTTCTTACAGGAGTGGCAAGTTTGGCGACTCCAATCAAATTTCTATCATTATCATATAGCCCAACTTGTGAAATAAAAGTTTGCTTTTCAAAACTTGCAGTATGATCACAATGAGAACTTGAAACAATATTTTTAATTTCCATTCTGTCAGGCTCGTTATAGTGAACTTCACTAGAGCCTGAAGTTATTGTAGCGTTAAACGATATGTATGTTGGATTATTGGAATGGTTTAATTTTCCTTTTGGAGCATGCGCTAGCATTGTCAAAGTAGGAATATAATTTGTTCCAGAAAAAGCAATTGCAAAACTCGAAGAAGGGACCGTTCCTGGAACTTTTCCATCACCTGCGCCAACGCCGAAATAAATCCACTTAGGATTATAATTCGTTGTTCCAATATATTTGTCTTGATGATTAAAGTCCAGAGTCCAAGCGCCAGTCAACGCAAGAAACCCTTCAGTATACAACACGACGCCGGCTACACTTCCAGATTCATTGCTGCCATAAGGCCCTACCTGCACTAACTCGCCGTTCTTTCTCTCATCCATAAGATGGCCGGCTAGTGAGCCAGACACATAAAATTTTAAATCTACACTTCCTTTTTTGATCGATGAGCCATAAAAAATTGAAGGTATGCTTATCAAGCTTAAAGCTTGCTGTCCCTTGTTCCAAGTGTCTGCATCATATTCGTAGTGAGGGCTTAAATAAATATATTCGTTAAATGTGTTTTTTAAAGCTACTAGATGACTCTTATTAAGATACTTGCCATAATCTTTATCTCCAATATCTGGTGTTCCCTCTGTAAAAAACTCTCTTTTTATGCTTGCGGTTTGGGGGTATGTACCTTTAAACTCATCTCCATAATCAGTCGCATTAAGAGTTGTTACAGAGACGGACTTAAAAGCAGTCAAAGTTCCATCTTTTGTCACAAAAGGATAGATCAGAGCAGAAGGGTCGCGATCAATATTAATCTCATATAAACTAACAAAGCCACTATCCGGAGCATGCGTTATTTCTTGCACGCGGCTTCCACTTATTTTAGGAATGCCATTATAATATATATGACTGTCGTATATAAAGAACTCGCACTTAGGATGGGCCTTTATCCTATTATGGAATATATCATCTGGCCCAAATTTGTAGTACGGCATTTTAGTAGTCCAAACGAACCCTAAGTGTCATCTCGTTGTCTGGAGTTTTCTTAAGAGGTTCAGAAAGCTTGGCCGCGGCCAACAATTCATTATCAGCAGAATATAGACCAATAGTTGTAACATATGTTGCAGATTGATCTAGCGATGAATCTTTAATTCTAATCTTGCTAGCACTTAAGTAAGTTGGATTTGCACTGTAATTAAAATCATTGTGATTAACGCGGCAGAAATGAATTGTTGAATTCAACTCTGTTGTGTTGTTGAATGAAATGTAATCAACTCTGTGTCTGATAGCGTCTGCAATTTCCGAAATTTCAGAACCCGTTGCCATGGCATTAAATGTTCCCGGATTGGCCGCGTTGTCTTGAGGAGCGCCAGCTTGAACACTACCTGTCATGAGGTTAAAGAGGTGCCGCGAGCCGGATAGAACCATAATTCCTGCTTGGTAAAAGAGTAAACCTTGTGCTAGGCCAGCGTAACCATTGCCGCCTCCAGGCTGTTCCGTGCCGCCGGCTTCTCCAGTGCCGCCGCCTAACCAAGGGTCGTCACCTCGATGCGTCGAAGAAGTTAAAATCGCATATTCGCCGGCAGGAGAATCTGTGTAAAAATTGTTCGCTGCATTTGTATCGGCCCATTTGCGAATATGCTCGAAATCATTATCATAGGCAGAAGCGGTGGCGAAACGGAAATTAAATGAACCCTTCTTAATTTCGTCTTTTACTAATAATCTTGAAAAGGTAACAAAGATAGCAGTGTCCATCACTACCGAGCTTCCGGGTACCTTAAACTGTTTAATTGTGCCATCGGCCTCGTGACCCATAAGAACCTGCGCCATTTGATAATAGATGTTGTGTTTCTTGTTTTGCGCTGTCGTCGCGCCTCCATCTCCAGCTGAATTAGAATATACGGAGCTAGCACCATAACCAAACGAAATGTCAAAAATGTGATTTGCCGAAGAGCTTAAGTATGGATAGTCATAAACAGATTGGAAATATTTATGAGAATAATTTTTAATATTTTCTTCATCTGGAAACGTCCCGTAAGTACCAGAGACAATTGTACCAGTTACTGGGATTGCTTCGTGCAAAAGCGTTCTAGTGCTTACGATATCGTTACTTGAAAAAGTTTTAAATGTAGTTGCCATGTTTCCTTACCTTGTTTAAATATTACTAATGACCTGATACATATTTCATGTATCGAACAGGAATATCAATTTTGTACCCTGTTGTCGCTCCCATTACACGAATTGTTGTATCAATGTAGTGAACTGTGAGGTTGTTAGTTCCTGGACTAACAGTCCAAGCCTGACTCTCTTTTCCTAGTTTGCCAAAAAGAAAGTTACTTTGACGAAGCTGCAGTTGGGAATTGATTGAAAATACTAATGCAGTCCCTCGAGGACCCTCGATTGAGGTGGTGTCGGTATCTGTCCAAGTTTGCAGATCTGCTACAAATTGTGGGTCAGTACTAAGGTTGACATAATATGTTGCAATGTTGTCATCGTCAATAAAACTTACCTTTCCAGGACTGTTAGCAGTTCCCGCAGAAAAATTCTGTAGGCCGGATTGTCCACCGCCGATTGGACCGGCAGACACCAAATACCCTAATCTATTATCCATTTGTATCATATATTGGGTCTCAACTAGATCCTGGGCCAAGCTAAAGTTAGGATTAATCTCAGTTGTGTCCAAACCTTGATCAACTCTAATGAAGGCAGATGCTCCACCAGGCTGTGTTCCAAAGCCATCAATAATGCCAAAGGGCGAATGTTTGAGCGCGGCGTTGGAGAGCGCGCCGTCGGCTTGTGGCATAATACCAGGGCCGGGTGGGGTGTCGCCGTTGGTCCTATTAGCTGTTTGCTCGTCGACAGCAACTATAAATTTGCCATTGGTGCCAGCTAAATCATTAGATACATTTGTTGATGAATTGCCGTCTCTATAAAGTTTCATTATTGGAAGATATAATAGATTCGTTCTGGGGATTGACATCAATTTAGAATTCATCATTGATGTATTGTTTGTAAAAGCTTCCAACACTGGAGTTTGGAGAATGTCCAAATCATAATAGGCGCTTCCACTTGGATGATTTTTATTATAAAGTTCGTAATTTATTTCGTCGTCGCCTAAAGCAAATTTTGCAACCTTGAAAGTGCCATCGCCTCTGGCTAGACGCATGCGACCTGTGTCTGTTAAAACAGCGTCTAAAATAATGTCGCCACTATTATCAAGAAAAGCCATATTTTTCTCCTTTTATTCTTTTATAATTAGTATTGTAAAACGAAATTGCCATAAATGTTAAATTAATTATTATCCATTAGCAGTGTCAGAGTCTGTGTTAGTCGATTGGTCATTACTCTCTTCTGTTGGTGTTTTTTGATGTTGGTGAACAAATCTTAAATTTAAATCAATTTTTTTACCAGTGTCCTTAGAAGTCAGTCTTATTTTAAACTTTTGAGTATCGCCTGCATCAAAAAGCGAAGGACTTTCTACACCTAACACCGGAGTCTTGCCAATTGCGGTTTGAGTAATATCCCCTTCAAATGTTTTTTCTTCGTCTATTAAAGCATGTCGCAAAGCCGGGTCAATATGAATATATCTTCTTGCTTTTTTCGTTAATTTACTATCAACTGCGGCGCCCTTTTTACCAACTATAGTTTTAGGTCTATACAGTTCCATTAATAAATAAACTGCCCCATCGGTGTCCACCAATTCAACTTGATAAATTGGAGTTGGATTTGACATATGTCCATGTGAGTCCTTTACTCTAAATACATAATAATATTTTACATTTGGCTTTAAAGTGTCATCAATAAAAGATACTGATGAAAATCCTTTGCTAGGAATGTTGATTTTAGAGTCAAAATGGCTCCGGAACTGGCTGTCCAGATTGTTGGGCGAGTCCGGACTGGGCTTATCCAAGGCTCCATCTATTCTCCGTATTTCATATTCGACAGCCATGTCGTCGCTTCTAAATGTAACGGGCGACCCGGAGATTTTCACTGAATCCCACTGGGCTCTTCGTGTCGCGAGTGCGTCTTGCCACCCGTCGCCATATTCTCTTTTATAATAATCTTTTAGTTGCGTATATTCCAGGTGAGTCCAACCAGTGGGGGCTTCTTTAATTTCTCCAGTATTGCTGCTCAAATTAATTAACACCCTATCACTAAATCCTTTATATGGAATTATATCAACATTTGGGTACACGGGAGGATAATCTTGAATTTTCATTACTGGAGTTGTGTAATACGGGACTTCTACGACCTTGATTGTTGGATGCGTACTTACCAAGATGTTGACTTCTCCTTTGACAGAGGCTAGATCTAACGAATGTGCGTCATGACTCGATTGTTGATCTAGATCTTCTTTAACACTATCATTTCCAGATGTTATATCGCTGAAGCCCGGTCCGCCTCCGGAGGAGCCACCGCCCATAAGATCTGAATCATATTTAGTGCCGGTCTCTGTCATTTTTGAACCAAACGTTGCAATCTTATCACTATTGAGTTTGACTATATATGTTTCTACTGCTTGCCGATAATTCTCCAATGCCCTACTAAAGGCGTTTTTGAATTTGCTTTCATCTACTGACGATCCTATATTATAAGTTAGTATGTTACCAGGATCTAAAACTCTTCTATATGGCCGGCACTGCATCAAATCAAATGCTTTTAAAAATTTATACGCATCTAGAAAAGGGATATCAAAACTTAGCGAACGGTCGGGGAAATCACCAACTTGTTCAAGTTTTGACGTTACAAGAGTGGGATGGACCAAACCAAATAATCCTGTATCGCCGCCTCCGCCGATGTTAAATTTTTGATTTGTATAACTATTATCATACCATGGACTTGGCGACGTTCCCACTACGTTTCTTATTGCATCCCAACGAGGAAATAGATTACTTATCGGACTTTGGGGTATCTTTCCGCCCGATGTCCAGTTTTCCCAAGAAGAACCATCACGGAAAGTCTGGGCGCCCTTGGAAAAACTGGACTGTTCATCGTTTGTTGCTTCTATCGTCACACCATTGTCCACCATCCATTTAACTCTACGAGCTATGATAGAATTAAGAGTGGCTGAAAACAAATCTAGATATGGATCTTCATTTCCGTAATTTCTATATTCGAGATCAAAATGAGAATCTTTAAACGAAAACACAAATTTGTCTCCCGAGAAACCAAGAGCGTTATCCATATGTTCGGAATAAAGAGAGAAAACGTCTTTTTCAAAGTCAGTGAGTTTTGCGTCACTATATTTACTGCAACAGCCGGATGTGTTGTTGGTCTCTGGCATTGAATTTTTTAAAGCTTCCGAATGTATACACTTCGCGGCGCCACCGGCAAAACCAATTGGTGAATTTTTCTCATAATCAATTGGCGCGCCGCAGCCGATAGCATCTAAAAGTTCCAAATCTGCATCTGAAAGCGTATATGATGGTATTGTATCATCTCCAGTGGTTTGACTTGTTGGAAGTTTCTTTTTAAACCAAAGCCTTTGTGTTAAATCTACGGCTAACAGATGTGCAGCAGCTCTGTAAACTCCCCCTAACTCCAATTTCTGATTAAGCACCAGTTGTAAAACACTTGTAGATTTTTCTGCTTCGGGCGTCGGTATCAACTCGTACTGGTATTGTGAGCCAAATATTGCATTCCAAGAGTATATTTTATATATGTACGGTATTTCATATCTAACCTGTGTGTCAACATAATTTAAAACATCAATTTTGCTAGAATTTTGTAATAGTGTGTCTTGAATTTGTTCGTCTGGCTGATCATCTTTTACTGACCATTTTTCAACTCTATAAGCAATTGTTTCACTATGTGCTTTTTCCCCATCAAGAATATCTTTGAAGCTTCTTGTTTTTTCCCTTACTATGGCTGCAAGTCTTTTCTTAAAAATTGTAGTGTACACAGTTTTAAAAAATTTGTTATCTATATTATCTAAATCTGCTAATTGTAGTTCAGCTGAGTTAGGAGGGCTGTTGACAGGATATGAATCTGGCTTTATTAACAATGCATGATCTGTAAATGGCCAAGAACCGGCTATCTTGACTTTCTCACTGTCGACAGGGGCATAAAAATCATCTATATTTGAAACATTTTCATATAGATATCTATCGAGCCAATCCGTCTGGGGAGAAAGAAAATTAAAAGAGCTAACTCCTGGGAGTCCGGTGCCCCATGGAGTGTTGGCGGAGGCGCCGTAAACCTTCAGACCCTTCCGAGAAGCTAAAAAAACTTTATGGATACGCCGTCCGGAAAGTCGGCGGCCCGCCTTGTGCTGGTAGGCGGTGCGCCCGTCGAATTCATAACCTCCCTGCGCGGCGGATTTGGGATGATCTTGTAACTTGCCACCAATGCCCTGGGCGATAGATTTCAACACTGCATATCCAAGCTTGAAATCTGACAAAAGATCTGCAAGTCTAGTTTTAGTTCCGGTTGAGAATTCTATTTCATTAAACATCGGATAAAGATATTTTCTTCCGTCATATTCGTTTAGAAGAGGAACGGTTGCGGCAGGAATAATTTTAGTCTTATATATATTAAACAGTTTCATAATCTTAGTCAAATCAGCCGGTTCTGTCGCTATTTCTGAACTTTTATCTAATATTTTCCTGATTATCTTTGTCCATATTTCAAAATAACGCCCTTCGTTAGATACGTCCGTGCCGCTTTTGCTTCCAGATTTAGGCTTATTGACATTTTGTTTTAATTTGCCTTTATCGCTCAAAGAATTTTTAAAAAGGCCTTGTATGTAGTCTGCTAAAGTTAGATGCAAATCTGTTAAGAGTATGTTCGAAGTTATTGTTTTAGCGCCCGTTGAAGTCACTCCCTCTACTGTGTCTGCTGAAACCCTATCAACTATTCCTGTTTGCAAGTCTGGTAATATTTTTTCGATAAAATCTTCCAAACCTTCTGAATTATGAGAATCTGGTGGGAATGTAAATTTTCCTGGTTTGGAATTTATTAGATTTTCATAAGATGGAATATAGTAATTATAAGCAGTGCTCGGTTTAACATAGAGGGCTCTGTTACCTATGGCACCAAACATACTCTCAAGTTCGGAAGACTCAGCCGGCAGCGCGTAGACTGAAGTTAAGTCCGTATGACGGCTGGACTTTCCTTGGCTTTGTAAACTATCAACTAGTTCGGCGGCTCTTTCAAGTTGTTCAGAACCGTGATATCTAATGGTTAATATTTCTTCCTTTGTAAACCAGTGACCATGTGATATTGTTTTATAATCAGTTATGGTATAATCTTTCAATGGGACCCGGATTGGCATTACATCGGCAAGAAATTGTACATCCTTGTTCGAGTAATAATGCCAAATTTTTCCTAAGTAAGTTCGAACTGGGTCTTCAGAATGAGGAAGTACTTTATTAACATAAGTGTTGATAAGTGTCAACGCGGTGTCGTCTTGATTATACAGAATCGATGGCATAACATTTTTAGGAATCATCAAAGTTGGCCAATTATAATTCTTTTTTTTATTAGCCCCTAGATGCTTCCAGTCGTCATCAAAAAAAATAGCTTTGTTTGGAGTAATTAAGTTTGGACCTTCAGTATTCTCTTTTTCTTCTTTTGTTTCGTCACTCAAATCGATTTTTCCCTTATTTAACTAATTATGCGTATTTTATAAATGATTCTTTTATTATACCATTAAAATGGACTAGCTTGCCACCAAGCCTCTTCAGCTGCAATTGCATCTTCAACCTGCTTTTTTGCTTGAGAATTATAGCTACCATTATCCGCGATAGCTTTTTCTATAAATCTTGCAAGTATCTCACCGTTAAAAACCCAGGCCTGGGGGAACGAGACGGCGAGGCGCTTCATCGCTGCGCGCTCTCCTTCCGAGGTGGCGGCTGCGGCCGCGGCGGAAAAGCGCGCGGCGATTCCATCTCTTAGCATTGCAATACCATCCCCCACCTTCGGAGGAGCCGCGCCAGTAGGTTTAGCTACGATTTCAAACTGAATAAAGAGGTGAACGAGTCCCTTGAAGGGCCCACCCGCGGGCGCGGCCTCGATAGACTTCATACGTAAAAAGTCACGCGTAGCCTTGGTTAAATCTACTTTGTCTATAATATCCTGTATAGATAAATCTGCAATTGGGAATGGTTCAAAATCGATTTTCATATTCGGATCTATCAACTGTCTTGCTTGTTCCTGAGTTATTGACATGTCTAATCCGGGCTTGAATTCAAAAGCGCGGAAAACATCTCCACCCAATATCTTAACATTTTCCTCTATCGCATTTATAAACTTAGCCGATAATTGAGTTCCCAACGCTTGCTCGACGGCGATCTGCAATATTTGTTGTACTTCTAGAGAGATTGCTAACGAGTTTGTCGCTGAATCTGCCTTTATCTCATTAATACCTTGTTTAATAGCCGTGGACGCCTCCATAGCGTCTTTGTCAAGCGTAGGTCTCCCTTCCAAGAAAAAATATTCATTATAAGTTTGGATGTCTATATTGGGAAAATCTGGCAAATTAATTGATGAGTTTGTATACGGAATCTGACGGCATACTTCAACATGACCTATATTTTGTAGATAACCCCTTGCGTTATTCAATCTAGTTTTATTCATCGTGTACCACCGAGGAGCCTTCATGTTGGGGCGTGTTCTGATAGAAGGATAGCCGAACTCGTTGGGCTTCTTGTACATCTGATATCCGGCAAGAATTTGAATTTCATTTATATTGTAAAAATTATAATAAAAAAATGGAAAAGCTGTTTGACTAAAAGTTTCTCCCATTATTTTATTTATATCAAGCCTCAAATGATTTACATAATCAGATGAGTCGAGCCCCGGGTGCATATACGTTATTGAATTTGTCATAAGCAAAATTAAAGCTTTTATTTGATTTGGTAACTGGTTTTTTTTCTTCTGTGTAAGATTTATTATAGTATCATCTTTGTTGTTCAAGTTGAATATACCAGACTTTGCTACTGAAGAGCCACCTATGTGCATGTAAAAACTAAGCAATGCAGATAGTTCTGAAGATGGATTGCTATCATTCCAAGAGATAGAAGGCAAAAGCCTCAACATCGGTTGCGCTCCAATATTGGCAAACATTTGCGCGAAGGCGTCTTCTTTGCTAATTGAACCTGCATTTTGTTTCCTAGCAGTGTGAAGGTCCACATTCACTTCTTTATTGTTTCTGAACTCCTTCATACTACTAATGGTACAATTGTGTGCGGCAAACAAATCAAGCAAACCGTTTCGTATTTTTTGCTCACCAACCGGAAAGTTCGATTGAAACTCATCATTATTGTTTAAAGCATGTGGTTCTTTTGAGGTGTCAAGAGATTTATTATGACGAATAGATTTTAATAGAATATCATAATAAACGTCGTTATCATAAAATTTAGTATTTAAAAAATTTAAATCACTGCCAATAAGTGGAATTGTTTTGTTCCTGAAATGAACAACACCTGGAGTTAAGTATGAATACTGAGTGTCGGATGTATCAAAATCAGAAGGTTGAGCTATAGTTGCAGGGCCCTCCGTTACAATCCTCCAAGCTGTCGCAGTAGTAAGATTCGGATCTTTAAAGTGTTTTTTCGTTTCTACTAAGCATCTATTTTCGTATGAATTTGGACTCATCGATACTAACCCCGGAAAGAAATTTCTCGATATAAGGGACGCCATTGGGCCATGGCCAGTTAAAAACTCATAACCTGTATTAATTGGATTTTCTACATCTACAACTTCATCCAAATCTGCGAACCATTTTTTAATTTTTATCGTTCTTGTTGCATCGGATTTAAAATGAGACGCTCCTTGGCCAGTTCCCTTGGCAACCGGAGTTTTTGTCACTGGACCAGAAACGGCGCCGTCTAAAAGCTTTTCGAGACTTTTATAGAATTTCTCCATATGTTTTAATACAGACTCTATTCCTTTTAACGTACCAGTTGGGCCGCCGGTGGCCGCTGGAGCTGCAATAGTAGTTTTTACCATGTTTTGCAACGTGTTTTCTAGTTTCTCCGGATGAGGCATCTTCCCAACATCAACCTGACGTGATAGTACTATCCACTTATCTAGATACTCCTTATAAAACTCCTTTAATAAATTTGTGTGTGAAAATATGGAAACCGAACCACCGGTGGGATCCTGCGCGAGCGCGGCGGCGAAGAGCTTGTCCCGTAGCCGCGAGTTGAATTTCTTGCTTGTTTTATTATAATAAGGACCCCGCTCGTCACCTGTGGATGCTATATCATAATATTTTTTTAAACTTGTATATCTGTCCGAAACAAATTTTAAGGCTTCTGAAATATATTTAACTGTTCCATCAAGAACTTCCAGCTCCAGCCCATAAATATAGTTACCATATGAAGCACCTGCGATCTCTGTGTCTATTACTGAAAAATGTTTCATATATGGGTCGTTCATGGCGCCATTTTGACCTAAAGTAACTCTTCTAATTTTGGGCGTTTCTGTTATCGCTGTTGGAGAATAAGTTGCGATTAAAGTTGGTATTTCTTCTTCATCAAAATCTTCTAAAGCTGGATATCCCAATTTATCTATTCCGGAGTGAGACAACTTTGTCCTCTTTCTGACAATTTTAAATGACAAAATTTGTGATTTTTGTAGTATATCGCGGTAAAAATCTCGTTTTAGAGATCCCCCAAGCCAAGTGGGGTAAATTAAATTACTAAAAATGCCTAAATCTTCTATCAAAGACATATAATCCATGCTAAAGAAAAATCGAACATTCGAACCAAATTGAATATCTTTAGTAATTAATAAATCTGAAAAATAAGGCGCATTTATTTCAACATCTGATCGGTCGTTTGTTAAATACTTAATATTGCCTTTTTGTAAATAATTCTGCTCTGCCTCCCGAGCCTCCCCCCCGGCTATCTCAGATTGTATCCATCGCTTCTTCGTGGCTGGGCCTGACCCCTCTTCAATGTTTCTGAAGTCTTGAATGTGCGAGTTATCAACTTCCAAACGTTCCAAACGACGAGATCCTTTATACTGGTCTCCGCCAATGGTTGAGCCGATTCCGTGGCCGTTGGCTGCTAATTTGGCATAGGCTTCTGGGGTCAGATGTTTAAACATATCAGCTGTTCGTTTTTCTCCATGGATCAGTCTAAAAGGTTCATGAGTCCGCCCAGTCATCCAGCTCCCATCTGGCATTTGGTGCACGGGCCCTGTCCATATCTTAGACTTTGCGTCACCGTACCACCCCCTCTTCCCGCTGGGAACTGTTTTATAAATTGATTTTTTTGTAGCTACACGGCCTTGATGAATAACAAGCATTGGCAAAATTCTAGACACAAATTCCAATTCCATTGTTTCAATATCTGGATAATCTTCTTTGATCTTGTTTGTGTCCAACATTGTAATGACGAAGAACGACAAATGATGGGGGTCCAATACGTAAGAAAACTCGAATTCCAAAGGAATTGATATAATTGTGTTACCGTTGTTATCAATCTTTCTGTCAAATCCAAAAACTTTTGTTCCTGAAGCTGTCTCCTCAACAGACGCAATCACCGCATGACTGGGTGAATAAGTTTGCACATTTGAATTTGCAAGTATGCTTTCATCTGATTTTAAAGTAACCTTAGAATTTACATCGTCTGAATATTGAAAAACGCTTTTAAAAGTACCTGAAGATTTTAATTGTTTAAGCTGCTCGATAGGCTCTAGAGCACTTGCAGCGAGAACTTTTTCATATGTCTCCGCGTCGTTGTTTGATATAACAAAAACTTTAAAATATTTAAAAAACTCTTCGTTATATATAAAACTTGAAAAAATATCTTTTGCTCTTGGAATTAAAGCATTCATCACAACTTGAAGCTCGGCAACCACTCTTTTGTCACCAGGTACCCCTTCCCATAAGTCTTGACCTTTGTACAGGTTTTTAGCTATAAAGCTCCAACGTTGAGACTTTACATGAGGATCTTCCGACCATATCATCTTTAATTGCTCTACAGATGGCTTTCCGCCCTCGGACAAAGTAACTCTTTCAATGTGTGCTTCAGGAAGAGCATCTTGAAAATAGCCTGTAAAGTCTTCTTGTATATCTATCGTCATCAGCAAGGCTCCTCAAAGTCTTCATCTGTTAGCTCTGTTTCATAAATATTCTCGAGAATTAATTCTTCTCTATCCTCGCAATTAAAAGCATCAAATTGATCCGCAAATATATTTTTGCGTCTACTTTCTTTATTCGTTTTGCAAAAAATGTCTGGATTGATTTCGTTATCTGTAAAAATATTGAACCACCATTCCACATATTTACCTCGCTCGCCTTCATCTTCTTCATCCAAACTTTCAGGATTTGGAGCAAATTTCAATTGTGTTTCATTTCCTGCTTCATCTATTAAAAATACTTCAATGTCAAAATTTTCTTTTTTAAAGTCTACATTTTCTTCCAAGACGTCCAAAAATACATAATCTTTTTCAACTTGAATTATTGTGTCGTCTCCATATTTTTTTAGAAAAGCAGATGCAAAAATGTCATCTCCCGTGGGATCTGAACTGTCTTCTGAACTGTCTAATAGATAATTTGGTGTAGGAGTGCCAAGCTCATCAACTTTGGTAATATATGTCTTGTATGCTACCTGTACCTCTCCTTGCGGGATCTTAACAAGCTTAAAATGGGATCCGGTAATGTGATCAACAAATACAGAGGCCGAGTTATGAAGGAATTTAATATCCCACGCCGGCGCATATTTACTTGACAATGAAGAATTTCCCAGTGGGAGCATTAGACTATAGTTTTTCTCTGGACCTGGTTGATGTTGCTCATCGCCAAAGTTAATTTTACTAGCTTCTCCAGTCTTCCCAAATTGAACTCCCGGAGTTGTCAGATCCGTATCGCCATATATATGTCCATGCTTAACCCGTTTATTAATCTTTTTTACTTCTGTTTCTATTCCACTGAAAACATATTGCGCCTTTGTTCTCGGGACTTCTTTTATCCTTTGTTCTGTTTTACTTTGTTGTTCGCTTCCGCTGGCATATGCTAAATCATATATGATATCATTATCAAAAAAAGCATATTGCGTTGGTTTAAATTTCCCTAAAGACAACAAGTGTTTACCATATTGTGTCAGTTGAATGTCGAAAACTTCTTCTTTTTTATCAAAAAATTCCATTAATGGTTAAATTCCTATTAATCTCTCCCCGTTCGGGGATCATGTTTGGGAGGGCGAGGGGGTGGAACC
>Ga0114906_1001182_pt1 | contig 13968 bp, 22 predicted proteins | sample MalvirDeepMed_M9_FD_89687 | JGI IMG/M metagenome (GOLD analysis project Ga0114906, IMG submission 89687) | Marine viral communities from the Global Malaspina Expedition - Malaspina viral metaG DeepMed_M9 | ecosystem: Environmental > Aquatic > Marine > Oceanic | place: Mediterranean Sea...
CACGTTCGGTAGCGGCGTTGAACCCCGCTCGGCCGGGGGTAATCGGCTCATGTACAATCATGAAGTCGTCGGTGTGGTCAAACATTGGACCCGTTCTTCTCAAACGTTTCGTGTTCGAGCCGACGCTCATCAAACGTTGTCATCCACTTTATAACCAGCTCTCCAGCGCCGCAACGTTTGAGGTCGAAGAATTCCTCGACGTATGGTCCAGCTCCGTACATATTTACGATGCCGGACTCACGGAGTCTGTCGAGGAAAACGAACACACGGTCTTCTAGATCTTGGGACTCTTCTTCGGTCATACTGTTTCATTCCTTGTTGTCTTAATCATACCGCAATATACTACATTTCGAGTCAAAAGTCAAGCTTTTTATTTCGTTGTGGGGCAACGACTTACAGTTTCGAGGTCTTCACCCGTTGAACTCCGGCGGAGTCGAAGTCGTTGAAGTCCGGTGCGTGTTCCAACATGGTGTTGGGGACAGTCCATTCTCTCGGACGTCTCGCGACGGGTGTATATGACTCGTCTCTACCCACTTGATCTTCTCTTATGGCGAGAACCCTGGAGTTCTTCCGATTGACCTTAATGATCCGTCCGAAATACTGACGACCTTTGTTGTCCTTGAAAGTCACAGGTTGGTTACCCCACAACTTTCCTCCAGCTTCTCGACTCACTTCCTTCCGTCGATCACGGATCATATGAATGATCTCGTTCAGATCTGATCCGGTCATCCGTCTGATGTGAGCACGGATCTCTATTAATGCGTTGGTGGTCATCGTCCCATTCTCTGTCTGTCTTTCATCATACCTATAATATAACACATCTGGGGGCGTTTGTCAAGGTTGTCTACCCAACACTTTCGTCGTTGTCGGACGACGAGCCGTCGTCGTCTGGATGGTGAATAATTTGACTGGTCAATTCTTGGAGGAGGTCGTATCCCTCCCGGAAGTTAGCGAGGAAGTCGGGATCTGACACCACACGATCATGGAGCATTTCCACCACTAGGTGAACCTGTTCTGGTGTGAGGTAGAAATCTCGGACGTTCAACTCTTCGTCATACTGACCACGGAGGATGTACTCACCACCGACAATGATTCGATCTGAGTAGTACTTCTTGATCACTTCGGGGGTGAACGGAGGAGTCTGATCGACTGTGACGTTACGAACGGAGGGGTGTAGTGTTTTATTCATACCTAAAGCTAACGGTTTTGAGGGTGTTTGTCAACCCCTAATCACAGGAGATTTTGGTTGTCCAGCCAACAAGTCGGGATAAAACGGGGCGCGGGGGCTGGTAGGTCTTATTCAAGCTCACCATTACCGTTGACCCGCTCGTCGTCGCGATGTGGGTGTCTCCGGTTGTACAACCGCCGGGCCCGACGGATCGCGTTCCGCTGGAGGGCCCAGAGGGCGTCGTCGTCGTCCATGTCCGTGTCCCAGCGGATCTTGTCCGTGTAATCTTCGTTTTCTCCCGTAGGCTCCGGTTCGTCGTCAGGGAAGAACACCAATTCCCACGATCCGTTTGGATCGTCAAGATGGGTATCGATATACTCTTCGACGCTTTGGTGGTCTACCCCGTGCTCGGTAATGGGGAGAAATGTGTTTCCCAGGCTGGGAGTATATCCCATTTCGATGTACCCATCAATTGACCGGGCCCTCAAAGTTGAGATGGGAGTTCCAATTGAATTCAAAGCCTCATCAATTTGCTCTAGAGCATACGGGTCATGCTCTAACAGATACTCCGCGGTTTCGGTGGTCAATCCAATCAGTGAAACTGCATTGACCAACTTTTCCCAAATGTCGGCTGGATTGTCGAATTCGTCCATCATGGGTGATCCCATAGCTACCTCCGTTTCAGTTTTCATATATAAAGCTAACAGCAATTGGTGGGTTTGTCAAGGGGCCGTCAGGCATTGGGGTGACGATCCTCAAAGGTTGTCATCCACTTTATAACCAGATCTCTAGCGACTCGACGTTTGAGGTCGAAGGCCTCTTCGACGTATGGTCCAGCACCGAACATATTCGTGATACCCGACTCACGAAGTACGTCGAGGTAGTCGAACACACGGTCTTCTAACTCTGGGGCCACCGCGTTGTCGCAGAAGGGGTCCAATTTCATGCTGTTCCATTCCTTTTGGTTGAGAATATCATAAGGTATCCGTCCCGTGATGTGTTGGGGTGAAGTCTCGGCGACGGTCACCACTTGTATTGTCGTTCCGTCCGGTCCAACGACGGTCATCGAAGGATCGTCGCTCTTCGAAGGATCGACGTTCAATCCGTAGTCGATGTTTGTCGTCCGACGCAGCCCAACTCTCTGCCAAACTCACCTCTTCGGTACTCGGATTGACGGCGATCCACAGGTCGTTGTCGTCGTCCATGTCCGTGTCCGTGTCCGTGGTTGTGTCCTCCCGCAACGCGTTGCGGAACGCGAATTCCTTGTCGAGCAGTTTTTGGAGTCGAACGTTCTCTTCCATGAGATCGACGATCCGGACACCGTGTCGGTCGAGAAGTCGAACAATGTGTTCGATATCTTCGAGCAACCGGTTGGCGTTGAGCGAGTACTTCGTCGTCTTTTTCATACCTAAAGCTAACAGCGTAGAGGCGGTTTGTCAAGGGGCAAACCCCAACTATATTTGTATGTGGGGCAACGACTTACCAATTGTGACCATATCGGTTTGCCCGGTCGGTGAACGGAACGTCCCAGTTGCAACGGTCAAGGTCGCGAGGGGGCTCACCGTCGAGGGGCCTCTCAACGACGGACTTCTCATCGAATTGATCGCGATGAGACTCGTGGCGCGGGCTCCACCAGCCTTGCTGGGCCCAGGTTTTGAGATCCCCTGTAACGTCTCTGATTGGGGTTGGTTTAACCGTCCAACCTTCGGGGATATCGTCCTCATCATAGATTGACGTTATCTCGGTGACATCCTTCGTGAAGAACAGATAGGTGGTCAACCACCAATCCCACCGAACACCCTTCTCGTAATACCAACGACCGTGAATGTCTTTCATCTTCTGGGGGCTCCGTTTGATGACCCCAGCCCTCTGGACAGAAGTCCAGAACGTCTGGTTCCATCCCTTCCTCAACTTCCTCTTCAGGAAGTCGTCGTCACCCACGTTCGGGGGTCTGATGAATGCACGGTTGGGTTGGATGGACCAGTAGAAGTTGTGTTTGGTGATCCTCCCAATTCTCGTCTTGGAGTTGTGGACATACTCAATCAACTTCCTGAGACGAGAGTCGGGGTCTTGGATCGACTGTCTGAAGTTCGTCCCATTGTAATGGAAGTTCTGATATGCTGGTCGGGTAATGATCATCTTACCAATCTCTCGCGTCTCGGTGGGCCCACATATTGATGGGGAGGGGTCCGTTGAACACCTGTAGCATCTGATGGGTGTACTCCTCCAGACAGTTGTTCAACCTGTCGATGGTGTCGGTCAAGACATCTAGGACGATCTCCAGGGAGTCCCTGTCCGATGAGTAACAGTAGAACTCACTCGACTCGGAGTCGAACCAGAGGGTGTCAAGAACCTCTTGGGGGAGAACACCCTTCAACCAATACTCACAGTCATAGGGTCCACCGTAATGACTCAATCGGAGTTCGGATCTCGGTCCAAACCCTTCGACCCATCCGGCCAACAGATATCGGTGTTGGGTGTTTTCCGATAGCGTCTCACAGAGGGACAGTTCGTACTTGGTCGTTCCGTCGAGATTCTGATAGTCTCTTGTTTTATTTTTCATACCTAAAGCTAACGGTTTTGAGGTGGTTTGTCAAGGGGCGTGGGGGAGAGATTGCTGTTGGGGGGACAACAAGTCGGGTCACTCGTCGTCCTCTTGTGAGAAGTAGACCTTCCCATAGACCCAACCAACGACGAAACATACACAAAACGAGATCCAACCTTTCAACCAATCCATTGTTTTCCTTTGAGGGGGTGAGTAAACTCATACCCCTAAAGCTAACGGTTTTGGGGTGGTTTGTCAAGGGGGGTAGGATACTTAATTGTAAACAGAGGGGGCCCCCCTTCAAAAAAGGGGGGAGCCTGGGTGTCGTTCATATCGCCGGCAATATTTTTTTGCTATAGAAAAGCTATTCTTTTAAATAAGCCTTTTTAATTTCTTCTACTAAGGGATGGTACTGCGGCTCAATAGTATTTGAAATATTCGGATAAGGTGTTGATTTGGACTGTATTGGGGGAAATACGTCTGGGGTTGGTTGGAATAGCTTGGGATTACTTTTAAAAGGGGGCTTTTTGTTTATCTTAAAACGATATTTTAACTTCTTTCTTGCCTTTTTTGGCTTGGGCTCGCGTCTATACATGGTACTGGTATCATTACTATTATATTATTTAGATTGGTTACCCGGGCGTTTTCGATTCCACCAATGACGTTTCTCTATTATCATCGTACCTTTAAACTTATATGCATAAGGGTCTTCCCATAACCACTTGAGAACATCCCAAGGTAGCATATATAATTTATCTTCTTCTCTTAACATAAGAAAGTCTTTTATAATTTTAATCATAGTTGTCCGCCTTTTTTATATTTGTAACAACGGAGGGAGTAGGATTCGAACCTACGCGGATGTGAATCCAGCGTCTTAGCAGGACGCCGCTTTAAGCCACTCAGCCATCCCCCCAAAGTCGCTACTTGGATTCGAACCAAGGATAAAGGATTTGCAGTCCCTTGCCTTACCAACTTGGCTATAGCGACGAAAAAAATAGGGGGGCCTGGAGCAACACGGCGTAGAAAATAATTCTAGCACCATTTCCTACCGGCCTTTCCGCCCCCCTAAAAGTGGACCCGGCGGGAGTCGAACCCGCGTCCGCACTAACTTCATTTCTGTCTTGTTCCCTGTGTCAGTCTCTATTACCATTAGGATGGTGAGACATTCCTCATTACTCTTAACGATATGGTAAGTTCGGCCAAGGATCTTTGGCCTTGGTTCTGCATCTATTCTTTCTTAGAAGTCATCCTTCGCTGTACGTTTATTTTCTTGAAGGAGAATCAAATAAACGGCTTATTTGTGACTAAGCAGCCATAGCGTAATTGTCAATTCAATTTTGCTTGTGGTATTACGTTACCACTCCGTTTCACAGCATTAACATCATTCTACTAATACGTCGAAACCATGACGGGCCCATACCTAAATTTTCAATACTATAATATAACATATTTTCAGCTATTTGTCAATGTTGCCTGGGCAACAATCTCACGTATATAACTATTTATTATTACCTCCATTCGGGTTGATAAATAAAAATGAACAAATATGTAGTATTATTTAGTATATTTGAACTAGCGGGATGTGCTATGCTTGCTCCAAACGTATGTGACCAGACACCGGCAAATGGATATCCAGAATGTACAACTCCAGAAGTTCGCGATGATAATTTTAGATTAAATATTTTTAATTCTTCGTGGAATACAACTCGTATATATGTACATTGTGCTGAAAATAACCGAATGATGTCTACTATAAACAATCCAACATTTTCGTCAACTACTAGTAAAGTTGTTCGTTTGGGTTCGGGATGTTGGGCAATTTATCTAATAGTATCTGGTTTTGGCCGCGAGCGTCGATCTGATTCACGGTCAGTGCTTCCTAATGAAGATATTTGTGTTAATGTTACTCAAACGATGGATGTTAGGTGGGGAGTTTGTTTCGACCAAAAATTGACCACTCAATCCCTGTACGAATCATAAATAAATTCGCTTCAGTTTTTCTATATGTTATTGTAGGTCTATTAGTATTGTCAATTATATCGCCGGGGGTCATCCACCTAGCTACACCATTATTAAGATAATCTACTCCGAAATCTATTGAAATTGAAGGTGACAAGAAAATCTTAATGCCTGTTCCGGCTTTCCAAGAAAATGTCCAATCTTGGAAATGATTTGTATTAAAATATCCATCAGTGTCATACCAAGCGATACCTTGTAAATTTGTATCAGTGGAGAACAGTGACATGCCCATAGATCCAGATATATATGGTTGTATAGGTCCAGTCATTAAAATAAATTCTGGGCCCACTCCGAAGTTTAAAATACTATTTGTGGTTACCATATCTGTTTGGATTCTACATGGTCTTGTCAAACACATCCGTATAGTTTCAGTTCCATAAATAATAAATCCAATATCAATATGAAGACGAGCATATCTACTCCAACTATCGTGTCTAGCTGAAGGCGGAGCAACTGATATACCAAAGTTTCCTCCCCAACCCCTATCAACAATATTACCAAACTCACCCAAAAGATCTGCAAAAACAAAATCAAAATTTAGAGTTACAATGGGTTCCTGGGCCGTTCGTGCTGCTTGGAAAAACTCTGCCCAGGAGTCTTGGGCTTCGATGGGGGTTGGAATCGCGATTCCGATTATAACAACAAGTGATAGTAAAAACTGTTTCATAATATTCTTCTATAAGTAACTGAGTGGGCAGATAGCCCCATGAAGAATTGAACTTCAATCTCTAGGGTGAAAACCTAGTATCCTAACCGTTAGACGATGGGGCCGCGGATTAAATTTAAAAATGAGGTGGGGGTGAAGATGTTCCAATCTACATCAAGTTATCTTGATTTTCCGCTCCCGCGGTTACTCAAACTTTAACACCAAAGGTTACTTCGATTCTCCTCAACAGTACGAGTTTTTCTCCAGCTCGCAGGTTTCTGTCGTTGGAGCGAATACAACTTCTTGTTAAATGCCTTAACCCTCAAGATAGGGGTGTATTCGGCCAGTTTACAGGGAGATTTCCTTTCGGGTACTCCCATTGAGTTGACAAAGTAGGATTTGTCTGGTTTAACTTGAACTCCCTATCAGATTGTCATCCAATGTCCTCCGTCTACATTCAGACGCACACTCTCCACTACAGAGGATCGGGATACCTTATGGACCTCTGTCGAAACCCATTATTCAGTCAACCCCACGCCAAGACGATCAATCTTGACGCGACTCATTTTTAAATTGTCAAAAAACTTTTTCTTTTCCTAATATATAATATAACACGTTTTACAGTATTTGTCAAGGGGGCATCTTACATTTCTGGATTGTTTATAGTAGCACGCTCATTTTTATGTCGCGTTCTATGACAAGGTGCACATCTAACGTCACATTTTTCTATTTCTTTTAGTATTGTATCCAATGGCATACGCCTTCCCACCATCTCTGATATACCATATTTCTTTGTTCCTCTAACGTGATCAAAATGCATAATACTTGGATGAAATGTACCTTTGCAATCTACACACCCACTGTTTAATTTTATTTCATTTATTATTGATCGTAAGTGAGCACGGCGGGCGCGCATGTAGGGACGCGCATATACGAGGGCCCTCGCGGCGCGACGTTGTTTTGCTTCGGGATTTTTATCGTATCTCTTCATTTCATATTTATATCTACATGACGAACAATTATGATACCGAAGTCCTTTTGATTTATTTTTCCACTCAAACTTTTCTATTGGAAGTGTTTTATAACAATAGTTAGGATTCTTTGTTCTATAAATAATTCTACCCCTAGTATCTCTGGGCGCACATATTTTTTTCATGGCATTTCCTAAAAGTTTATAAAGTTTAAATGTTGTGTCGCCACACACAATAAACCCTAAAGTATCTTACTACTTCTGTTCCCGTAGGACTACAAAGGCGTTGTACTGGGCATTTAATGGAGGGTGGGAGAATCGAACTCCCAACTCAGCCGTGCAAGGGCTGTGTTTTCCCAATTATACTAACCCCCCAAATCGTGATTCATATGTTTTCGGATATATTTAATGTGGGGTCTTTTCATTTAATCAATCCCAAGAATTCATCACGGGTACGTTGATCTTCAAGGAAGACTCCTCGCATTGCTGATGTAATAGTTTTTGAATTTTGTTTTTGGACACCACGCATCATCATACACAGATGGCTCGCTTCTATAACAACAGCTACTCCTTGAGGTGTGGTTGTTTCCCACACTGCTTGAGCAATTTGTTCTGTTAACCTTTCTTGTGTTTGTAATCGTCTTGCATATATTTCCGCCAATCGAGCAAATTTTGATAATCCTAGTATATATCCGTCAGGAATGTATGCTATATGAGCTTTACCAAAAAATGGAAGAAGGTGATGTTCACATAATGAGTAAATTTCAATATCTTTAACAAGTACCATGTTTTGGTGGTCTTGTTTATAGAGTGCACCGTTTACTACTTCATGTGGGTCTTTTTTATAACCCTCAGTTAGAAAGGCTAATGATCGTGCAATACGTTCGGGAGTTTTTTGTATACCTTCTCGCTCAGGATCATTATCAATTCTGTACAGGATCTCAGCAATAAGTTCTTCCATTGGTACATATGGTAGTACTGCAAAAGATGAAGATGATTTGTTATGGGTGGACATTGGTAGCGTTAAGAAATTTTGATTTTGATTTCTGTGTTTCTATCCAAGGTTGTATTTTAACACCTATAGTAATACCTAAAAAGATTCCGAAGATAAGTGCTATTATTGAGTATATAAAAAATTCTGGGCCTACAAAATACATAATTTAATCTTCTCCAAGTATAGTTGTTTCTTCTTTATCATACTCGGCGGCTGAACTAGCTTCGTAGTTTTCCAATATAGTATAATTTAAAATTGGATTAAAATCAAGATGGAACATAACTTCACGATTATCAATATCGGCATTTACGGAATAAAGTATATCCCAAGCTTCTTTGGGTGTTTTTACGGTTTCAAGTGATTCCATTGCAAAATTCCACAAATCTCTGTCAAGTTCCCACAATTCTTTACCAAGGGAACCACCTTCATTTTCCCAGTTATCGTCGTTCATATTAATCCCACAGGCTAAACAGGTGTTGTCCGATCAAATTAAATGATCTTTCAATACTCTTATTCATCTTTTTATTTCTACGTTTACCAAGAGGTTCTAATGTACCGTCTGATAGCCACCGTGATTCATCATCTCTAATAAATCTTGCACATTTTAGTCCATATAAGATCTCACCCAGCGTATTTCTCCAACGTTGTCCTGCTAGGTCTATAGCATGATCAGTTGGATTACCATTGGTTTCTACACCGTCTTCTTCTTTAATAAAGGTTACGGGGATGCCTATATCCCTGTCTCGTATTCTTTTAATCATTGGAATTAAATTATCAAGCAACCAATAGTCAATAGACCAAGTATCTCTATAAGAGTGACCGTAGCGTGCTCTTTGGTAATAGTGTTTTAACATTGAGGGGCTAATAGGTTCCCACACTTTCCATCGAAAAAAATTTAAAAAATTTCGAAAATAATTTCGAAAATTTCGAACAGGATAATAAAAAAAATTCTTAAGACTAGACATATATTTCTCCTTTAATGACCCTATAATATAACACTATTAGGGATAAAAATCAAGAGCGAGAGGAGGGAGTCGAACCCACATCATTAGCTTGGAAGGCTAAGGTAATATCCGTTATACGACTCTCGCGATGAAGTATAAATCTAACACAATAGGGGGGGTTTGTCAAGACCTTTATGAAAATATTATCAAATATTTACTTATATCATAGTAACTCATTGTGGAGGCCCCGTTTTGTCATCGGAAGTTGTTGTGGGGCAACGACTTACGAGCGTTGTAAGAGGCTTCCAAATATAATATGGGAGCATTCCCATTTTGTCAAAAATGTTTGGATGGTTCATCAATGATCTTCGGTATGGAGAAAATTTAATTCCTCTTCCCCATCCGGTCTTTTCAATTAGATCAGCTTTTGATACAACTTTTTTATCTTTAATATAGTTGATCATGTTAGTAAGTTTTTTCGAATTGCCAACACCATATGAACTGTTTATTATACTATCAATGTCGTTTGAAAGTTTTCCAATAGAATATTCATAAAGAAGATTTTCAGAAACATAATTAAAGGATTCTATTGCTTTTTCATTACGATAAGATTCATCATCTAGATATTTGTTTAGTAAAGTTATAGCTTCATCTTCTGTAGTAAAGAAATCAGCGGTTGGATTTAATTCTCTATAATAATCAGCATCATACATAATAAATGGGCAGCCATTCATTAACCCATCTGTAGTTGCTACAGACCACCCACCATATGTTTGTTCTGGTGAAAATCCAACTCTACAGGTTTGAAGTTTCCGATAATATCCTTCTTTATCAAATTTATCAGTATTTAACCATTTAAGTTTCTCTGTAAATTTTGTATCCCATAATGGAACCCATACTTCAAAATCTTGTCTTGTTTTGTATAATTTCGAACACATATTAAGGAAGGGAGTAAAGTTTTTATATGCGTGGGGTCTGTGGTTAAATACAATACATTTTTTTGATTCTTTTGGTGGACTTAGATCTTCTCTAGATACTCCTAAATAAAAGGGTTCTAAGATATTAGATAATTTATCTATAGTATTTTGATTAAATGTTTTTTCTGCTTCTTTTAATACTAGTTGTTTTTGATATTCCGTATTTATATAGCATTTTTCCATTTCCAAAAGACCTAACATGTTTTCGTTAAATGCTCCAACTGGCCACGATTGTATGTGATCGAAATCAAACCAATGAGAATATCCAAGAACAGGAACACTGTGATAGGTATTGTTTTTTAATAAATTTACTAAATTCCAAGTATGTTCTGGCAGATGACTGAAAATTAAATCAAAGTCATACTTTTTTGATAAATGTTCTTTTATGCTAAATGTGTCAAAATGACATCTCATTGTAGGGGGATATGTTGGAAACGGCGTTATAAATTGATATACATTATCAAATTGTAATCCTTTAATCTTTTCTGGACTTATTATGTACCAGTATAAATCATCCCTTACCTTAGAAAGTTCAAATATAAGTTTCTTCATAACTTGAACATATGAGTCTTGTTCAAGATCTTTTGAAAAGGTTATATTTGGATATACTAAAATTCTTTTTGTTTTAGTTACTTCATTCGATCCAAATTCAAAAAAGTCCATGCGTCTACCTGTATATTAATTGAGTGCGGTCTTGGCCTACACCTATTATGGAAATATTCACACCAATGGAATTTTCAATAAAATCAACATACTTTTTAAGATTATCTGGTAAGCCACCCCAATAATTTTCAGTAATTTCTGACCAAGCAGAAAAACTTTCATAACGGATGGATTCTGGTTCGTCACAATAATCCGTTGTCCATTTTCCATTAATTTTATATTCTGTTGCTACTTTAATTTCATAATCCACTTCGGAAAAAATGTCTAGTTTTGTTAGTGCTATGTTGGAAACTCCATTTACTTCACAAGCATATTTCAGTTGTGGAATGTCCAACCAACCTACTTTTCTAAGCCTACCTGTCGTTGCTCCATATTCCTTTCCGGTAAATTGAATATTTTGTGCAATTTTTTTATCGTGAATCTCACTAGGAAATGGTCCTGTTCCAACACGGGTGGTATATGCCTTAGCCACCCCTACTACACTAGAGTGTTTAAAAAATGATAAGGGGAGTCCAGAACCAGCAGGAGCATAAGAAGCTATACATGGAGATGATGTGACATGGGGGTATGTTCCCATTTCAATATCCAACATAACTGCTTGTGCTCCTTCAAATAGTATTTTGTCTCCTTTATATATTGCGTCCCGAAGTAGTTTTCGGGTATCGGACACTATAATCTTATCTTCATCTATAAAATGTGAGTAATCTTTTACGCGAAGACCCTCGCGATATATCTTATCTCTATATGCTGGTCCTATTCCCTTTCCCGTACTTCCAAATTTTACTTGGTTAGATTTATCTTGTCTTAAATGTTCTGATGTAATAAGATGTGCATTCTCTGATAGATAGAACCGATCTTTGAAAGAAATTCCGTTTTCTTCTAAAAGCTTGACTTCTTTAATCAATTCAGGTATATTAACTACACAGCCATGAGTAATCACAACTTTACAATTAAGATTTAGAATACCAGTAGGAATAGAATGAGTTACAAATTTTTCACCATCAATATAGACTGTATGACCAGCATTGCTACCACCTTGGTATCGAACGATCCATTGGTAGTCATTTGATAGAGCGTCAGTGATCTTACCTTTACCCTCATCACCCCATTGGAGGCCGACTAATATGTCAGGACTTTTACAACGCGCTTCGTTTAAAAAATTCAGAATTTGGTTTTCAGTGAATGGGCGTTTCGAATGTTTCATAACCCTTCTTATGTTGTGATTAAGTTACATAATAATATAACTAAAATCAACAAAAAAGTCAATACCTACGAAGAAATCGAAGAAATTTGTTAAAGGGGGTTGACAAGCCTGCAAAAACCTATTATATTCTGCTGTCCCGCAGAAGGGAATACAAGGGAATACATAAATACATGATATTTATAGTAAAATATATGATTAGGAGATTATAATGAATACAGTAATAACAATTGTAGTTCTTTTGGTAATTGGTGGATTGGTTTGGAATCATATGCGTAATGATTCAAGCTTTGGTGGGTGGCCTGGCGGATCTGGTGGTTCTGGTGGTGGTGGTGGATCTAGAGATGATGAACTTATATGATAAAATGAAATCAATAATAAAAGAAGAATTAAAAAAGGGTCTTAAGATTGAATTAGAACAAACTGATAATATTGGTATTGCAAGCAAGATCGTTAAAGAATATTATCTTAAAGATCCTCAGTATTATACTAAACTTAATAAAATTAAAAGTAGGAGAAATAAATGAAAAATATATTTTTAAGTCTGACCACGCTTTTGGTTCTGGCTGGGTGTGCTAATGTCCCCACAGCACCAGAAGATGTAGATGAGTTAGCTTCCATTGAAATGATGCTTCGTATGGTGGATGATACAGGTGTGGCCGATACACTTACGAGTGTTTCATATTTGAGGAATCCCGCGGGGGATCAAGGTTTTCGTAATAGAAAGCCAAGTTTTCGGACAGTAATTCACCGATTACAGAGATATGTACGAAAACACCCACTATCAGATGAGACAATGCATCGAAGGGTGTTGGCTGGATTAGAACGTGCTAAAAAGAATCTTAGAGAAATGTACGAGGTTCGAAAAGATTGCAGGGCCTCAGACGTTACTATAGTTGAATGTAGGCAAAGAATACGACCAGTTGTTAAAGATACACGACAATTATTACATAGGATCATCGTGGTTGTGAGATCTGATAGGAGAGCCCGCAGCCGATAATATATAAAGGAGAATAATGAAAAAGTATTGGTTTTATAGTGTATTAGCTACGTTAGGAATTGTGGGAAGTTTTTTTCTTTTCAAACAAAAAAAGCAGGTAACCGATGACTCAACAAGACCAGAAGAATATTCATGGTATATTTGAAGTTAAAGATCAAGCAGAACAATTTTTACTTAATGTGATGAATCACTATTGTGGATCACCTGAACAAAAAATAGAAAGAACCACAGAATTTTTAGATGAACTATTGTTTTTTACACAACATGATTTAGCCGGAAATATATTTGCACCCATTGAATCAAGAAATATTTATAATATGGCATACTATTCAAGACACATTTTAATTCCAAAAATTGTAAAAGATTTAAATGAAAAAGATAATTCAGATCCATTTCCAATTGATGAGTGGAATTAATACTATATATACATGTATAGAATATAAATAAAATAACGAGGACGGAGATGAAGAAGAATGGGCAAAAAGGAATTGAAGAAATATATTGTACCAATTTTCGTTGTAAGTTATGGAGAGTCGGAAGCTGACGCTGTAAATTATGTCGAACATGCGTTAGATGAATTGGTTTTTGAAGATGGAATTTTTAGTGCTGAAATATTAGAAGACGAAGTTGAGACATTTTGGCCGAATAATTTAACACAGGAATAACATATGTTGTTATCAGAACTATTATCAGATTTTATTTATAATGAAGGATCAGCTGCTGCTGATCAAGCTAAGCAGCTGGGTTTGCTTTATAAAGGATTTGGTCGTTGGGCTGATCCTCGTACTGATAAGGTCACTCATAAAACTGATGGTGGTAGATTAACAAAGATTGATCCTGC
>Ga0114906_1001183_pt1 | contig 13965 bp, 18 predicted proteins | sample MalvirDeepMed_M9_FD_89687 | JGI IMG/M metagenome (GOLD analysis project Ga0114906, IMG submission 89687) | Marine viral communities from the Global Malaspina Expedition - Malaspina viral metaG DeepMed_M9 | ecosystem: Environmental > Aquatic > Marine > Oceanic | place: Mediterranean Sea...
CTATGCTTATAAATGATTCTTCCTATGTCAGTATCCGATGCATCTCCAAAATAAATAACCCCATCACTAGGGGACAATAAAGTCATCGAAGCAACGTCACTATGTTCTATAATAACTCCATTCGCTTGCTCCCCTATGACAGTGACGCTTCCTGCAGAGGCTGCCAGAACATGAAGTTTTCCATCTGGATTGGCCGCTCCAATGCCGATCCTATTGTTCCCGGCGTCAATAACCAAAGTGTTAGAATCGAAATTTAAGCCGTTTGGTGTCGCGACTGTTCCAGCGTTAATAGTAACAGCATCTCCGGAGGCATCTCCAAAAGTTAATGTGTTGGCGGATACCTGAAAATCTGTGACTCTAGCATTTAATGTTCCACTTACAATAAGATTGCCGGTTATTCTAGTGTCGCCACCAACATCTAATTTATAGGCTGGAGTTGTAGTGCCTATTCCCACATTGCCAGAAATGTGGACAGCGCCTGTTACAGCGAGTTCAGCAGTGGGGATTGCTGTTCCTATTCCCACTCTACTATCAGAAGGGGCAATGGATAAATAACCGTTTGATGTTGCTCTAAAGTCAACATGTTTTGCTGGAGAAGCTGTGTGGGTTAGTCTCAATTGAGAATCAGAGTTGTCGACAACTTCTAGCTTCTTATCTGGGGCAGCCCTGCCAATTGCAACTTTGTTGCTAGTACCATTAACAACCAATGTTGTCGTATCAACAGTCAATCCTGACAGGTTACCAACGGAAGTTATATTAGCTTGGGCAACAGTTGATAGTGTACCGCCTAGTGTCGTAGCTGTAACTACAGTTGCTTTTATGTTGCTCGATGTTAATTCAGTGTACCGCCCAATGGATCCCGACATCCCTATTGAGGATGTGAGTTCACCAGTGACGCTTAACACAGAGCCGTCAAAGGTTAAATTAGCCTCTCCGTCTAATTCGGTAGTGGTAGATCCTATTGACACCAGCCGATTGGCTGATTTGTTGTTTAAGGCTGTTACAGCAACAGTTGTGCTTGGGGTCGTCGACAGAATCAATTGATTGTTAGAATTGACACCCAAGTAACTTCCAAGTCCGGCAACAGACCCTGATGCTAAACCCAAAAGAGTAAGAGGATTGGATCCGGTGAGCGTGGTACTGCCGGTTAATACGTGTGTATCATCAGCAGAGTCTCCGAACTTTGTAGATCCGGTGGCGGTTAAGTTGGTAACGGTCTTGTTTGTAACGTCTAAGTTGAGGGCGTTGGCATTGATCGTACCAGAAACATGTAACGTACCAGACAAAATTAAAGTTGTTGTGGCATAATCATAGGTTAAAGCAGTCGAACCAGATATGTCAACATCATTCTTTTTAAATTGTATTGATCCAAGATCCCCGCCGGCACCAGTAACAATGTTTTGTGCTACATATGCCCAACCATAATCAATTCCATTCGCCATTGGCTACCCTCCTAGTTTAATTAGAAGGTGCTACACGCTGCATAAATGTTTACTCGAGCAGCATTGGCGTTAACAAAAGCGATTCGATCGATACCAAGAATTATATAAAGTCTGTATTCTCTATCAGATGGCACTTGTGCGGATGCGTTTACTCTATTTGAATCTGCTACTCCTACCGAAGCGGCGCTGGCTGCAGAATTACTCGAAAATTCACTGGCTTCACAAATTTCAAACCACTTTGCAAATGCATGACAATAGCCAAAAATAGTTGTAGCGGTTGGCGCTGCTCCGCTTCCATGCTCATCTTCAATAAGAACATGTAAGTATCTCTGATTTTCGGTAGCATAACCTACTCCTCCGACGATGTCAGCCGTGATACCTATTAAATCATCTGTATCTGCTAGCGGTGTAACTTCCGCCCCAGGAGGCCCGGCAATATTCTTCGGGCTTCGGGTTCTTCCCCAACTATTATGTTTATGAATCGCCATCGTTAAATCTCCTTCTTTCCTAACTAGTTACTTCTTTGTCTTTTTCGCTGCTCTTTCTTATGTCTAGCGATCGCTCTTTTCCTTGCAAGACGTTTTTTCACCGAGGGTTTGATGTGGTGACGCCTTTCTTTGAATTCATCAATAATACCGAGCTTCTTACATTTTTTAATGAATCGTTTAATAAATCGGTTGGGATCCTCATTCTTTCGAGGCTTCTCTATGTGATTGGTTGCCATTTAATTTCCTGCTAACTTTTTCCAAACACCGGAAGATGCGAAGGAAGATAAATCAACCCCGGGGTCGCGTGGAGATACTCCATCAAGAGCCTGCGACCCTGCTGGCGATGTTTGACTGCGCTGGGGAGCCATTGGGGTTGTGCCCTCAAAGAGGTCGACGCCGTTGTAAGCATCTTTCCCAATTGCGTCTAGCATTTTTCTTTTTTGTTCGTGAAGTTGATTTTGTTTTCTTTGTCTCCGAACACTTGCTTCTTCGTTGGTTTCCAATTTTGGTTTAGTCTTGGTTTCAGAAACAACTTGTTGGCTTGAAGTACTCTTCATTACCTCGGATATAATTGTTGAAAGAGCGCCTTCTTCAAAAATAACTTCTTTAATGCACTCTTTAATCAATGGTTTGAGAATTTTCTTTAATTCAATTTTATTCATACTTGCCTTCTTGCTCTTTGTATTGTTGATGTGTATATCTCTCAGCACCCAACGATGCTTCTAATTTAGCAATTTCCATTTCTATTATGTTAATGTTCTGTAAGATAGAATCGGCAATATTGTTTTCTGTATCTGCGGAGTGCGGAACTGAAGTCGCTATAGTCTGTTCGCCTTGAGAGATTAATTTTAGCTTCATTATTGCTTGTTTCAAATCGTCAATTTGTTCTTGCATCTGTGCTTGCATGGATAGAGATTCTTGTTCCGGTGACAATTCTTCTCGAATAATTTGAATCAATCTGTCTCTGCTAATCTTCATGGTTAATCTCCCAAAATCTTTTTAAATAAATCATTGATACTGTTTTCCTTGACCTCACGCAGACGAGTGGATATATTCCCTTGGTCTTTGGGGTATACATAAGCGTTAGGAGTCGATGGTTCAGAAACCATGTCAAAACAAATTAGTTGGAAGTCAGTTTCAACAACAGTTTGGCCTGCGCTCTCCGTAACCGAGCCAAGTCCCCTTGAGGAAATACCAAGCTTAACACCAGCATCGATAAGGTCTTTAAGTATTCTTCCGGAAGGAGTGTCAAGTACTTTTATTTTTCCCATAACATCCTTGCCTTCCCACCATATTTTCGTCACAATGTGAGAAACATTTTTGAGATTAACGACAGAGTCATCTGGATGGTCAAGTTCGCCGCAAGCTCTATTATCAGCTACAATTTTATTATAATTATCCATTTCGCGCTTAAGAACTTCATATGGATACACACGACCATTGCCATTTTGTTTATCAGCGGTCTGTAAGCGACCAGATAAATACATTGTGCCATTGGACATCTCTGCTTTTTCTCGTTCGGTTAGCAAATCTTGACAAACACCGTCTTTGCAAAGTGCATAAAATTCTCTTAATAGTTTCTTTTCAGCCATATTTTCCTCAAATAAATAAATGCCGGCGTTACCGGCGCGCATCATGATCCGCTGCAGCAGCGACGGACTGGTTGGAGCATCCATCGTTTAATCGTCAACATAATCACCTCCTGATCTTGACGATACTCTCATACCAAAGTCATTAACAATCATCGAGAGTAAGTAAGTAGTTCCGGCCCCCAAGCATGAGAGACAGAAAGCATTCCCTAGGGAATATTCAAATGTAAATAGTTCTGTATAGCTGTTTATGCTAAATAAAAACATTGATACCCAGAAGCCCATACACAATGGACAGTGGAATAAAGTGTTCCATTTTTTTGAATAATCTTTCTTTGGTCTTATGTCCTCAAAGATTTTACCATAAACAATAATAAAAGTCATGCCGTAAGAAACAAGGATGAAATTGAGTAAACCCATTATCTTCCCATATAAGCTTTATCAAACTGCATGTTAGTATCATATGATAATTTGGCCTCAATGCCATCGCGGTCAGAAACCGCGGACATAAGGTTCTCGTGATTATCTACTAAACTTTGATAGATAGGTTCAAACTTAGAGTGTCCTTTCATCACCCAACTGCTTGTCGTGGCGGCGTCTTGGCCGCTGCCGGGTTCCCTACAATCATCCAAAGGATCCAAAGGTGTTTTTTTAAATCCCCGCCTGCCATAATCAAATTCAGAGTGTCCGCCGGTTGGTGGAGTACCTGGGGTTTTTCTTGGTGCCAACTGTTTTCTAGAAACCATTTTATTCCAAGCGCGATCTTTAGCTTTATCGGATGTCGCTGACCAATGGTCTGATGTCAGGCCCGCACCGGCTTTATTAATTAAATTAAAAGAGATGCCATACAAAATCTTACTCCAGCCTGCTCCTCTAAATTGCTTGTGTGTGTAAACCCAAGACATATGCCAAGTTTCAGGTATACACCCCTGATCCATTATGCTCTCTGTAAGCCTATCAAGGCCACACGCTGCAAAGGGGAAAGGTCCTCGTTGTGTCATTATATATAGAATTAATTCGTGGTTATCTTCCTCGGGAGAATGAAGTAAGGCAACGCCTCCAAGATCCGGCAGAGGAATTGGCTTATCGTCCTCTGATAGAAAAGCTTTAAAACTTTCCATCAAGACCTTCATTAGTACGTATACCTTCCATAGAGATAAGGCGCAAAAAGACTGTCAGATTTTATTGACCCTTTCTTCTCCGCATGAGGCACATCGCCCAGATCTGTTGAATATTCGTTATCTGGGTCAACCAGGGCGTCATCTTGTAAATCATCGTATGCTGTTGTACCTGTAATATAAGGCTGTTCTGATGTCATCCATTCTGAGATTTTTAAGAGAGTTACTTTAATCGGGTCATGGGATTGGGAGTCCATGATTTGTCCCTCCAGGGAGCCATAAACATTGCCTCCTTGGATTGAATCATAATCAATAACCCCTTGGCCTCTCAAATATTCCAAAAGCCTAGATTCAGCACCGTAGACTGCGTCTGACGTTATTTCTTTTGCAAACGTGACAATTTTTTTAGATGTCGGTTGGACTACGATGTCTATATCTTTGTGGTCTAAAATCATTAAGTCTCCGTTGAGAGCATTTCTTAAATTTAAATTAAACTCTATCTCATCTTTCTCGACGATTTCAATTTTAATAGTTTTTTCTTCCGGAACAGAAGCGACTTCTTCATCAGTGATATTAATCTTTACGGCCATTCTTGGTTACCTCCGCAATTAAATCTTGAATATAAAAAATTTCCTCAACCATTTGCTGATTTATTGGAGTTTGTGAGTACTTGTCCAGCTTTACCTTAACTTTTTTAAAATTTTCGTTATTGAGGTCATCGTTGCCCTCTACAATTCGCTGCTGCACGGCGTTCTTGAGGCGTCCGATCTCTTCATTTAAAAAACTCTTTAAGCCGAGTCCATTATCTGAAAACGACACAATATAATTTGTAAGAAGTTCCTTCTGTTCTTTTTGAAGGGTTCTTTCATATGCATTATTAAATTTGCTAACAAATGTTTTGTACTCAAGATTGTCCAAGTGCTTCATTTCTGTAAGGAGTTTATCTTTTCTTCCTAGAAGCTTAATCAAATTATTCTCGAGTATAATTCTCTTCTTTGCTTCGAGTTTTGTATTCTGGAAGAACAGACCCAACGAAGCAAGATCTTTGTAATTTGGAACAAAATTAGAAAACACCCCAGCACCCAATTGCTTATTGATCTTGTTGATCAAAGTTGTCTGCTGATTGAAGGCGGCCTTTCGATTCGAACGAAGATAATCTATCTTCGTTTCTTCGAGTAGCCGACGGGAGAATTCCGGCACAAGCTCTTTACTTTCCAGAAGAGAAGTATATAATGTGAGTTCTTCTTTGAGTGTACTTCCTTTATAAAAGAATTCTTTTAAGATATTCTTTGTAATTGTTTGTCTTTTCTTATCTTCTCGAACGATTGCTCTTGTTAATTCTTTGATTAGGCATTCGTAAAGAAAAGCGGTATTTCTTTTCTTATTATGTTTCATGCTTGTTTCCTTATGTTATTCTTCGAAACCGAAAAAGCTTTTAAATTTACGAGCAAGACCCTTTACAGGCAGGATGATCCTCATTCAGCACCGCTGATAGTTCTTCTTTAATAATTTGTTTAAGTTGTTCTTTAGTTATTTTCATTTTCTTTATCCTTATTTAAAGATTCTATAAGATTTTTAATTTCAAAATCAGTAGTAAATAGTTTGTCTTCCTCTAAAATGTCGAAATTTTTTGCTTCCGTGACACCTCGAGTTAAAGAGTCTAGTCCGCCAAATCCAACTTTCCCGGGCCACGTTTTACGTCTTGTTCCGATTTCACCAGTGGCTTGGTTAATCATTTGTTTTCTTAAGCCACCTTTTTTATACGTATGTTGGTGTCTTTTGTACGGGCCTCTCTTCTTTGATCGTGCGTCATCGTCACGCTTCCCGGGCGGCTCTGCTAAAAGTACCTCTTCTTCTTCTCCGGCTTCTTCTTCTCCGCCTTCGAGGTCTCCTCCAAGGTCGCCACCTTCTTCACCTCCAAGGTCACCTCCAAGGTCACCTCCAAGGTCACCTCCAAGGTCACCGCCTAGATCACCACCACCTTCTTCTGCTGGTTGTGCCGCCGCTTCAAGGTTGGCTAAGAACTTCTTATCAGAATACATCTCTCTTTGCATCCGAATAAATTCGTCCTCAGAAAGGCCGAGTAAGTTTTCGGAGACCCATCGCCTGGAGAAGTAACCTTCAGTTGCAGCACCAGCAACATCAAATTTTTGACTCCAATGTTCAAGCTCTTGCATTTCAGCAATTTTACTTGGGTTGTTAAGGGACAATTTGAAAGCCAATAGATCATCGTCACGATAACCCATCGTATATAAATGAATAATGCCAATCTTTTCCAGTTCCGTTACAACAACTCGTTGTAATCTCTGGATGGTTCTTGCAAATCGAATGTCTTTTTGAGCCAAAGTTGTTTTATCTTCCGTTGCACCCTCGCCCATCGTCAGATATGATTGCGGGACTTTAAGAGCAGAGAACAGTTTGTCTCTAAGATATTTTACATCTTCAATTTGTGCTGTGAAAGTACCGCCTGCAAGATTACTAATATCAGTAGAGGACTGACCTCCGCGAATTGGAATAAAATAATCTTCTTCAATAGAAAGGGGGTTATATCGTAAGTCAACTCGACCTGTTTCAGGCGCCACTATTTGGTGTCTTTTAAGTTGAGTCATAACCTTTTGCATATATTGTTCTACATCTTGCGGGGCGATTCCCCCTACATCAATTTTAAAAATCCTACGCTCTGATGATCTAACAATACGATATGCCATCATAGCATCTTCCAGAAGAGTAAGTTGTCTCCAGATGCGCCTTGCTGGTTCCAAAGCACTGGTTCCATAAGGAGCATGTTTGTCGTGTCCTAGTACTCTAAAGTGCGCTATTTGCCAGTTCTCAAGTGTTAAGCCGCCGTTGTTCCATTGATACTGAACATAATTGGGATTGGTTGGGTCTTCTCCCTCGAGTCTTTCAAGCTCGTTGGGTGGCAAACCTATACAATTCCTTATTCCTAATCCCTCATCAATATCTAAATACAAAAACAAGTCACCATATTTACACATTGTCCTAGCCCAACCAAACAAATTGTGTTCTATATTCATTATATTATAATATAATGAATGGAGGATGTATTTAATTTCATCATTAGGACATTTAATATTTAGCATGGGTGTGATTCCCGAATGCGTTGTCATTTCGTCAGCATAAATATCGAGTGACGAAGCGATCTCGGGTGTATATTCCATTTGATCAAAGTCAACATAACGCTCTGAACGATTTCTGTTCGAAATCATATTAAGAGTGGTTATGTTCATCGGGTTGTATTCAGTCTTTTTAAATTGTTGCCCTGAAGCCGAGCGGAATCTTTTCGCATATATATCCAAATGCCGCCGTCTCAATTGTCTACCAGACTGAGTTCTTCTTTGTGTAAGTGGTCCTGAGAAAAGTCTTGTTAAAGCTTTGAACAGACTATTTTGATTGTTGTTTGGGTTTCTATCATTACGTGCCATTTTTTATCCCTTATAAATCCAAAAGAATTCTTTTGCTTTTTTTATTTCTTCTTCGTGCTTTTCCTCGAAATTTTGAACATATCCATCTTGACCTTTTATTTGCATATTCATTGTTGTAGTTGATTTCATTATACCACCGAGCATTGCTTTTTTATATTCCATATCTCTATGGTTTTCTTCGAGAGCAGTATCTCGAACCCAACAAGTAATAGCAAGTGCCATAACTAGATCATCATTATAAGAACGCATTGCTTGTGGTTTCCCATTGTACCATATAAATGTTTTCATTTCGTGAAATAAACGATTAGAGTGTAAAGTAATTAGTTTGTTCCTAACATACTCCTCCAACTTTGCTACGATTAACGGTCGGGTTTTAGTGGAAGTTGTAAAACCAGGTATAGATCTATCATTACCTTCGGCAATGTGCGCTTCTACATATTCGTGTGTTGATTTAATGGAATAATATAATTTTGGATATTCTAGAGTTATTAATTTTTCTAAAATAGAAATGCCAATTCCGTTATTTTCAACAACCAAAAGACAGTCTCCATATTCTTTCCCAGCATCATAGAGGATATGAGAATATAAATCTAAGTTTGGTTTTCCTTGGTATTCTGCTACGACTGTCATGGTGTCCAGCTTTAAAACATGAAAAACAGAATAATCTGTGCCATCGCCTCTTGCCACATCTGCTACTAGCACATATGGCGACCCATCTTGGTATTTTTCCCAAATCCAAAAGTTTCTATCATAGCCGGTTTTGTACAATGGTTGCTTTATATTTTCAAATAACCATTGCATATCATCCGGGTGGATAACAGTTTCGCCAGAAGTATTAAAATTGCATTCCAATTCTTGAGCAATTTGTCTACGTGACATATTTTTAGTTTCTTTAAAAAACCAGTCATCGTCCCTTTCAGGATGACATTCCCATGACAAAACAATAGGATGGAAATCGTTCTCACCTGACTCTGCGTCAACATATGTCTTGTGGAACCAATTACCCACCCCCTTAGGGGTCGACAAAGCTATGCAGCGACCTCCTGTTGATAAAGTAGGGTAAAGACCCGTCCACAACTCTGCGAGGCCTTCTACGTGTGCTGCCTCGTCTATAACGAGCAGTGATAATGCCTCGGATCGACCTGCATCACCAGAAGTGGTTCCAGCTTTGATTTGGGATCCGTTTGACAATTCAAATGAAGTTTTGTTGTCTGTGATAATCTTTGAAATCTGAATCCACTGCGGTAGATGTTTCATGATTTGTTTTACTTTTCTTACAAGATTGGCAGCAGTTCCAAACTTGGTTGCGATAACAAGAATGTTTTTGTCTCGATGAAAAAGCATAAACCAGACAATGTATCCCGCTGAAATTGTGGAGATACCAAGTTGTCTGGCCTTTAGTATAATATTGAATCGATAATCGTTGAAGTCCTTGAGCAGGTCTTTTTGATAATCATAGGTTTTAAATGGGATCAGCCCTCGGAGGGGATGTGAGATTCGGCAATAGTTATCGATAAAGAATTGTGGATCCTTGCCGCATTTCACAATCTCTTTTACAATTTCTTGTTTGGAGAGTTTAAAAGACATTAACCCTTCTTGCGTTTATCGTTTGGGGCTTTCTTTTTTGAATGTTGCGCTAAAAACTTTCGTGTAACATCACGAGTCATGTCAACAGAGGGCTCAAGATATGGTTCAGAATCAACTTTGGAAATTTTATAATGTTGATAAGCCTGTACAAAAGTACGAACGCGTGAGGTGGATTGTACTAGTATATTTGGTTCACCTTTCTTTGTAAGTGTTATGCTTTTTCCTGTTATTGCTTTGTATTCTTTTTGCAGAAACTTTTTAACTTCATTAAGCATCCGCTCTATTTCTTGTTCGTATTTTGGATCTTGAACATCTTTGAGGCGCGTGTCGCTTTGATAGTTAATACACATTCCATCTCCGTAGAATTTAACACCGAAGCCGTCATTAACTCGTTGATCCATGATGGGGCAACCTTCTTCTCGCTTCAGACCGACTTTTCGCACTTGCCCATCAAGGGTAAAGCGTTCGTCATGACCACCGTCCCAAGCATTTGCGGCCGCTTGGGCAAGGCCTTGAATAATTTCTAGTGTGTTTGAACTCATGTGTTTTTTTCCTTTTTTGCTTCAGCCATGCGGGACGGATTATTTGGGTTTTCGGGATATCCGGAAGGTTCGCCAGCTTCTTCCTGCTCTGCTTGTTCCGTAGCGGCCGCCATCATTTCTGCTTTTCCCTCTGTATCGTCAGGAAGGAATTCATCAAGATGTGCCTTGATCGTCCACCACATTCCACGTGTAAGATTTGAAGCGACACCCAGGGGACCCGGAAGTTCACTAGCCACAGGCGGCGGTTCGTTAGTTCTTAAATTACTTTCAAATTCGGTTAAAACGTTCCCTAGTTCTTCTTGAATAATCTGTTTTAGTTGTCCTTTGGTTAATCGCATTTATTTGGTCTCCAACCTTTTTTCCATCGTTCCTCTCTTCCCTCAATATATTGTATATAACACCCGAAACAACAGTCGAACTTTGTCATGTAGACATCATCTTTGGATTTGAAAGAATAAGTATTACAAGTTGGGCATGAACGATTATGCTCTTCTTTAAGTAGTTTCTTGGGTATAAAAACGCCATTGATCTCTTCTTTGTCATAATCTTCTTCATTGGTATTATTATAATATACTTCTTTCAATTCGTCAAGGTATTTTTTTTCTTTTTCATCATCCCATTGAGATTTTGGATTTACGACGGCTTCTTTGCCATATTTCTTGGCAATCGCTTGTTCTATTTTAACGGCGTAGTTTGGATCTTTGTTTTTCATATCATTTAGATCCTAGAAACCTAGGATGGAGCCTGAAGACGCTGCCGTACTCGTCATGTGTAACTGATTTAATATCCGACCACAGGCGTTTAATTTCATCGATTCCGATGTCCATGACGGTGACGGATTCGGGGACGGCATCGGACTCCAAAAAATTGGCGACGAGGTCGTTGAATTCAAGTGGTTGCAAATTCAAAGAGTGATCGGGATACTTGTCTTCTGCATACTTAGGCAATGCACCCACTAGATCAAACTGCCAACCCTCTAATGGCTGTCCTTTACGGTCTCTTGCTTTCTCCTGCCACTCGGATCTTTCTGGCTCTGCAGATTGCCGTCGCATTGAATGGCTCGGATCTATGAAAGAAGGATCATTCAACATCTCCGACTGTCCTTCTAGGACATTTTTAAGTTCTTCTTTAATAATTTGTTTTAATTGTTCTTTAGTTATTTTCATTGATTTCCCTCACAGAGTAGTATGTTCCCAGTGATGTTCCTGACGCTAACAAAAAGCCGCCGAAGAAGGCCCACATAGTTTTGTTTGGTTTCATTTCTTTTCGAAGCGCCGAGATCTCTGTGTCTCGAAGTTCCAATAGAGTTGCATTCTTTGCTTGTTCTGTTTCCAACTCTGCTTTTAAATAGTCTATTTCCAGTTGTAGTTCCGCTTTTACAATAGAAACTTTCAACGTGGTTTTGATTTCACATTGCTCGAGGGTCAATTCATTCCCGGCAATAATGTTGGCCACTGCCTCATCGTTCATTAGACGGCCGTCAAAGGGTGCTACGTCCCCTTCTTTGAGGTGGACGAGCATCGGGTCTGCCACGGCAATAGAAAGCAATAAGAGTATCATTTTATATTCGCTAACATATTGTCTACCGCTTTCTCTGGTAGTTTTGGAAACGCATTTTTTAAAATCTGTCGTATCTGTTCATCCGGCTTGTTCGCTGCCTTCAGCCTTCTTACAATATCACCGGGTTTCGTTTTTTGCTTTTGTGGCTTCGGCTTCTTCTTTTTTTGTGGAGCCCCGGGTGTTGCCAGCCCAGCGTAGGAACTCAAAACTTGTTTAAGCGCTGTATTTTCAACATTTCCAACTTTTTTTAAAACCTTTGACAAGTCTGCGCCCTTCTTGTCGAGGCGAAATAATGTAAAAACTTCATCACCACCACTCGCAACCAGACCAGTATCTGCAGGGTTGAGATAATACACAATTGATTTATTACCATAACTTCCTATAAATTTTATTATTTTTTTAGCATCAAGTAAACTTTTTATTTTGGCTTCGTCTTTAATCTTTTTTACGTCTGTTGCACTTGAAATATAAAAATCAACCAATTTTTGATATTGTTTATTTAGAGAATTAATAATAGGAACAATAGATTTCTCCTCATCACTTAAAGGTTCGTTGGTTTTTATCTTATCGTTAATAAAATCAAATGTGTTTAACATCGCATTGTGGTTTGCCATGGTTTTTGCTTCTTCTCCTGTTGCTATTGTTTTTCCTGTCTTTGTACTTTTTAATATTAAACTATCAAATGTCACTGCTTTTTTAAGCGCTTGGGACAAACTGCTTTTCATTTTATCTGGTTCAAATTCTCCATAATGTTTAATAGAGTGGCTTAGGCCGCCATGAGTGTCTCCTGCTATTTCATATTTGCTATCAGCAGAAAAGAAAACTATTTGATTTCTTCCGGGGCCATCTTCATCTGGTGAGATACTAAATTTTGCTTCATTTAAAAAGCTCTTCCAACTTTCCATTATAAGTTTCATGCTACGCTGGCTCCGGGTTCCCCTGTTAAGTTTGCCAATGAAATATGGAACTTTCTAGTTGGGCTATCTCCGCGAGTACCTAAAAAACCAGACTCTTTTTCTCTCAACGATATGATCGTTGAATCATCCAATCCGACACCCCTGAGAGCATTAACTATATACTGTTCCAGCGCAGCCTGAGTTGGTTTGTCAACGTAAACTAGCCAAGACTTTCTATCATCCTTTGGAATTATTTCTACTTCGTTTTCTAAACCTATCGAGCCTTCAAACGGAGGTAGGTTTTTCAACATCTTTTTCCATTTACCGCCGGAGACACCTTCTGGTCTTGCTTTTTGGTGAAGTAGAGTGATGTGGAGTTTATCTGGTTGTAATGAGGATGCTTCTGGTTCTTCGATGGATGTCTGTAAATTTAGAGCCTGCTGCCTTAAAGAAACATCTGGGGTTAATTTTACTATACCTGTGCTTTTTACTTCATAGGATTCCTTCAAGAAGCGTTTAAATTTTTCCATTATAAGTTTCATTGAGAGGCCTTTAAAATAGGAGAACCTTGAGGTAGAACGAAATAGATTCCTGCTGCGGCAAATGCGCCTCTATCAAATGGTACTTGAACGCCATCGACGTCCATACCACCCGGGTACAAAGTAACAAGGCTCAAGACCGTTCTTCCGTCTTTAAGAGAACCAAGGTTGGAAGTTACCAACGTAACTTCATCTGTTTCTTTCCTTTCGCCGGGAGCAACTTTTACAACCTCTCCACGACCACCGGGCATTTTATAATCTTGCAAACCAGCAACTTCTTGTGGAGTTCCAGCAGCCAGACCCATTTTACCAATTGGGCCAGAAGGAGAACTGATACCTTCCCACTTAACCATGCCACCGCCTGTTGATGTTGGTTGTGTATTCATTATGGCCAAAATCAATTCTCTAACATTAACATTTGGATAAATTAAAGATCCGGGAGCGTTAGCGTCTTGGTGTCGATCTTTGATGTGGTTCATACCGTCTTCACTAGCATATAAAAGTACTTTGTCGCTAATTGGTATTAAATCCCCTTCATTAACTTGTGTGCCTTTGAGCCACTTGTTTCCGTCAACCATTGCTTGAACTTGTCCTAAAGCATTTTGTTCGTTCTCATATATTGCTTCTTTGATTAATTCATATAATTTTTGTTTTGTAAGTTTCATGACTTGTCCTCCGGGGTCATTATTAAGATGCCAAACTCCTCGGCAAGGATGCGGTCAATCTTGTCGGGATCGTCTTTGTTGGTCTCAACTAACAGA
>Ga0114906_1001185_pt1 | contig 13962 bp, 27 predicted proteins | sample MalvirDeepMed_M9_FD_89687 | JGI IMG/M metagenome (GOLD analysis project Ga0114906, IMG submission 89687) | Marine viral communities from the Global Malaspina Expedition - Malaspina viral metaG DeepMed_M9 | ecosystem: Environmental > Aquatic > Marine > Oceanic | place: Mediterranean Sea...
CGCGACGTAAACCCATGCTACATAAGGGCTTATAACTATTCTTCTTTTTTTCTGTTTTTTCTCAAGAATGGGGTTGACTTTTGCCGATAATTATATTATAATGGCATTTATCAATGAGAGAGAAACAAAACACACCTGATAAAAAAAATCAAAAAAATGCTCTGACCCCCCTTGTAATTCAGAGCGAATTATGGTAGAATAAGATTCATCAAACGAGGCAATCGCGTCCCCGTAGGTTTCCCAGAGAGGAAACGAAAAAAGCGAGAAGATAAAATTATGGCAAACAATAACATCAATACTCTAACAAAGAAAGGAATAACTATCATGGATTTTGATAACGGAATTTTCCGTACCGTACCCCATGACACTTTAACCGGTGTTGTTTGGGTAGTGCGTGTGGCCGATGGTGAGAAAATCACCTTCTGCCGGACTCAGTCCGACGTAATGTTTTGCGTTGGCGAGTTGATGAAACAGCGACTAGCTCGCTGAATCATCCCCCAATACAACGGGCTTGACCCACAAGCCGTGCCCCAGTCGCACGCATAGGATTGCCCTCCTATTCAAACTAGGGCTTGACTTATTATTTTTATTTAGTAGAATGAGAGACATGGAAACAACAACAAACAAAGAGATGTATCTGCCCTATAAAATTCGGCAGACAATTGTACGCAATGGGATTTTCGAATGGGATGTAATAGCAGAATGCTCTACGCTTGAAGCCGCCAAGCTCACCGCGTATCAATCTCACAATGGGAATCCTACGACGTATATCTACAATGTGTTAACTGAAGAAGTATGGCAAAATAAGCAAGGGCTTTGGACAAATATTGGTTGGGGAATATAATGGGTAAGCAAGATAAATCACACGTTTTTGTTAAGATGAATTGCGGGATACACTTTGGGCGTACTGGGGGAGTATGCGAGAAGTGTAAAGATAAGGCAACTAGCATGGCCGCACAGAGGAGGATAGATTGGTACAATAGGAAAGATAGGCACGTTGGGTAGTATTACCCAAACAAACTGCCTAGCGCGCTAAACCCTTATGTGGCAAGGGGTTATGGCGATGCGGCCCGCCCGGCGCGACGTAAACCCTTTGATACCAACGACTTACAACGACGAAATCATGGTACTTTGTAACTCCTTTGGTAGTATGGGTTTATAGCGTGCCAAAAATGAAAAAAGCGTGCCAAAAGTGTGCCAAAAAAGCGAAAATCGGCCAAAATAATTCCAAAAGGGCAAAATGGGCAAAAACCGCTGGGGCATAATGCTACGGCGGGGCAAAACGCCTCGGGGGGTATGGGGCATAATGCCACGGGTGTTACAGACGTAAGCTGTTTGGTGATACCAACTTAGGAGCGTGGGGCAAAATGCCTCAAACCCCCTGGGGCAAAATGCCACGAAAAAAATGGCGATGGGGCATAATGCTACAGCAAAAAAATACGGGGAAAATAATGGCACGCTGTAAGTGCTTTGTGGGTAACGACTTAAAAAAAATAAAATTTTATTTCTTGTTTTGGCATGTATGGCACAAATAATGCACTATATATATAGTAGAATGACAAACAACAATAACAATAATGAGTTTAGAGGAAATGAAATGTTAGATTTTAATAATGGTATTTTTCACACGGTAGCCGATGAAACCAAGCGTGGCGTTTGGTGGATTATCGAAACCGCAACCGGCGAAAAAATCGACTTCGCCCGTTGTGAGGAAGATGTACTGTTCACCGTTGGTGAATTGATGAAAACCCGAATAGCGGGGCTTTGACCCACAAGCCTTGCCCTAGTCGCAAGCATAGCCGTGGCGGGCTATTCAAAAAAACGCTGTTGGGACTTCCCGCCCAACTAAAAGATTGCTCGGAGAAGCGGTTGAGGTTCCACCGTATAACAGGAACCCAAAACAAACATTTTCGGGCGGTCACTCAATAGCCAAAAAGGGCGAGCAGAAACCGGACTTATCGGCCTAGTCCCCCGCGTGCTGCAAACTGAGGCGGGAAACGTAAGACCCGAAAGAATACACTTGACACGTTTTTTTTATCTGGTAGAATGAGAGTTATTATGAGTTTAGAATTTACTGATGCCGTTGCCCGTTGTCCTCAATTGTGGGGCCGTCAGATTGTCGGAGTCCTTGAGGTTAAGGATGGAATGGCTAACGTATGGAAAGCCGGATTGCCGGTGAATTTTTGGGTACCTGTTGAAAAGTTGGAAAGAGTTGGAAAAAATCCGGTTCGCACTGTTGCGACCCGTCAACCGTCAAAGCGTTCGGAGGTTTGCTAGAATGGAATCTATTACAAAGTCCCCTGTTTTCGGTAGTCTGTTAGTCAACGATGGCAATTCTGCCGTTGAAATTCTAGCAGAGGAAATGCGCTGGAACGGTACGGCATTAACTCCAGGGACGCAGATTCGTTTTTTGCGTACTGGCAAAGTGCTATGGGTTGAAAGTTGGAAAGTGGAGAAGTCGACGAAATGAGAGGTAGAATTTTAGAATGGCGTGGCGAAAAGTGGAAAGTCTTGGGTCAAGCGGGGTGTGGATGTCACTGGTGGATTGAGTCGGTCGAAAGCGGCCAGACTGAATTGGTAGAGAAAAAAATACTTGACAGCTTCATTTTATAAGGTAGAATAAGAGAATGATTAAAACGATTGCAAAATGTTTATTGTCGCTGTTCGGTTGGATGGCTTTGATTTGTGGAACGTGGATAGGTGCTACGTTGTTTGTTTGTTGGATGTTAAATTTTGGAAAGCCTCTTTAATGCTAAATGAAACTTTGAAATTCGGTTGGCGTGTTTTACTTCCCGCGTTGGTGTCTAAACCTAACACCGCACTGGTGATGAACGTGTTTACAAAAGAAACTAAACTTTGTCCCGCGTTCCCATCGCCAGAAGAAGCGGCGGCGGATTGGACGCAAGATGCAAACGGTTGTTATACCGTAAAGGTGGAACGCTAAAAATGTACCAACCAATCTATGCGGCTTGCGCCGTGGTTTATGTTGTGGCTTACTTGTTTGAACTTTACATGAGGTACTTTTCGTAATGCTAAAAGATATTTTCAACGTTTTGTTTTTGTGTGGCGGCCTGATTTGTTGCATGGCAATCGGCCCGCTGATTTTACGCGCGCACGTTTCGCATCTTGAAGCGGAACAAGAAGCAAGAATAGCGGAAGCGTTAAAAAATACGCCGCCGCAATTTCGGAACGCTTCGCCCTATGCTACTTGGAGACAAACCGAACAGATAAACGACCCGCGAATCTCGGAGTATCGGCCGTAAGACCTTGATGCGTAACGACTTAGGGAGGGGCGGGCCGCCCGGCGTGACGTAAACCCTTTGGTAGTAACGACTTACAACTATTTCGATTATTTTTAGATTTTTCTCAAGAATGCTGTTGACAATGCCGATAATATATTATAGAATGGTTTATTATGACAGTTAAAAGATTCCTACTATATATCCGTTTTGCTCCAAGAGCGAGAGGCTGTAGTTTCAAAAGACCCCTTGACATTAGTTCGGGGCGATGGTATGCTATGGTTCAACAGTATTACAACAACAAAGAGGCGTTTGAGAATGAGTGAGATAAAAAAATTGTGGCACTTTCGGCAGAACAACAGCGGAGGATTCTATACGGGTCCGGCTTACAATATAATTGTGGAAGCTGACGGGCCTAATGAGGCATGGATGAAAGCCGAAGAGCTTGGTGCGAGTAACGAAAACAGTTGCTCTTGCTGTGGCGACCGTTGGCACCTTCCCGAAGAAATTGAGAGCAGGGACTATATCATTTACCTTGATATGGCTATCGAGGACAGCACTTACACAAGTCGAACGGGCGGAAAATTTCCGCTGGTTCTTGGTTGTCCTGATTGGCGGCGTGGTGAGTTTCGGGTATCAATGGAATTTGAGAATTTTTCAAAAAATGCTTGACACGGTTTTTTTATCTGGTAAAATATAAGAGTATCAGCAACAGCAGGGGAAAACAATGATTACAATTGACGCAAACGAACGATTTACACCAGTGGAACAATGCCGCATGTTTAACGTAGACATAAGCGAACACATGGACCCGAAAGATATTCGCGGCGATAATAAATTCTTGCTTCGATATAAGGCCCACAATGACGCTGCAAAAAAAGACCCTGCAAGTGTGGCTTGTAAGGTTGACCCGAAAACGCATGAGATAATAAGCGGAACACCGGAACGAATTGCAAATCTTAATGCTCACATGGAGCGAATTCAAAAGGAAATGGAAACGAATGGCTAAAAAACAATTTAATGTCTGCACGTTGGAAAGCGGAAGGTGGAAACAGTGGGGAGCAGGTGAAACCAATATCCAGAACCGTTCTGAGTTGGTGAAACACGTTGAGAAGGTTGCGAACAAGGCAAACGGTTGTGTCAGAATTAGAAAAAGGAATTCGTAGAATGGAAAACACGGTTATAGCGTTTGACATTTTCAAACAACTCGAAGGCTCATGGATGGGAACGATTCGGCTCAAAAATATCTCGATGGATTACGTTCGTCGGATTCATTCCGACCTAGAGCGTCGAGGTGAAACCGTCCCGAATTATTTAATGAAAGCGGCAGGTCGGGACGTTGTGTTGACTCTTGACGTTTGCCGAACGTGTAAAGGAACAGGAAAAACGAATGCCTCTTGAAAAATATGTAGAAGATTATTGTCTACGCAAACCGTTGGCCGTTCGTCTGACAGAATACGCCCTCTGTGGTTATCTGTTTTCGTCTGCCGTTTTTGGTACGGTAGTCGGTGGGCTGTGGGCGACTGGCTATCTGGAAATGTGGATTCCGCCACAGTGGTAAACCCTTACTGCTAAACGACTTACGCAGCGGCGGGCTGCCGGCGCAGCCGTAAACCCTTACCACACAACGACTTAGGGAAAATCCTCTTTTTTTTCTTTTTTTGCCCTTGACTTCTAAAGTTTATACGCTAAAATGACGATATAAGTAATAGGAAATGAAAAACAGGAGCGACAAAATGAGCGATTGCACTTGCCCAGAAGGAATTATCAACAGCCGCGAACTCTGCCCGTCGTGCGAGCAGGAAGTGAACTCGTGGACTATAAACGAAGATGGATTTTTTGTACAGGTGGAGTCTAAATGAAATTTGATTTGATTTTTCTGGGTGTGAGTTTACCATTTACTTTTTTCTTTTTATGGCAAATACCCTTGACAGCGTTAGCTGTATTTGCTACAATGTTATTATTACGTTATATTTCACCTGTTGGAGAATAAAATGGACCCTTACGATTACGAAGATGCTTACGAGGACGATGGTCGTTATGACGACGACCCGAACCCCTATCATGGGGACTACTCGGAAGAGTAGCGTCACAAAACATTCCCGGCAGGGAGTGTCTAGAAGCCTTGTCCAGAGAGAGTCCGGCGGCAGTCGGGAACCTCCGGCCGGTGGTGTAGAGATGTGTAAGTCATTCATGCTTCATCTCTTTGCGCAGCCTTTAATTATCCCCAGGGGAGAACGGCGGGCAAGGTGGATTTTTTTACGGGGTTGTAGCTCAATTGGTTAGAGTACCGGCCTGTCGAGCCGGTGGTTGTGGGTTCGAGTCCCATCAGCCTCGCTAAGTGGTTGGTGTATATAGACTTACGATAGCGCGGGCAGCCCGGCGTGACGTAAACCCTTACGCAGCAGCAACTTACGATGCTTTGTCGCAGCTAATGCTGCGCGACAGAATAATTCAATAGCCAGCGAAAAAAACAAAAATTTATTAAAGTTTTCCCTTTACAATGCCGATAAATATAGTATACTTAAATCATGAAACGAAAAAAGAAAAAACAGTCTGATAAGATTCTGGTACGGAAAGAGGATTTGAAGCCCTCCTACGGCCATAGTCAGCACGATAGCGGTAGCGGGTATCACGATTACAGACCGAAGCGGCAACGAACTCGGGCCGCACAAAACAAACAAGCATTAAAGGATTATGATGTACGGTAACAAAACATTTTTTATAGTGCGTGTGCGTGTTAAGGATAAGCTAAATAGGGTGAAGTGGTTCAACAGTCTGGCCGATGCGACAGCATGGGTAGATGGACTAGAATGGGCTCTCGATTTTGATGTAGATATGTCAGTTACTATTGACAAAAAAGTTATGTCTGCTAAAATAGATGAATGTCAATTAAGTTTTTTAGATGAAGGAGAGTGATTTGATTTTAATTCGTAAAAAATCTTTGGCTGAGTGTGCCGCTGGTGATGTGGTTGGTTTTTCTTACGGGCGTAAGAATAACAGTGTCGGGCTTGGTCGCCGTCTTGGTAAGGTGGTTTCGGTTCGGGATATCCGTAAGCAACCGCTTAGTCCAGGTACAGTGCGGAGCAATCCTATTGAGCGTAGCCGTTTTCTGGTTACGGTCGAAGATGGACCGGAGAAATACCGTCAATTTTACGCGGAAGATGTTGCCAAGTGGGCAGTGCGATATACTTGGTTGGGGCGTATCCTCAACAAGTGGGTCCGAAAGGTGAGTCTATCCGGTAGTTGGTTATAATCACGAACAGGCGAGACCTGCACGAGTGGCGTATAGTGAAGCGTCCTCACCAATCTGTACATTTACTCTAAGGCGGTAGGGGTATCCCTGATTCGGAGCCCCTACCGTCAAACGCGATTTGACAAACAACAAAAAAAGGTGTATAATAAAGACCATGAAACCTAGCACTAAAAGTTTTGCAATGGAAGCGGAATTGGCAAACCTATTCGGGTTCGTTCGGGGCGTACATATCGCAGTAGATGAATGTGTGCCTGAGCCTGTTGGTTGTGGTGGTCCCGCTACAGAATTTGAAGATGAGTTGAGCCGCAAAGAGTACAGTATCAGCGGCTTGTGCCAAAAATGTCAGAATAAAGTATTTGGAGGTGGTGAAGAATGAGTCCCTTAATCTCTATCGGTGGTAAAATTAAAATCGACAAAAAGGATGCGGTGGTAACTAATATCACAAAAAAGCATGTCCACGCTGTTGATAAAGATGGCAAAACCCACAAGCTAACTCTTAAGCAAGCCGAAACCCTTTAGTGGTAACGACTTAGGGCGAGGCGGGCCGCCCGCCGCTTCGTAACCCCTTATCTAGCAACGACTTGCAGCAATAAAAATATTTGTTTTTTTTCTGTTTTTTCTCAAGTTGACCCCTTGACAATGCCGATAATTAGTTATAATAGGGGAAACAACAAACAACAAGAGGTGAAAAATGGAATTGATTTTCGGTAAGGCAAACGCAAAGTTAAAAGCATTAGAGAAAATTTACGGAAAGCTATCGACGTTTTCTGTATTGTCTGGGCATACTTGCCCCTATGCGAAAGAGTGCCATAGTCAAGTTGATTTGCAGGCAAACGGTCACAGAAAAATCAAAGACGGGCCGCATACAAAGTTTCGTTGTTTTTCTGCATCGCAAGAAGTACAATATACCAACGTCTACAATAGTCGCAAAAATAATGGGGCCATTATAGAATTGTCTGCGATAGATTACAAACAAGCCGCAAAAGAATTACGCAAAGCAATTCCCAAGAATACAAAAATCGTGCGTATTCATGTCGGCGGTGACTTCAAAACGCAAGCATACTTTGACGCATGGTTGACAGTTGCCGAACTTTGTCCGTCAATTCATTTTTACGCATACACAAAAAGTCTGCCGTTTTGGGTATCACGAACGGAAGCATTACGCAAGCTAGACAATTTTGTTTTGACTGCTAGTCGTGGCGGTCACAAAGATAAATTGATTGACCAATGCAAATTGAGAGAGGCGGTTGTAGTTTATTCTGAGGAACAAGCAGAAGAACTAGGTCTAGAGATTGACCACGATGATAGTCACGCTGCAAACCGTGGCGGTGATTTTGCTTTACTTATTCACGGTTCACAACCGAAGGGTAGCGAAGCATCGAAAGCGTTACAACAACTAAAACAAAAAGGTTGGACAGGTTATTCTGACAAAGGGAGAAAAAAGAATGTTAAAAGCTAAACAGTATTGTTGGACACTAGACGAACACGCCGAAGGTTATAGCTGCGTTTTTGTTTATATTAGAAAAGACACAACCGCGACACAACCGGCCGCAGATGAAGAGGTGCGGATACACTTAGACAATCCGAACGCGGCAATTGCGTTCCAAAAATTGCTGATTGAGGCGGGTTATAAATACAAGCAGATTAAAATTCACACGGCTCCGCCCTTGGTGGTATAAAATTCTCCTTGTTGTTGTTGTTTGTTGCCCTAAACCCTTTGTGCGTAAGCGCTTAGGGTGCGGGGGGCCGCCCGCGCCGCCGTAAACCCTTATGTAGCAACGACTTACGACGACTCTTTATTTCACTTGACAAACCCCGCTCGTATGGTATAATAAAGCATGGCGGTCGTTGTGTCACACCCAACGCACCGCGAAGCGTGGTCATAGTGATAGTCAGCGTAAAAATATCAAAATAAGTTAAAGTTATATGGCTTGACAAGACGATATAATATAGTAGAATGAGAGAATGTTAATTGGTAGTGTAAGTTTTTTAGGAGAATGTTTATGAGTGAACAATTAGGAAATGGCGACAAGGTTGGAACGCTAGAGGGTCACTTTACGGATAGTCAGGCAAAGGCCGACAACTTCCGCAACGTGTCGCAGATTTGGCGTGACAAGTGTATTACCTTCGATGAAGGTCTTGACAAGCTCGCAAACGAGCAATCGGTGATTGAGGATTTTCGTGAGCCTCTCTCGGCTTTCAGCACCGTGGTAACTGACAAGGGACAATTCGCACTTCGCAAGAAGTCTACCGGCAAGGATTTTATCCCTACGCAGCACGCTCTGCGTCAAATAGCGGTAGCCGGTCAAACGTCTGCGTGGATGTTCGAGGATTTGTCTACCGATAAGCCTGGAACGAAAAAGGGCGAGGAGTTTAAGTATCGCCGTGATTCGTCAGACGCGGATTTGCTCAAGCGTATCGTTGACCATACGCTGTTCAATAAGTCTCGGTTCGACCAAGACAAAACCCGTCTTTTCCGTACTTGGAAAAATGGTAGTCTGCGGGCTGTTCTGTCTGATAAGTATGCCATTGTGAATAACGAATGGTATCTTGAGTTGCTGAAAAAATTGGTTCCTGGTGGCTTGTTGTCTCACTGGCGAGGCGATGCCGATTCTATTTATGGCAATATCCTCATTCCCGATAGTATCCGTCAGGAAACTGACTCGGCCTATGGTGGAATGTTGAGCATTGGCAATAGCGAGATTGGCTTGCGTCGATTGTCTAATCTGCCGTCTATCTTTCGTGCTATCTGCATGAATGGTTGCATCTGGGAGCAAGAGTCTGGCAAGAATGTGCGTCAGGTTCACCGTGGCGAATTGAATTTAGACCAGTTGTCTTATACGATTCGCACCAATATCCAGAACCAGATTCCTCTGCTATCTAAGGGTATTGATACCCTGCTTGATACTCGGACTCGGACGTTTGGCGACTGTTCTGTTGACCAAGTGCTTGCCGCTACTGCGAAGCAGTTTAAGGTTAGTAGGTCGGATATGGTTGGCATCCGAAAGGGTTTCGATGTAGAGGTTGGGATTCTTGGGACCGATGCAAAGACTTCGTTTGGTCTGATTAACGCTATCACCCGTCACAGTCAAAATTGCGACCCTGATAATTGGGTTTCGTTTGACCAACTTGGCGGTCGTCTTTCGCAACAGAGTGAAAAACAGTGGGGAACCCTAAAGGGACTCGCTCGAACTATCACCGAAAAGAAGGACGTTGAAAAGCTGATTGGGCTGAATGTCTAGTCTCCACAGGGGCATCCGGTGAACCGGCTCTGCCCCGCCTTTTTTATTAAAGTTGACATAGCGGTTATGTCGATGTATAATAAGGGATGGAGGCGATGCCTATGGAATTTTGGTTGCTTTTGTGTGGTTTAGCGGGCGTCATTATTGGCGTCTTGGAATCTATTAGGGGAGATATAGAAAGATGAAAGACGGCATTTTAGAGATGAGAAAAGTTTTCGTATATTACAATCTGCACCAGCATATGTGGTCCGTTAAGGACGTAAAATCAGGTCGCGTAATTTGTCATCAATACGAAGTGCAGCTCTATAATGCCACGTTTAAGGTAAGTGCGGCTGGAAGGGCGCGCGTATTAAAAGAGAAGCGTAAAAACGTTCATGCGGGCGTTCAGGGCTATATGACACCTGATAGGATGCCCCGAAAAATGGACGGCACGATTCTCTGGGAATCTCAATCGGAGCGGCACAAGGTAACGTATAATCCCTATAAATACGAAACCTTCGTTGCCGGTCCAGAGAGAGAGCCAATCCACAAAGCCTATTTTGTGAAAATGGTTTCTTATGGTAAGGCTCGGGACGGTTTCGGGACTCATAAACCAGATGTTACGGCGGTGGTTCCGGTGCCAAAGGGATTAAAACAAATGGCGTAAACCCTTGTGGCGGAAGAACTTAGGGTGCGGCGGGGGGCCCGCCTCGACGTAAATGGTGTGATAACAAAGACTTACGTTGATTTTTCCTAAAGTTCTGGTATAATAATAACCGATAAACTAATATGCACCTGTAGCTCAATCGGATAGAGCATCTGACTTCTAATCAGAAGGTTATAGGTTCGAGTCCTATCAGGTGTACTACCCGTAGCACCCCGATAACAGATAATCATAGTCAGCGTAGTCTGGTGGCATTTAAGTCTGGTGGAATAAGCAGGAAAATGAATTGGGGAAAATTAGTTTTGTCTCAGCAAACATACCCCCATTGGCAATCGTTGGTAGTCAGCGTAAGTCTGGGGCATGTGTGGGCATTTAGCTCAGTTGGTTAGAGCATCTCGTTGACATCGAGAAGGTCATTGGTTCGAGTCCAGTAATGCCCATTTGAGAGAATAAGAAGGAATGGGAAAAGGAAATAGTCATGAGTGTGTGTCTCACGCAACCCATCCAGTTCGCGGTCATAGTGATAGTCAGCGAACATTTACACCATGTCTGGTTGACAAAAGCAGGGAAGTAGAGTATAATATATTAGTGAGCCTCGCGGGCGCAGATTGCATTGCCGTATAGGTGAGTAGTCTGTCGCTCCAACGGACATTGCACCTGCTGGTGACTGTTCAGGTCTAACGTGGGTGCTTTGTCCTTATTTTAATATGAGGAGCAAGAAAATGAAGAAGTTGGTTTTACTTGTCCTACTTAGTGTGATGAGTGTCGGCATGGTAGCAGAAAGCTCTCATGCTTTTATTTTTGGTGGTGGGGCATGGAGGCGTCATTATAGAAGAAGTGGGGCGGGATTCTTCAGGGGAAGAAGTGTGTCTGTCGAGAAAAGAGGCCCGCATGAATTAGAGCATGTAAGGGTGGCTGTAGATAGTCAAATAAAGCGTTGGAAGTTCTTGGGTCTGCCCGAGGGGGCATCCTTTGTACCAGGGAGCAACGCAACGGGGTACTTTCACAAAGATTATGATGAGGAGGAGGAAGACCCTTTTAGGGAATATAAATAAGGAGGTAAAGGTAAGCTGGTTGCATCCGGTACTCTTATAAGGTACTAATAGTCTGGTTCGATTCCAGATACCTCTATTCGTTAATTTGCTTCCTGGTAAGAAAGGAGGTGGGATTACGTCTGGATTGGTCATCCTGTCTAATTGACTGGCCCACAGGGATTTATTACATCAAATAAGCTCCTGCTGGGCCTCTTTTTTGTCTCAGCTAAACAGGCCGATTTGTCGTGATGGGTCATAGTCAGCGTAATGTTTGACCATGTTAGAAAAAAACGAGGGGGCGCGGAAAGGTCGTTGGTAAGACTAGGACAAGCCCCCAAGCCATCGCAAAGATAACTCTCCACGTTCTTGTCGTAGAATGTGATTCTTACTTTATATTATAACCCAAAATTAAGTTTTGTCAACTTTTATGAGAAATAACTTGCGGATAAAAAAGTGTGTACCTTGGCATTGGTCTAATAGGGAGAATAAGGGGCATCACAATAGCAGGTAGAATATCAATCGGGGGTATGAACCACAGAATAATAATCTAATACCCTCTGCTATAAAGAGAAACGTGCAAACCATAATCCTAGAGTCAAACTGTATAGATATATAATCCCCCTGGCGATTTCGAGGTAAAAAGAAACGAAACCGACTTCATCCACTCAAATAAGACAGAATAGATGCCTGTGACCAGTAAAGTCGTCCCATATCACAGGATTTAAGGCCCAACGAACGAATCGGTAGCCAAATTTCCTCATTTATAGGCACTCAGGTCCGTATAGGTAGAGGTACTGTACCTTTTGTGCAGATTGTGGCACTATATGTAACATTATATCCCAAAATTCCTTCTTGTCAACCAAAAAATGCACTTGACATACACTATTTCTCTGCTATAATGGTATAGAATCATCCTTTTACGGGGTTATGAAACAAAAGTTGTGGGTTTTGAACCCCATTTGACGTAATATGCGGCGAGTTTGTGGGTTTTTGACCCATTTATAGCCTCGCTGTGTAGAGCGATGGTTAAGCTATTTTTCTACCATCAACAACCCTTCTCCAACGGTGTATCATACTATATCCGAAACACTACAAAAAGCCTATAAAATGATAGCTAAACTCATAATGAGCCTTATTATTGGTCTACTTACTATAGTGCTTTCTGTTGGTATCTATATTTCGATTGCCGTAGAAAAAATAAGAAAAAGGGGAAAAAAATGACGAAACCCGTAGAAATAACGCTTTGCCGTGGCAGAAGATGTTGTCCGGTTTTAACTATTTCCGAAAAAAGTGCAAAAATTACTGATGATAATGGTGGTGAAGTGACGATAACTAATGTAGAGTTAAGTATTCTAAAAGAAAAGCTAAATGAGCTTGACAACCTCTAATCTTCTGGTATAATCAGCATCATGGAAAACACACAGGACACAGAACCAATGCGTAGGCTTTATACCCAGATATACAGGGGCCAGCAAATCTTCTGCTTTTTCAACGAGGGCGAGCAGGAGGAAGGTTGGGAATTGGCAAACCCGCAAGACCTATGGTAATAAACTACAAAAAGAACGATGTAATAGTCTATCTGTTGTACTATATCTTCGTTGTCCTTCTTTTATACTGGATTCAATGATGGGTAAGAAAAGAGGCAAAATAGAGATATGGCTGGATGAACATAATCACAAGATGGAGTTTCTGAGAACCATATTCTCACTAATAGCAGCGACGACAGGCATCGTCATTTTTCTGAAAGTATTTGGGATAATATAATGAGAGCAATTATACCATTAGGTCTGGCTATTGCGACCACATTGTTTCTGGCAATAAAAGGTGAGTGGATTGGGTTGTCTATATTTCTTGGGTGCATGGCATTTACCATATTCGTACTTAGACAGTTAAACAAATGAAAAAGACTATCGCTTATCTTGTTGCCATAACCTTTCTGCTATTCGCTTTAGCTGGTGTATTGGCGACTATTTGTGTACTTATTGAAGCAATCTATTTAATGTCGGGAGGGATATAGAATATGTCAAGTATGGGACAGTTAAACGGAAAAGCATATAAGGGTCAAATCGTTGGCGACCCTGGATACTCTTACGACGACAAGTATATTTGGGGAGCAGAGGAAATACTTACTCTAGGTGATGAGCGTCTTGAGTATATTCACCAGTTTAGAGGATACGCGACTGATAAGGGGTGGAACGTAACTGTACAGGCGATGATTCCTACATGCCGTTCTTTTTCAAGCGGTCCAAATGCTGGATACCGATGGGCGACCACTAGGCGTTATTTCAGGAAACAAAGATTCCCCAATGCTAAAACTGTGAAAGATGTAATTCTGGAAGTCGCACAGATTCCCTATATGATTGAGCCTCTTACCACAGAATATGAAGGGTATAAAGTAGTTGACAAGGCGAGAAAATCTGGTATAAAAAAGGAAGAATTACAAAAGATTTCGAGTCAAATAACCGATAAGTATGGTAAGGGTTGGACATACAAGAATCCTGCCGCACAGAAGGAAGCATTGGAGATTATCAATGGAATTAAACTTTGA
>Ga0114906_1001188_pt1 | contig 13941 bp, 44 predicted proteins | sample MalvirDeepMed_M9_FD_89687 | JGI IMG/M metagenome (GOLD analysis project Ga0114906, IMG submission 89687) | Marine viral communities from the Global Malaspina Expedition - Malaspina viral metaG DeepMed_M9 | ecosystem: Environmental > Aquatic > Marine > Oceanic | place: Mediterranean Sea...
GTGTTGGATCGTGATGAGCAAGAACCGTTTTTTGAGGTTACGCCAAAGATGATTAAGTTGCTTACAGTTGAATACATTTTCAGAGCATGTACGTGGTTGTCATTGGATGACGACCGAAGCAGCACGAGGAAATCAAAATAATGACTGTCAGCAGTAAAGACCAAGTAATTGCACGCCTTGTGCGTGAAGTTCTGCAATCGTGGGGTCCGGATGACCTTAAGAGTTTTGCGCGGGAACAATTAACCATATTTTATATGGATAATCCCGATGAACTAATCGAGTCAGCAGCGGCGTTTAAAATTGATGATACACTTCAAGAAAAAGATTACCGGTGGTGGTTTGATCCGCAATAAAGGAAAAGACATATTAGAATTAATCCAAAATGCAACAGCACAATTGAACGAATTATTAAAGGATGTGAGGGATATTAAAAAAACTTATGATAAAGAAAGTGACAAACGAATCAGTGACACAGGCGAAGCGGAAACGAGGCCGACCCAAGGGGTCCAAGAACAAAAAAAAGAAGATACTTGAAGTTGTAACCCCGAAGCGCAAACGTGGTCGTCCTCCTGGTTCAAAAAATAAGCCCAAGGTAGTAAATCCCACTAAAAAGAAACCAGGAAGGCCAAGGATTCATAAGACTCAAAGTTCTTATCCTAAAATCGACGGTGTTAGTTTGGTCGTTCGCAAGACTGCTCAGGGCATTACTCGTGAATGGGTAGTTTATGATGGAATACAGGTGATAGGATATTATAAACATCAAGATGCTGCTGCAAAGGCGTTAAAGGAAATTAAGAAGCCATGAAACAGGAAGCACAAAATTATAATTCAGGAAAAAAGCAAGAGCGCGATGCAGATTCTTATTTATTGGGTCATGGTTATATTAGGCCCATAGGAAAACAAAAGAGCAATATTGTTAAAACTTTTGCAAACAAAGGATATAAATTAAAGCCACGAGCGTTTGATCTTGTGGACCATTGGGTTAGTCGATATTGGGATAATATCAAAGACCTTGAATCAATGTTTGAGTTTATTATTCTTTACGAATTAAAATCAGCAGGAGCAAATAGAATTAAACCCATCCGAGAAGACTGGCAAGGTTTGGGCTTTACATATTCATCCAATGAAGATTATAATTGGGAACTTTTGGGTGATGAAAAGTATAAGTTTATCTTTGTTGATTGTCTAAGAAGACGGCATCTTGTTTTGAAAAAGAGCGATTGGATAAATAATTCGAGATCAACTCCTACGTGGAGTATTTTTATTAAATCGCTGGGGCAATTACAATGACAAAAAAGATTACGGATATAAAAGAATTCAAAGAAAAGAAGCATTGGGCCGAAGTTTTGACTGAGTTTGAAAAAAATATAGAAGAAGAAGCCAACCGACCCTTAGACTCAACCGAACAAAAGGGGTATGATAATCTCAAAAAATTTATTCAAAAACTAAGAGAGGCATCCACAAAGGAATGATGGATTGCTTAAACTTAATTCCGATCATATTCACGTTTACTTTTATCGGAATAATTATTTACCTTGGGAGAAACAATGATCAAAAATAATAAAATGGTGAGATTAAAAATCGGTGCAGATGATTGGATCGGCAAAGTAGTAGAAATAAAAGGTCAAGTAGCCTTGATACAATTGCTTGATAATATGCATTATCATGCTCGCTTGGATGAACTAGAACTTCTCCAGCCGGAACAAAAAATAAATAAAAGTAAGGCCAATGATGAAAGAGCATAAATTTCTCCCCGAGGGATATCGCTACTTAGAATTGGGTGAACTCATCCGAATCAATGATTGGTTTTGGAATGATTCACAGAAGAAGTGGGTCAAAGTCCGTGATGATGCGGACACAGCAAATTGGGTTAAAGAACATTTAATTCGAGAGGAAAAATAAAATGAGCAAGAGAGAATTAAAAGAATTGTTCAGAGAGATTCTTGATGAGAATGAATCATTGTGTTTGGATTCTAAAGAAGATAAAGAAAAAATAATAACCGAATTGACCAAGGCATTTAGTGTTGAGGATTGGGATGATCTTCAGGTGGTAACAAAAGCAATCTTCCCCAATAGTAAGATCAATGAAACCATGAGAAAGTGTGAGCTGATTATTCACACCGGATTATATAATGGTGGTGCCTGTGGTGATGAACCCATCTTATATGAAGATGATCAATTGTGAGTAAACTGGCGATTTCTTTTTTCGACTATGGCATTGGACTAATTGGAATCATATGTTTGGTTGTGGCAGGTTATGTTTTATTTTTGGAATATAAAGAAAGAAAAAAATATCAAGTGAGGGAATAATAGTGGCAGTTTTATGGGTAGCTTTTAAGGCAATTGTAATAGGGTTCGGATTAATATTGGTGATCAAATTATTTGGCTTGGATAAAAAGAATAATGATGAGTGATGAAATTCAAATATTGATTATTGTAATTTTTGCTTGCGGTCAACTATGGTATCTCAGAAAGATATATAAAGGATAGTAAGAAATGACAACAATGGAAATAGTGATTTATGCGTACATGATTGTTTTTCCAGCAACAACAATCGGTGTGGTTTGGTGGATACACCAACAGGATAAAAAGGGTAAGTAATTTTAGTGAAGTGGGAAATAGTTTGGTGTATGGGTGTGGTTATATTGTGGTGATATTTTTGTGGAGTGCGGTGGATCTTTGTGGAGCGATGTGGGGAATATGCGGGAGTGTATCTGGCACGCTCGCAAGCTCGCTTGCACCACTCTCGCAACTAGGCCAAATTGTCAACAGAACTTGCCAACAGGTTTTGCAACCTAGCCTGTCAATGTCAACCGGGATTGCACAATGTCAACTAAACTTGCAGGCAAACTTTCGCAACTAAGGTTGCAGTTTTTTTCATGCCGGGAAATCGTGAACATTTTTTCATCCGAGGATCGTCAACATTTTTGCAACGTGGGTTGCGCAAAACTTGTGGAAGTTTGTGGGCGGTTTGTGGGCGAACTGTGGACAGCTGGGCAAACCCTGCGGGACAGTGAAACACTAATAACCTAATTTAATACTTGACACCCCTACACCTGATATGATATAATCACTGTCCCGTTCGGGTATATCCCCTTGTAGGGGAAGCACGGAAATCGACATATAATTAATCTTTTTACTTGCCAGCATTGGAACAACCATGAGATACTATGATTATGAAAACGATGAGAGTACAACCCAAATTAAATTATCAACTTGTGGGAACCGGGTTTGGATTACACAACCATCTTACATATGATGCTATTTCTGCAACCAACCAACCTAATTGGAAAGAAGAAGGGAAAATCTTCGTCGGTGAAATATTACTCAAAAAGGGTGAATATACTATCATAAAAGGAGAAAAATAATATGACTTACGAAATCTGGGGAACTTTCAACGGAAGCATCGAAACACTTGAACAGGACATCCCGTTCAAACAAGAGGCAACCTTTCTAGCGCGAGAATACCAAATAGCGTTTGGTAAGGACTGGACGATCCAAGTAATGGAAGTAGGGTATCCTACATTTAATTCAGCAGCAGCAATCGAAGAAATCAATTGGTAAATAAATAATCTTTTTTGTTGACAGACAAGATACAATCGTGAGACAATACATTTAGAAAGTGAGGGAAACAATGGGATATAAAATAAAAGATGAGTTTCTTAAATTTCAATTACTCCAACTTGCCAAATTAGTTTTGGACGATGAAGATGGGTGGGTCGGAATGGATCGCGATGACATCATGGCGGATTTGTGTATGGATGATCGCGGAGAACAAAAACATATGTTGAACGCGGTCAGAAAAATTCTTCGGGAGAGTAAACTATAATGAAAAAATATAAAATCATAATGGAACGATCAACCGAAACCGAGTATTTTGTTGAAGCTGAAAACGAAGAAGAAGCGAATGAGAAATTCATTGAAGGAGATTGTGACGAGGGCGAAACCGAAATTTTGCATAGCGAGACAAATGAAGCAGAGGAAATAAAATAATGTCAGACACGAATTGGAATAATAACGAACTTCAGTTTGCACGTTTGCTCCATGAGATTGATGCCACCCAGTTTGTTCGACTCGATGAACTTGCGAAACAAATGGACCTTGATGTTGGCGGCGTTGAGGAATTGTTTGACCGTGCAAACGAAGTGTTTACGGGTGTAAAATTAAATGATTAGAGCACACGTAATACAAAAAACGATTGATGAGGTGATCGAGTCTTGGGGCATGGACGACTTGATATATTTTGCCAGAGAAAGATTATTGGCAGATTATCGAGATGATAATGATCTTTTAATTGAGGATGCTTGTGCCATGGGTGTGATCAAAGAACCAGAGGAAATAGAATAAATGTTTACAGTACAAAAATTAACAGCAGCAAGAATTTGGACGACACTTATGTCTAGTATCCAAGATGAACAATCTGCAATTCGTTATGCGAATCTTCAATCGCTATTTATTAGCGAACGGATCCGAGTTATTTCAAGTAACGGATCTATAGTTTATTTGGCGGGATAATATGTCTGGAAATAATATGCCTCGATTCGAGAAAGATTGGTATTTTTTGGGCTTTGCTCAAGAAGATGAATTGCCAAAATTACTTGAACTGGCAAAAAAATATAAATGCGAACTAAAAGCAACTGATAAACGTGGTGCTGTTTTTTCAAACAACCCTTTTCGGATCGACTCAATTCGTAAACGCTTGTGGGGTCATCGCTGGGCAATTCACGAGCAGTGGGTAAACGAAAATCCAGACCTTGCAGGTTTTGATCCGCGAGCCAAAGTTAAACCTGGACCCCGTGCGGGACAGTGAAACCCTATAAACTAAACTACTACTTGACACCTCCTGAGAAACATGATATAATCACTGTCCTGCTTTGACAGTAGGATCAGGGTTTTCATAGAAAACTTTATAAAAAGAACTTTTATAGGGTTTCTGAGACTTGCTTTATTTAATCTTATATGAGATAATACTCTCATAATGAAGACATATAAAATCATAGTAGAACGATCAATTGAAACCGAGTATTTTGTTGAAGCAGAAAATGAAGAAGATGCAGGTCAAAAATTCATTGATGGTGACTTTGTATTTGAGGGTGAAACCGAGATAGTGACAAGTGAATCCAATGCACCCGAGGTAGTAAAGAATGATTAGTAAGTTAGAAAAAATTAAAACAGGATCTTATGTATGTGATCCGAATGAACCTAAAAAGATTTATCAAGTAATTGAACACTTGACTATTTTTGATGGGTTTGATCTTGGTTATGCCTATGGTGATAACGAACCATTTGCCTACGGTGAAACTAAACGTATTACACGTTGCAAGATTATTGGTAAAGCAGAAAATGTCTATCGTTTTCCAGCAAGTAAAAAAATGCTATACCTTAGTCACTGTCCGGTCTAAGGGTAAACCGTAACAAACTATTTTTTGAGAAGAGCAGCTCAAAATTATAAACCACATCTAGATTCCGGCAGGAAATTAAAAACCTTGAGGGTAATCACAGAAATCGTACAATAGATTAATTTAATCATTGACAACTATCCAGGCATATGAGATAATACAGTTATGAAATTGAGTGAAAAAAAGATAAACGAAATAAATGTGCTCGCAAAATATTTGCGACGGTCGATAGGAAACATCAGCGAGTTGAAACTAGCGGTCAATGTGCTTTTCAAAGGTGAAGCAGAACTTTCGTTTGACAATGAAAATCAGATCGTGATTTATACTGGTCACACTTTTGATCTTGATTCGCATGGCGAGTCGATTTTATCGGTGTCATGCACTGAGTTTTTGGACGCTGATCAGTAACACTGTCCCCGCTTCACGTTAACCCCTATAAAGCTGTCAAACAGCAAAGGTCTAATAAATGTCATTTAAAATTACAGGAATTCACCCAGATGGTTCACACTTCGACGTACCAATGACTCTAAGTCATTCAAAATCTTTCAACGCTCTCAAACTTGTCAAGGATTATCAAGATCGTTATGGTCCTGGTTATACCTTCATTCTGGTCCCAACTTACTAAGGGTTATCACATAAATCGACATAAGAATAAAATAATCTATTGACAGCTAAAATACAATTGTGAGATAATGTATTTAGAAAGTCGGGCAATCAAGCCACCTCTATAAAGCCAGTAAAGGCAAAGGAAACAAAATTTATGTTCGGAATCCTTGAAAAAATGGATCGCTTTTCAAACAAACTTATGAGCCAAGAAGAAAATATCAACTTCATTCAGGAAATTGTTGATAACGGCATGGTTTGGGATATGCACTCAAAATATATCGACGAAGCATTGTTCTTGATGAGTCAAGGTAAAGTCGTCGATTTGGTTTTACGTCGCGTATCATCAAATGATGCACCGCGTAACGAAGTGGACGCTGGTGGGTATAACCCATTTGACACATCCCTTTGTGGCTAAGGGTAAACACTGTCCCGAAGGACGCAACCAAGGGTTTGCACAGAAAAGATTAAAAAAACAACACTTGTAGGGTTTATCAGACTTGCACATTTTAGGAAAAGGTTATATAATAGGCTTATGAATTTGATTGAAATTAAAAACGCTTCACGCATTGACTTGCTTGACTACCTTGAAGGAATGAGAATCGAGGTCGATCCAACCCTTTCTAACAAAGCACTCCGCGATCAATGTCGCGATCTCTATTGGGAGTTCTTCGCTTCTAATGATGGCTTTGCCCGTGAATCCATTTCGGGCGCATACTAATGATTAAAAAGTTATTATTGACACTTGTCTTGATCTCTGCTCCGTTGTTGTACGTCTTTGATGACGAATTATATGACATCGCGGATATCAAATGCGAGGTTGCTAAACGTTCGATCATTGGGTATCCCATTCGCATGTGTTCGATTGCGTTCGATGATAAAGGGATCTTAGCTCGCATCATCAACTAACTCGCGCATCAATAAAAAATAATTTACCATTGACCAAAAGGAATCAAGGAAACAATTTATGAAAGTTAAACCGAACGGATCAAACCAAACCATCGTCGAATCATCTAACGGTGTTTCGGTTCTTTACTCTTACAGAACCCCCGTTGCTTTGGAGGGGCCAACTGGCTTATGGTTCAAGACCGAACGCAAATGGTCTGTCACTACAAGCAAACATATCAACAAATTCTTACCGAGGGATCGAAGTAAGGTTAAACTTGTGGACCAAGATTTGCTGACCGATTGGGAACTTCACTCATGGGAATAAAAAACAATCCACCTGTTCAGGATATAATTGATTATGAGAATGGTGATATGGATTGGGATCGGATTGTAGATTTCTTCCAAGGCCTTATCGATTCTGGACTGGCCTGGAAACTTCAAGGGTCTTATGGTCGCATGGCTCAATCTCTAATCGATGATGGTGAATGCAATCCAGCTTGCACAGATACTAACAGTTTAGAAACCTGAATTCAATTGCAACACAAGTTGCATGGGTGTGTGGGGGGGGTGCCTACCCCCCTACCCCCGGAATGTAGGTCGCACGCGAATAGGTTAGCTTGCGTCAGCCGTCCAAGGACGTTCACGATCCCGAGGAAAAATTTTGAAATTTAAAATCGGCGATCTCATAGTTTTTCAAAAACCCCACATGAACTCATATGAATGGCGGCGTGAAAAATCGCCATATTTGATAGCAATTATTACGGAATTAAGTTGTCATCGTCGAGAAAATAAAACAGAATACAAATACTACAATGTATATGCCGCAAATGGCCGAAAATATTGGGATATTCGCGAAGATAGATTAGCGATTCTCGCAAAAGCCAAAAATTAAAAAAACACCCCGAAATTTTTTACAGATCGGGGGCATCCCCCAATTGACAAAAACTCCCAAATTTGAGATAATATTGATATGAATCTGACTCATGTTAAGAACGGTCAATATTTTTGCTTGGCTAACGATCCTTGCCAAATTTTTAAAAGAATCCGTGATTATACGCGACTTGTAACCAATTTGAAGGGCAACCAAGAAGGAAGAACTCAGATCGAGTGCTTGGATGTTGCTCGACGTGAAGAAGTCATATTTTATAAACCAAAGGCAACAAAGGTAATTCCACTTGGCACATCAAATAAAAAGAAAACCTTATAAAACTGGTGAACGTCCAAAAAAAGCCGACCTTGTCCTTCACAGGACATACATACAAGGTGAACATGGAAAAGATTACGGAATTGTTGTGGGGTTTAAAATTAATCGCAGACGAAGCTGGGAATATCCAGTTGTTTATTGGAAAAATAAAAACCGAGCACATATGACGCTAACAACGACAATTAGATTAATGGCGAGAGCAAAATGAAAAAGCAATTTAATATAGGCGATTTAGTTGAAGGCGGCTTTGGCATCTTGCATCACGATTATGGCTTTGGAATCATAATCCAGAAAAAAACCTTTGGCTCACAAGCAACTGCGTATCGTGTTCGCTGGGCCAATTATGCACCAACATGGGAACCAGTAAAACAATTGACACTGGTGGCAAAAGCAAAATGAAAAACACTTGGGATTATAAAAAAGGCGACTTGATTAAGGTCGAAAAACTTGGCTGGCCAGTTGAATGTGGCGTTATTACCGGGTTTAGGAGCGACGGTCCCAGAAAATATTGGGAATGGGTTGGAACTAGCGGAAGAACTCAATTCTTTTTCGAAGTTAAATCGCCATTACAAGAAGATTTTAAAGTTAAAATATTGGCGAGGTCAAAATGAATCGGCAATATGAAATTGGTGATCTTCTTTATCATCCACGTAAACGAAGTGGCTCTAAATATGCCATTGTGGTGAAAACCTTTGATGATTTTAATCAACCAGAGCACCCCAGTTGTGCTGTTCCTAGTTTTGGAATTATTTGGATGGATCATCCTGGTGATATTTATGAATTTGGATGTAGCGAATGGAGTGAAACCGAAAAAGGTTTCCAGCTGATGGCGAAAGGAAAACCAAATGTTTAAACCAGGCCAATTGGTAAAAATACTATATGTTCCCATGGTTGGGAAACTTGGAATTATTATTAAACAAGGCACTGACCCTGTGGATGGAGCTGGATTAAATATCAGCAACGCAGAGTGGCTTGTGCATTTAACGGATGGCCAAGAAATATGGCTCATGTCCCATGAGATGACAAATGTTTAAGACGGGCGATCTGGTAATGATTACTTATCCACTGTTTGGGTTGAATGGAGATCTTGGTGTTATAATTAGAGGTGAAAATTTCGGCTTGGGCTTTCGATGGCTTGTTCATTCAACGGTTGGGCGACCTTTGTGGTTTCGTCAAGATGAATTAGCAAAGGCGGTGTAATGTTTAAAGTTGGCGACTTAGTTCAAATGGACAACCAGTTTAGTCCCGATAGACATCCACCAATGGGAACTTATGGAATTGTGGTTGATGTGGAAAATTGGGAACAGGAAATGCCTGATGGCAATTCTGAAAATAACGAATTGCTCCATGAGGTCGATCAATTTGTCCGTGTTCATTGGGCTCACCATAACAATAATGACGATCAATGTTATATTGATGCATCTTTGAAAAAGGTAAAAACAACAGTAAGATGAAGGTAAAATTCAAAAAAGGCGATCTTATTCAAGCCATCGGCAAGGTCTGTTATCGAGAAGGCGGCTTATATGGGATTATAGTAGATACCAATGGTCGGAAAAATGGTACTGTACTTGTTCGTTGGCAAAACGATAAAGGCGTTTATCCACATTATGCCGGGGGTCTTAAACTTGTTGCGAGGGCAAAAAAGAATGTTTAATAAAGGTGACTTAGTGCGACATCATGTTTACAAAAAGGTTTTGGGAATCGTGTTTGAGAAAAAAGATCGGTCATGTGACGATCCACCAGTTTATGCTTATCGTGTTTTGTGGGCAGACGATGGATATTTGCCTACAACTTGGGAACTTTCACAAAATCTAATACTTGCAGCAAGGGTTGATAATGAAAATCGGATTTAAAGTTGGCGACTTAGTGGCCCCACGAGAAATTACATGGAAAATATGCTATGGGGTTATTATAAAACTCGAAAGTCCTCGTTTTTTAAGGAGGTTTCATGTACGATGGATTGATGGAGGTCAAACGCTTGAAACCTGTGGTGGAATAGAATTGGTGGTTAAAGGATAAATTGTGTTAGAAGGAAAACACAAAATTGGTGATTTGATACAAGATAATACAAGCTATGGAGATGGAATGTATGGAATTGTAATAGGATTACGGTGCGAAATATTTGGAGAATATGATATGCTTGTTAAATGGACTGGGTATCTTAGTCCTCAATGGTCTGTTATAGACAAGCAGTCAAGGTTACTATACAAAATAATTGCGAGCGCAGCATGTCACAACCGAAAGTAGGGAATTTAATAAAAATAGTGCGGCCAACTTGGAAGTGGATGAAAAAAGGCGATATGGGCGTCATTGTGCAAGTTAAAGAATTAAAATCTTGCGCTCTCGATGGGGATGGAAGATATATGTATCGAATAAAATTTGCAGCTGGCCCAACTCGCCTAGCTCATACTCATGAGTTTGAGGTGGTTAATGATTGAACATTTTAAAATAGGTGATCTGGTAGAATATAATGCTGGATTTGGAGAACCTCAACCAAACGTACAATCAAGGTGCATTGGGATTGTCTTGAAAAAATCGGAAGATCAACTCGACCTTGGTTGTGTCATTTATCAAGTGTACTGGGGATTTTCGAATGCTGATGATCTCGCTTGGAATCATAAGGGTCAATTAATTCTTTTATCGCGCTCAAGGAGTATTTAATTATGTGAAATTTAAAGTAGGAGATTTAGTGCGCTTAAAACATTTGGACACGGTTCCTTTATATTATCAAGGAAAACTGGGCTTTATTTCTCGTATTATCAAAGACGGATTGATAAATATTGATGTGGCGTATGAAAAATCGAAACCTGCCTATATTTTATATTTGGATGATGTTATGAATGATGTATTGTGGGAAGAAGATGAATTTGAATTGGTTAAAAGTGCCTGAAGTCAATATTTATAACAAAGATATGTGAAAATGTGTTAAAATTATCTCATAACCAATCACATGGAAGACTGAATTTATGAATAATGATCAATTAATTATGATAATTGGTATTTTATTTATTTTTGCTGCTGTAATGATATGGTTTTGGGGAAAAATGGAAATGGACTTATTAGAGGATGAAACAGACTTTCTTATGGAAACGACAAGAGACAAAGAAAAATTAATTGAATTACTTAAAAAGGCAAATATAGAAGCTGAAGAATGGAATGATTATATGATGGTTTGGGATGATGGTTATGTTGAGGCAATATTTGATCGCGAAGGGCGCTTAAAGGATATCCGGGCTCGACGAAGTGATATTCAATAAAGACAATTTGACCGATAAAGAGCTTTCGATACTTGATTGCGCGATTTATGAGCAAATAATTACATTAATCCGCGCTCAATGTCGTCAAAAAAGCAGCAAAGAACAATATGAACTTGATATATTACAAAATTTACGAATAAAGATATCAAAGTGGCAACATTTTCGATGTTGTGACAAGGGTTTTAAAGAAAATGGATGAAAAACATTATAATATTGGTGATTTAGTAAAATTTTCGGAATATGGACGTGACACTATAGGCTTTGTGGGGGGCAAAATGGGATTAGATGGTATATTGAGTGAACTTGGTATGATTATTTCTGATTTAAAGCCCAATATCGGTGGTCTGGTTGGTTATAACGTTAAATTCCCTCAATATGATTCAATTTTTTTGTCCATTATGGAGATCGAGCTTGTAAAGGGAGTGAAATAAGGTGAAAAGGGGCGATTTTGTAAAAATTACCGCTGAAACACCTTTTCAAACTTCGGAGTTTGGGTGGGATCGCGAATATTGGGATGGTCGTGGGACGTATGGTTTAATTTTGGATGTGTTTAATCGCGATTCAAGTCCTCCGTTTGTGGGATATATGTGGAAAGTGCGGGATTTGGGTGGAAAAATCGGCCTATATCGACAAACTGAGCTAAAATTGCTTGCAAAATCATAAAAAATTTACCGGCGCGGCGCGAGCTGCGCTGGGTTGAAGTGGAAGTTCTTTTTTTCGCTTCAATTGCATAAAAGTGTTGACAATTGCTCCCCTCCTTGGTATCATATTATTATGTCAAAGTGTGTGAAATGTGGTGACATTTTTAACAAAAAACGGTTGGAACTTGGATATAATACGTGTTTGGGGTGCGGTGATTTAAATGCCGCAGCAGAAATAGTGCGAAAATCACATTCTGTGGCCCCGGCTTTTAATAAGGGACCATATACTTATGTTTATTCGAAAAACCAAGCAAAATCAATTGGAAGATAAAAAGTCTTGACAAATATGAACACATGTGGTATAATATTCTCAATCTAAAAGACCGAATTTTCGGTAAAGTAAAAAAGGAGCAATTCAAAATGACTAAAGTCAATTCATCTCTCATTAGTGGTATCAATTATGACGCTGGTACGGAAAAACTTTCTGTTTCTATGCGTAGTAACAATACCACCTACACTTACGCGGGTGTTTCCCAAAAGCTAGTTAATGAGCTTACATCGGCGGAATCAAAGGGACAATTTTTCAATCGAAATATTCGCGGTCGCTTCCCAGCAACCAAGATTTCGGGTTAGTCCTTAAAAAAATAATAAAAAAGAGAAACAAAAAATCATCATGATTTAGGGAGGCTTTCGGGCCTCCCTTTTTTTTTGCTTATATATATTAAGTGGGATGACACTTATGGGTTTCTCACAATTAAAGAAAAAATATGCACACTTTCTAAAAGAAGATTGTTCAATTAATTGTGAATTTGGGTGGCAACGTTTAATAGAAGATTTTTGCGCTGCGGTTGATCTTGTGATAGATTACGAAGGCTGTGAAACACCTCAAATTCTTTCTATGAAACAAAAAACAGGCATTTTAATGATTGATTGTGAGGGTGGTGATAATTTAGTCAAAGAAATTATTGATTTTACCGAAAGATTGAGTTATAATACATGTGAAATCTGCGGAAAGGAAGGAAAGTTATATGCTTCGGACAAATGGGCGAAGTGGAGTAATTATAAAACTTTATGTAAGCACCATGCTATTCAATTTTATTATTATGAGATAAATTTAAGAAAAGGTAATAAATGATCTTAACGAAAGAACAAATCTCAGACGGCGAGAAGTTTTTAGATTCCCTTCACAACAACTTCAATGTTCATATTAAGTCTCTCTTGAGACAAAGACAAAAATATTATCAAGCCTTTAATGACGGAGCACTTCCAGATTTTTCTCAAAGTCAAAAGAGTTTGAAAATAAAAAATGGGAAATGGAAAATTTTATCAATCCCAAAAGATATCTTAGACCGCAGAGTGGAAATTACGGGACCACCAAAACGTAAAATGATCATCAATGCGCTTAACTCTGGGGCCAATGTCTTTATGGCAGATTTTGAAGATTCTAATTCGCCAACAAAACAAAACTGTCTTGATGGTCAATTAAATCTTATGGACGCAGTAAGAAAAACCATAGAGTATAAAGACCCCAATAATGGCAAGAAGTATGAGTTAATGGATCAAACAGCTGTTCTCTTTGTAAGACCAAGAGGTTTACATCTTCAAGAGAAAAATTATTCTGTGGGTTTAGATCAGATTCATGCATGTCTTTACGATTTTGGCCTTTACTTCTTTCATAACTATGAAGAACTTTTAAAAAGAGGAAGTGGACCATATTTTTATTTACCAAAATTAGAACATTCAGAAGAGGCTGAACTATGGGCAGACATTTTTAAATTTTCGGAACAATATTGTAGTTTACCCGAAGGTACAATAAAAGCCACTGTTTTAATAGAAACTGTTCCTGCGGTTTTTCAAATGGAAGAAATTCTTTATGCCTTAAAAGATCATTCAGTTGGTCTTAATTGTGGAAGATGGGATTATATTTTTAGTTTTATAAAGTGTTTTAA
>Ga0114906_1001191_pt1 | contig 13909 bp, 5 predicted proteins | sample MalvirDeepMed_M9_FD_89687 | JGI IMG/M metagenome (GOLD analysis project Ga0114906, IMG submission 89687) | Marine viral communities from the Global Malaspina Expedition - Malaspina viral metaG DeepMed_M9 | ecosystem: Environmental > Aquatic > Marine > Oceanic | place: Mediterranean Sea...
ATCATAAACTTTAGGATACATTTTTTCTATAAGATCATATATAATATTATCAAAGTTTTCTCCAGCGACAGATGGATATTTACTAGGTTTTCCACTAGGTTTAATCATCTTTTTAACCCCAGCGTCAAGTTCAGGACCTGTTTTACCTTTAATAATAGATTCGTATACTTCTTGTGTTTTACTAGAAAGCTTAACAGATTTAGAAGGCATAGGTTCTTTAACTACTTTTTTAGATAGTTTCTTTTGTTTTTCTTGTGTCTTAGCTTTCAATTGCTTATGTATTTCTTCTAAAGTTCTATTGTCAGCTCCTACTTGTTCTTGAAATGTACCATTCGCTCTAATATTATTAAACATCTTAATTTGCTTGTCTGTCAAATTTGATGATTTTGTTGATATACCAAAATTAGCTAAAAAGTCGATGACATCTTGTTTAGTTCCAGTTTCAAAAACATTATTTCCAAAATGTCTATTACTAAATCTGTTTATATCTTTTTTGATTCTTGACCAAGTACCCTTTGGAGCAAATTTACTATAATTCATTGGGTTAGCTAAGTTCTCCGCAACATAAGCCATAAACTCGTGATCTTTTATATCTTTGAAATCCTTTTGGTGGCCATGCTCATTTCTAATCATATCCTCAATGCCCATCATTCTTTTCTCTCCAGTTAGTTCCCCTTTTTTATCCCTAACCCCTACTTCGTATTTAATACCCGCAAACTGATCCGCAAGACTTTCTTTAAACTTCCTTAATACCTCTGGGTTTTCTTCAAATAATTTCTTCATAGCCAAATGAAACACTTCATGAGGCATTGTACCCGGAGTTGCTTTCGTAACGTCTACATACATCTTTTTCCCATCTGCACTAACCTCAGCTTTAGAATTCTCGTGAACAAAGTAACTTTCTCCAGTCTTTGGATTTATTCTTTCGTTAACAGCTTCAAACGTGAAATCAGGTCCAAAAAGTCTTTTTAAATTACCTCCTGCTTTATTTAAATATTTTGTGGCTTTTTCTGTATCTTGCCAATCAGCAATCTCCTGCATTCCTGGCATTTTACTTTGAATAAATGTAACTAGTTCAGTATTATCTGCAATTTTTTGATTAAGTTCTTTTACTTTAGGATCATCTTTATCTAATTCTTTTAGCTCTTTTTGATACTTTATAATATTATCAACAGCTTCTCCTTGTACTTTTTCTATCTTACTCATCGATTTCCAATGTAAAGAGGAGTGCTTTTTACCAACATACCCTTTTCCACCTACTATAAAAAATGTAAAGAAGTCAACTAAGAAATCTTGAGACGTCATACTTAAATCACTATAGTTTTCTTTTACAAATGTTCTATAATTTTTACCACCTTTAATATCTTTCACTAATGCTTCTAAATTTGCAGCTGCTTGTACTGATACTGCCCCCGCAAAACCAGATTTACTTAGACCTGATATAGTATTTAGCCTATTATATTTACTTAATTTAAACCAAGGCGTAAAAGTTCCTACAGCATAAAAACCAGCACCACCTCCCATATGGTAATGTTGATCAAAAGCTTGTCTCATTTTATATTCTTCTTTTACCATACCATAAGTATGGTAAGCTAATCTTTGAAGTTTAGTACCTTTTGATGCTTTGTGGATTGTCGTTGCTAAACCAGGTATTATACCTATACCTTTCTTGATACCTACATCAATCAGAGCAAACTCAGCTATCATAGGCACAAACCCTGAAACACCTTCGTGCACTCTATACAATCCACTTCTTTTTAGTTCTTCTTTTTGATTTGTAGTTAAAGGAATACTCTCTTTAGTGAAACTCTTTTTTTCATCATCCCATTGAAGATACATATTTGTTATATTTTCAAAAATATCTTTCTCAGATCTAATACTCGTAAACGGAGCTTTAACGCCTGGAGTTGCCGCCGCTGCACCAAACATCTGAGCGGTTCCTTCATATATAAGCTCCGCTGATCTTATTGCAGGGTCGGTCATGAAAGGAGCTTTAGTTTTTGTGGGATCTATATTCATTAAGTGCATTTTACTTAACACTTTATTATTTTTTATGATTTCAAAACGATCGTCTCTATATGTTTTTAAAAGTCTTTTAAATCCTCTAGATTTATCTCTGTATTTATCCTCTCCTCCATACCAATTACCTGTTGAGTATTCATCTTCATCAAACACCATAAAATCATGAAATTTATGCATTTGACCACCATAAATAGATTGATCATCTAACTTTCCTGTTAATCCGAAGAAACCATCTGGAGATTTAAAATCACCAGCAGGAACAAACATTTTACTAGTGGTAAATTTAGAATCTGACTCCCAAGGCTCTTTTTTATATCGAGACATTTCCCCACTTTGTCTGCTCTTTTTTACCCTATCTCTATCCTCTTCAGCTACCCACGGATTGAGAAACGTAAAACCATCAGATTTAACAGTGGCATCATAATAAGTGGCCAAGTCTTTGAGTTTAACATTAAATTCAAATCCATAATCATTTTTACCAGAATGTTTATATCCAAGTTGTGTAAATATTTCGTAAGCATCCCCATCATTAATAGTGACATTGAATTTTTCCTCTCCTTGTCTGTCACTCATAAATTTCATATCACCCCACCCATAAAAGGCATCTTCTATTCTGTCTCCATAAGTTAACTTTATCTTTTCTTCTTGCTCTTCAAGTTCTTCTTTTGTTATAGTGATAGGACTAACTGTTTGGGTTTGATCTAATGGATCAACAGCTTCTCCAGTACGAAAATCTATTAATTCACCACCAGAGTAATACGACGGTAAGAAATCTTTTAGATATTCTTGATTTAACTTATATTGCGCTTCAAATTCATCAGTACCTGGTTCTAACTTTTTTATGATTTCTACACCTTCCATTAACTGTATAGCCTCTGGGTTTCCCATAAACAAATTTTTAGAATACTGTAGATGAGCTTCATTAATTTGACTTGGATTCATATTATCTGCTTTCATTTGAGTGGCAAAAGCTTTAGAGAAACCATCATTTGCTTTTATTAAAGATTGATTGAACTTTTGTGTTATCGCATCGCTGATAATAGCCTCTATATCTACTTCATCTAATTGGTTATATTCTCCATCTGGCGAAAAAGTACCACCAAATATACCACCAAAATCTCCAACTTCTTTCTTAAGATCCTTTAAAATAACATCATAATCAGTGTCTGCTTCAGTACCACCACCTCTAGCTTCCTCTTGAATAAATTTACCGTTTGTAACAAAATCTTTTAAATACTTTAGATTCTCAGGACTTCCAAAATCAATATCACGATTATACTTGTTTACAACCGCCTCAAACGCTGCATATATATCTCCTTTAGCCATCTTCTTTTGGGATAAATATGTTTCATCTGGCGTTAGTGGATTATCTACAAATTTAGTAACTTTATCATTAACGTAATCCCAAGAATAATTGTGGGAATTAGCTCTATTTAAAAACCCCCCAAAGAGAGTATGGTAGTTGTACCAAGGTTCTTGAAACATACTTGGTAATTGTATCTCCTCTGATTCTTTTCCAGTTCTCAAGTCTTTCATCTTAAATCTATCCGCCCCTGCAGTAGTTTCTATAAATTCTATTAATTGATTTCCCTCCGCGTCCTTATACTGCTCGTTCATTCTACTTGTATAAGTTCCTTCTGTTTGAAGAAAATCTTGGTGAGTACCACCAAATCCAAATGTAGATTTATGGTCTACATGAGCTAGTTTTGCTCTATTACCATACTGTCTTTTAAATGATTCAAAATTTTTACTATATAAATCTTTTTCTTTAACAAAATTAAATATTTTTTCTTGATAATCAGCGTACTGCATCTTACCCTTGAAAGTATCAAGATCTAAAGACAGTTGACCTGTATTAATTAAAGTATTATATATTTTTTCTAACCTATCCATATTATTTGTAATTTATGCATAATCTAACGGTTTTGGTGTTTTGTTATAGTATGTTCTTATCATTTTTTTCATCCATGCTTCTACACCTGCTGCTGTTTTATCATCGCCCCACCAATTATCATACCCAGTCGGATATTCAGAATCACTATATTTTTTAATTGTACCATCTAGAGCTGTGTAAGTTATTTCTATAACGTCTTGAACAACACCAATGTTTTCAAATTCAAATCCAAGATCCATATACTCTTCATTCAAATTTTCAATAACATGCCCTCCTCCATATTTAAAGATCGTTCCTTTTTCATACCCTCTACTGCCTATTCTTTGTTTCGCTTTTGAAATTTTACCAATTCTATCTAAAACATCAGTCTCATCACTTTTATCTTGTTGTATAGTGGTTTCGTTTTCATATAATGCTCTAAATCTAGAATCGTTAGTTGCAAGTTCGTTTTTAATAAGGTGCCTTGTGTCACCAACAAGAGTAGCTTCACCAGATATAGTTCCATCTGGATTCATATTTTCAACAGAAATCTTATTCCACATACCTGTTTCTTTAGAGATTCCATATCTCATACCTTTCCAAACAAATCCGTGCGGATCTTGCCCTGTAACATTGCTAGCTATAGATCTCCATATAGGATGCCATGAGTTATACCCTAACTGTCTATTACCCAACATCGCACTACCACTTAAATCTACACTAAATCCATAACTATCACCAACACCAGTCCCTGTTCCTGTTCCTGTTCCTGTTCCTGTTCCTGTTCTTGTTCTAGTTGATTTAGCTCCTTGGTTAAAATATCTTTCAGCTGGCTCTTTCATAAAGTTTGCAAAAGCATTTACAGACGCAGGATTATAACTAGTTAAGTAATTAGCTAACGCTGCTTTATTTTCATCAGTTGCAAAATCCTGAGCGTCAACATCTCCGTCTCTATCAGCGTCAAACCTACCACCTAACATACTTAATTGAGCATACATATCTTCTGATAATTTACTTGGATTAAAAATCCAATCACCGTTTTCATTCTTTTTTACACCATAAACGTGTTCTACAAATGTACCATTCATATCAAGTTGAGGTGTATTTATCATATCTTTAAATGTTTCTTCATTAGTGATAAGCTTTGTTATATCATTTACAACCCCTTGTCCATTAAAAACCGACCCTTCTAGTTTTCCATTAGCTACTTCATCGGTCTGTACTCTTTTTGCTAATGCAGCTTCAGATGCAGCATCTTTTTTTATTAAATATTTCTGCATTTCTCCTTGCTCAACTATAAATGGTTTTTTAGTAATAGGATTTATTTTAGTTTTACCATATTCATCAATCCATACTAAAGCCATATTTCCATCTTCATCCCATCCCCTTGCAACACGTGAACCGTCATTAGTGTTTCTACCACGTTCAGACGCGGCGTTCAAAAATTCTAATCCTGCAGCACCTGTAGCCATCGCGTTGAAATCACCATCATTAATTGCGGATATAATTTCTAATTGATGCTCTCCAAATGCTCGTTGAGATCTCCTAACGTTTCGTAATTTGTTATTTACATTCTCTAACGCAGTGTCTCTATCTTGTTTTGATACTTTTTTATTTCTATATGCTTCTTCAATATCTCTTCTTTCATTTTTAAGACTATGAATATAATCATCTTGTCCACCTATAGTAAGACTAGATTTTTGTCCGCTAGCATTTGTATAATTCAATGTTGATCCTGGTTCAACAACAGGAGTAATTTGGTCTTCAAGTTCTAGATTTCTTTTTCGGAATCTATCAGCCATGTCGGGTTTACCTTTTTCTTCCCACTCCTCTATCATGCTATTGTTGAATTCTATTTGCTGTCTAATATATGGTCCTGATTTTTTTAACTCCTCTTGTCTTTTTATTATATTGTTCATAGCGCCTTCTGTTTCTGGCCCCATCATACCATCAACACCGTATTGTGGAAGAACATCAACATCTGGATTTAATCCTTGCATACGTTCTTGGAATTCTTCTACAGCCTGGTTTTTTCCTCCACCTGGATCAGATCCAATTTTATCTAAATAAGGACCTAGATCCAAATCTAAAATATTTTGATCTTCTGGAGTAATAACTCCTTCTGGAGTGTTTAAAAAATCATCTTCCCAAGGATTGTTGAAATCTTCCCAAATTCGTTCTAAATTTCTACCAGCAGTTTTTTTAACTTTCTCTACAAGGGGTTTTGCTGCGGCTCCCACACCTTGAGCGATAGGTTTAAATAATTCAACCATTCCTTCCGTGTATTTTCCATAACCTTCTGCAACCTGTTCAAAAGCCTTACTGTAATCTAAAGGTACGTTTGCCATAGCAGCTCTATAAGCCGCGGCTACTAAAACTGCATCTGCACCTGGATTTAATTGTGTCGCCATATTTATATTTGTTTAAATTCTACATCTAACATACTATAATCAACAATATCATAACCGTATCTTGTTTCAACAGCTTCTTGTGATATTTCGTCAGACATTACACCTTGGAATAATCCTTCTCCAAATTGTGGGTTCTTATATTCGAATGAATATATATTTAATCCACTAGGTGATTTACCAATTAAGTTTATATTCTTTTTAAGTTTTCTATCACTTGCTGCTGAGAAAGCCGATCCAACTATTTGTCCTGTCATCCCCATTTGAGCACTAACCATATTAGCACTAGATCCAAAAGCTGCCATTTGATTTCCATAAGCAGCTTGAACTCCAGCATTGGCTCCAGCCATACCACCATATTCAATACCAAGTAATGTAGATTGTCTTTGCATTTCAGCGGATTGAACCATAGCTTGACCACCTCTTTGTGTCATATCTGCTTGTGCTGCACCTTGAGCAATCAACTGCTCTCTTTGTGCCTGCATAGCTTGTACACTAGCCGCTCCTTGAGCTCTCATCATTTCATTTTGTCTCTCTTGTTGTGATATATCAACTGAAACTTGTCTAGCTTGTAAAGTACCTTGATTTGCTAATGCTTGTGCTAAACCAGCTATTCCACTAGAACCAGCGGCTCCTCTTAACGTTTGCATTATATTACTTCTTTGCTGTCTACCTTGTTCCATTTGAAAATCAGCCGCTTGCGTACTAACAGTCATATCTTCATAAACATTTTGAAAATCAGTTTGTAGTCCTTCAAACGCATTTCGCATATCAGCATACGGATTCTTAAACTCAAAATCTCTATACTCTTGTTTTTGCTTAGCTAAAAGATCACGCGCAATTTTTTGCTCCGCTCTATAAGCTTCTATTTGTTGACTAGTTTGATCCATCATGTCTCTTTGAAGTCTTCTACGTGCTTTTCCTCCCATAATTTATATGTATTTAAAAGTTTCGTAAGCTGGAGCAGTTTTGTCTACAGTCCAACCTAATTTAGTATGTATGTTTTCCATATGCGTGCTACCGCAAACGGTGAATAGAAATTTAATACCTTGTTTTTTAGATTCATCTTCTACGTATTGTATTAAAGATTCTATTATATTTCTTCTGTCTTTTTCTCTGTAATCTGGATTTGATACCATGTAAGTAAAATATCCCACAGGGGCTTTAGCGTGTGCATATAAGAATCCTGCTACTATAGGTATATTGTTTTTCTCTACTAGAAAGCAGTGTTCGTCTGGCGGTAACAACTCTCTTTCTATCGGCGCCTCTCCTTTCCACCACCAATCCCACCATTTACACGCTTCCTCGTAATCTCCTTTTTGGAAATTACGATAAATAATTTTATCTTTCATTTTATTTAATTTAATTATAACTATATAGTTACAGTTTTTACATATTATTTACTACTCCACGATATCTCAGAGCTTAAAGCGAATAATTCTGCTTTTTCAGTTGAATCGTTAATTAATTCAACCTCCGCATAATAACCTAGTAAACTAGTGTTATTCACCCTATTATCCTTTTGAAACATTATAAAAGCATCGTTAGGTGGTTCAGTTATACCGCACGATGGACTTTCAATCGTTATAGAACTAGCGCCCTTACTAGTTATAACACCTATCTTTTTAGGGTCATTACTTTCAAGTGAGTTAGTCCCTTCTCCAAACTCACCTATAGTACTCACGCTATCAACAAAATAAGCTGTATCTCCAATTTGAATAGATGTATTATTAATATCGTTTTTTAAATTTATTTTTAATGCCATATGCTATATTATGATGCGACCCCTGTTGTTATAAAATTATCTACTAGTAATAGTATTGTTTTATTACTACTAGGATGACTGTGTATGTTAAGAGTATTACTAAGCGTAATGGTTTGGGTGCTACCTGTAAAATATATTTTACTACCTGCTTTTACAGTTTGAGCAACTTCCATTACAACTCCTCCAGCGCTTGATGAAGCACTAACAGATTGTACAGTATTAGCACTAGTATTTGCAATATTAATCCCTGATATAGTCACAAATCCACCGCCAGATATACCATAAGTACCATTTAGATTTACTGTTGTGCCAGTAGCGGTTGTACGTACTGTTTTAGTAAGTTCAGCTGAAGTGGCTGATGTAACATCTACGTTCCAATTAGAAAAATCTATATCAGCTCCTATAGCTTTTTTTATAATAGCACTCCCTTTCGCGGTAAACGTCATGGTATGGCCATCTGTTATAGCTTGGTTTCTAGATAGAGTTAAGGTTTTTGTAGCGGTATTTATTGCTGTTACTGTAGTTGCTGCTCCAGGTGCTGTCGTACCTGTAATATAAGTCAATTCCATTCCTACTGCTAAATCTGTCAGATCATCTACTACTAATTGATTACTATCTGAAGCCACAGCTCCGTCAGCAGTTTCCGTTGTTCTAAAAATCCAATCCGTATCTATTGGTTGTCTAATTAATCTAATTCCAAATCCACCCGCATCTGTCGCTGCTGTTTCTACATCCCAATCAATTGCTTTTATTATATTACTTGTAATGGTTGGGGATGATACAGAAGTAACATTTGCAGGAAAAGTAGCAAAATCACCAGTAGTTCCAGTTTTTAATGAAAAAGTTAAAGTAGTGTCAACCACTTGAGTAATAGTAGTGCTATAAAAATTCTTACCTGACCCAAAGATTAATTCAGTATTTTTATCTGGAGGAGCAATTAAAAGAATAGTATAGGTATCTCCACTTCCATTAGTCGGAAAAATAATCTCTCCATCATAAGAACTACCTTCCATTTTTACATTTAGATTGTTTTCTGATGTAAATCCAGCAGCAAAAGAACTAGTTGAAAAATTATAGAACTGATAAGAAGAATTAAATATCTGTAACATAAATTCAGCACCAACATCTCCTCTAATTGAAAATTGTCTAATTGAAGTAGATGCTGCCAAATCACTTTCATTAATATTAAAATTAGTTATCTTTTTCATTTTATCCCTTTAGTTTAGTATGTTCCACCGTTACCACCGTTACCACCATTACCGCCATTACCGCCATTACTGCCATTACCGCCATTACTACCTGTTCCACCGTTGCCACCTACACCCACAGTATTAGAAACTACTCCTAATCCTTGAAAATTAAAAGCAGATGTTTTAATATCACCATAGTCACCTTTGATATAATTGAACCATTTCCCTTCTTTCTCTATAAATTCATTTATTGATCCCATCTGCTTATCTGTAGTTATAGAATCTACATACCAACCGTCTTTAGATGTTAAGTTATACGCCTCTATATTCGACAACCCTGTTGAGGCATCGGTGCTGTAAGTATCTATCTTAGATTGACTTCCTTCGTAATTTAACGTATTAAATGTTTTTACTAAAGATGGTTCCATATTTAAAATAGCTGTAATAGAAGATTCTGTAAATTGATCTATATAAAATGTGTTTCTATTAATAGAATTTCCATTAAGATCTTGTTCTAAATGATGTTTCCATAGTTTCCCGTTTTTTGCGGTATAATAACCTTTTGAAAGACTAACCCCTGATTCTGGTAGAAATGATTTAAAACTCACCCACCCTTTAACACCTTCGCTAAACGTTACTGTAGAAGGTGTAAATTCCGGATACACTCTATATAATTCGAAGTTATCTAGCGTTCCAGAAAAGTGTTCATTATCTATGTATATAACAAATGTGTCACGTAAAATACTAGGATCGGTTGTAGTGCTACCGGCAACTCCCTCTTCACCTATAATATATGTTTCGTCAAAATTTACATCACTATTAATAGGTCCAAAAGTAAATCCTTTACCTTTTTCGTTGTAAAAATAACCACTAATAGAACCACTAGTTACATTACTGACATCAAACTTTAAGTTAACGCTTGCTCCATTGATAAACTCGTGATTTAGTAAATTTTGTTGCAAAGAAACTGCATCAGGAGCCACTTCAAACACTATGTTCTTATTATAACTATCCCAATATATATAATTTTCAAAAGCTTGATCAAATCCATCGAATACCCAAGATCCACTTCCACCACCTAAGAAATAATTAGTAACGTCTTTTAATGAAACACTATCTATTGTGCCTGTAAAACCACCTCCATCCGGGATGTTGAAAACTTTTTTGTTCATAGAACCATAACTACCACCCGAAACAGTTTTTGTATTAACTGTAGCAGAATGAGTTTGTGGTGAGTCTAGAACGGTAAATGCACCATCTGTATATTTTTCTATAGAAGTAGCTGTTCCATCCATATTAAATTTAATCGACCAATATCCGCTTTCATTAACCCCTTCGAAACTAATACCGACAGCTTCACCTGGATTTACAGCACCTTCAGCTCCTGTAACATACCCACTTAAACTACCAGACGTGTACGATCCTAAGGTAAATCTTAATTCATATCCATCTTCTGTTACAGGTGGAGAAGCTTCTACATCCTGCGCTCTAGCTTGGTGGGAGGTTATATTTAGAGCGGCTGAACCACCTAAAATACTGAAACTCTGTGTTAACCAATTACCAACAACACCATTATTCCAATGAACTTGACTACCATTATGGTATAAAGTTTTTTGATCATAATAGTGACGTACAGGCTCGTATTGATGTATCGACCAATTAGTAAGCAAACCACCTGATTCCTTTTCTGAGATATTATATATTTCTACTTTATCTACCGTTCCAACAAAACTATAGAATAATAAGCTAAGCATATTTAAGTCCCCACTAGTATTCTTTTGTTGCCATCTAGCTATTCGTTCGTTACCTCCTAGATCGTGAAATACTATTTTAGTATTACCGCTTCCAGAACCCACATGACCTAAATGACCAGGTAGCGTGTCACCTGACGTGTATCCTGTTGGGAAGCTACCAGGATCTAAAGCATCGTTTACGAGTATATTACCTGATCCGTACACTCCAAACAATCTTACTTCATACCAATCATCAATAACAAGTGGGTTACTACCAAAACCATGATCTGCATATATATCTTGTGTTAAATCAGCCGTTCCACTGGTTATTTCTAATTCATCATTAGTAGTGTAAGTACCATCGGTAAACTCATTATAAGTTGTTTGCGCATTTGGAGTACCAACTATATAGTTACCTGTTGTTCCATTAGCTAACGTATAGGACGTTGTTGTACCAGAACCAGTATTATCACCGTAAGTGGTTATTGCTTCACTGTTTAATACTAAGTTACTGTTACTCGCAACCCAACCAAACTCAGATCTATGTTCTACTTCTGCCCAAGCATCTACATCTCCGTCAGGTATTGCAGATTGTGCTGTTTGAGAAAAATTATTACCTGGATTCGTTACCTTCCTTATTTTTTCTATTTTAAGATTTTTGCAAATAACTGAGTTTTGTGACCAACTTGATTTAGAATTTTTAATATGAATATTAAAGTAATCAGCTATTGGAGCTAGCAACATGTTGTTACTAGGGTCTGTTGTTTTGTCTATATGTATACCCTCTTCCCCTTCTAACACAAAATAAAAACTGAACTCTATATCACCGGTTAGAGGCACATCATTAAACGTGTGTGTATTACTCGTTAACCATCCTATATTGTGACTATCTGTAGCACCAACACTAGCGACTCCAGTCGTGAAAAAAGATGTAGTACCATCCGTGTGATTATTATAAAGTTTTCCTGCACTACCACTTTGATCTGACCACAACGAAATATCTAAATCTATATCGTTATCTGACGCTGGACCACCAGTTTGGGAATGGTGAGTTGGGTTAGCTGGATTTAAATAATTTTGTATTTTAAAAGTAACTTTATATTCTTCTTTATGAAAAATAGTGGAATCAATAGTATTAGGAAAATAGTTTGGATTAGAACTAGTGGTAGCATTAGTGTTATTTATACCTGATAAATCTGGATCAACTAAATCACCATCTAAATCTTGTCCTCTAGCCCATATTTTAACAACACCCGAAGTAGATCCATCACTATTTCTTAAGAAAGGATCGTCATTAGAATTCATACCAAAGAATCCTGAACCTGTACTACCGTCATAACCTTGCCATAATACCGCGTTAGCTTTTTGTGTAGTTTCTCCTACTGGTACGTTAAAAGCATCTCCATAGTTAACGTTCTCAAAGTCAGCATGATATATTATTTGATTTCCACCTGAAGGAGCGCCGTAACTCCAAGTGTAAGGATTTATTTGTGCTAATTCATTTTGATAATGTCCATCTGGGATTAAATCGTGATTAGTAATAGTTGTCTCACTCAGAAAATTACGGTTATAGCAGAAATTAGTAGGGGCAGATGGAACGACTCTATTTGTTCCACTTGCAAAAGTCCCATCTTTGGTAAACTCTTCTACATTAAAATATTCTATAGAACTTTTTCCTGTTCCAAACGCTGCGTTTTCAAATATATTTTTTGGTAAGAAATCTGACAAAGTTAAATTATATTCCTGTTTATAAGCGTCATATGTACCAATTAATCTTCCCGCTAACTTTAAATTATCTCTAAAATAATCATGCATTCCAGCAGATGATATTGGAGTTAAACCGTCCATCGATAATCTTAAAACCGCTCCTCGTTGTCTGTCTGTAAAGTAAGCTCTATATGATTCTTTTGCAAATGACGAAGGATCTTTAGATATACCATAATCTCCAACAAAAGGATTCGCATCACCCAAAACCCTATTTGTTGCTATTAATTGTGGGTTACCATCAGCATTATATAACGTATCTTTACCGGCTACAACCCCTACAACTCTATCTTCACAAAAAGCAATCAAACTAACTCTTCTTTGAAATAATTTTTGAATACTACCAAACGTTGGATTTAAATCTTTTGTAATCTTTTCAGCCGCAATAAATTGATTCAAATCATTTATACCACTTGTTGAATTATATAAACCAGAATATATCAAGCCGTATTTTCTATGTTCCTCTTCGTAACGTCTATCTAAGGTAGCGCTTGCTTTGACTCCATTTGTTATAGTCATCGCATTAAAATCGTCTCTAATTCTATTCGACTCTACTCCATTACCAAACGAAAAACAATTATACCACCCTAATCCTGTTTCTGTGTTAGTGTTGGAGTTTATCTTTATTGTATCGAATTTTGACAAAGGATCACTAGATAGATTATTTATATCATTGTTAGACACATTGGAAATAACACCAGTGGTATAACTTCCATCTTTTTTTACAAATCTAATACGGTTACCAATATAAGGAATTGCTGTTTGATAAGAAATCCCCGTTACAGAGTTTATATCTTCACTTATAGTAAATTCGTTAGCACCCATCCATGAGGTTAAATAAATAGGATTTTCGACATCAAAACCTCCCACCGTACTTGCGTGAGTAGCTAATATATTATCAGGGAATCTTACTTCACACCCTATTGGTGCAAATAATTCTTGATTTTCTCGTGTTAGTTCTATAGGATACGCTTGACCAGCTTCGTAGTAAATCTCTAGATCGACATTATTCTTAGATTCCGTTTCCCATATAGCTGGGTTTTGTATTGTCTTTCCTGAATCTACATCAAAATCTTGTGTTATGAATTGTATTTTAGTGTAAGAATCAGCATCAAGCTCTCCACCATCAACTGGATTGTAATTTTGCTGAGATG
>Ga0114906_1001192_pt1 | contig 13905 bp, 19 predicted proteins | sample MalvirDeepMed_M9_FD_89687 | JGI IMG/M metagenome (GOLD analysis project Ga0114906, IMG submission 89687) | Marine viral communities from the Global Malaspina Expedition - Malaspina viral metaG DeepMed_M9 | ecosystem: Environmental > Aquatic > Marine > Oceanic | place: Mediterranean Sea...
AAACCCACCTAATTTATTAAAGTGAGATATTACTGGTCTTGATGCTAAAGCTAATTTAGCTCTACCACCACCTCTTGCTGGGTCAAAAATAACTTCAAAGTCTTCAAGCATATCATCGTATGTAAACTCTGCGGCTGTGTTAGACTTGTAGTAAGGTGTACCAGAGTTATATGATAGTTTTGAACCATCATTAACAACGTTACCTAAACCATTTTTGATTGTAGAACCAACAATACCTTCAGTATAGTTAATTCCATTTGCTGTTCCTCTTTGACCAAAAAGCATAGCTCTTTCAATATCAACCTTATGCTCTCTTAGTTTTAGATTCCAAATTCTGTCCCATTCATCTGCATACCCTCTGTATTGAGTAGCTCTAGCTGTATTTGTTAATTCACAAGCTGTTTTAAAGATTTGAGTAAAACCAAAATCATTATCCATTTCTTCTGAAAATACATCTGGAGCGCCACTACCTTCTGCGAAAGAAGTTCCGATTACTGTAGCCTTAGAATTGTCTGCGAGTGCGAGAGTGCTACCACCAGGGTTTGATATAGCTGTAACTACACAAGTTGTCTGTGTGGCAGAACTTGAATTATCAACAGACTCGATACGAACATTAGCTGTTGTTGGCACACTATTGCCGTCAACATCACCGATAGCTACTACCATTCCTGGTATTAACCAATCGACTCCATCACCGCCAGGTGTGTCAAATACTACAGAGTCTGTACTTCCAGCGGCTACTAATGTAATACCACCTTTTAGTAAGAAAGACCTGTCAGTAAAGCTAATCTTTGTTCTGTCTTCTAAGAATCGGAATTGAGTATCAGTTGTTGGTACTTTTGCTACGTTTGCCAAGTATACAAAAAACGGACTCTCATCTGGTGCTAATTCAGCTACTCTATCACTAAAATCGAATAATCTACGGGTGCTTAGAGTTAAGTCAGAACCAGGAGTGTTGAATTTTACTTGACCACTATTATATGTAGGCATTTTACCTTTTCTCCTATTCCATTATTTAACATTATAAAACGTTACTCCTACTTCCTGCTTTTTGGACTCTGTCCCACATTCCATCTACTTCAGATTTCTGTTGTGGTGCTTGTCCCTGGATTACTCCAGCAGAACGAGGAGCTTCTTTGTTTGCCCTCACGGCTTCCATTGAAGAAACTGTTCTTTCAGAAGGATTTCCTTCTTGTTTTAAAAAAATATCAACCATTACGTCTAATCCTAAATCGTCTTTAGGTTGATTATAAAACTTAACAAATTTATTAGCTTGTTCATCAGTCATTTTATATTGACTTTTTAAATCGCTTTGTAAATTTGTTACAAACATTTGTTCCTGCAATTGTGCCATTTGGCGATTTACAGCCTTGCTCACAGCCTGTGATTGTCTTTTTTCGACAAGCTTATAAGACGGTGAATCTGGCTTATAAAATGCGTCCCACGGGTTAAATTCATCCTCTTTTAACGAAGGCTCCTGTGTTTGTTTTCCAGAAATATTATCTTGTAACATTGCAACCAAGTCTGGTCTTTGTTGTAAAAGATTAGCTACAGGTTCGAATTTTTCTAATTTTTCCATTTTAGATGAAAGCTTTTGATTTTCTGCTTGAGCTTTATCGTACATAGATTGAAATTTTCTAACATCTGTATCTTCATTATTGCCAACCTCTTCAACTACCTCTTGTTGAACTCTGTCGTCTTGTCCAAGTACATTCTGGTCAATTTGTTCAGAAGACTCGTCTATTTGATTTGTATCAGCCATTTTTTTCTCCTATTTGATGTTTCTTTTTACGGCATTACCTTTCGATATCCGTTGTTATAAGAACTGCACCACAGGGAGTTATGTATGACAGTCAACGCCTTTAGGCTCCCTCTGTCGCTATGTCTTTAGAGATTTGTTGTACTCTATCAGACTCTCTAAGTACGGTATTCTGTAAGTTTGCACGATTAACACGTCTATCCGCATCAATTCTATGCTGTATATCAGATAACCTAGACTTAAACTTTTCGAGTTGAACACGTTCTCTAGAGGAGATATTTTCTTTTTGTGCTTTATCAAGCTCTTGACTTACTTGCTGTATTTGTTGTGTAAGTTGATTTATCTGTCCTCTTAACTGTTCAGTCTCATTTAATCTTTCCATAATACTTTCTTTATCAAAAATTTCTGGATTCTTTTTTAATACTTCTATTCTGTCAACTAGGCCAAGTTGAAAAGCTTCCAAATAAACACCATAAGTTGCCCATTTGCTTTCTGGCAATGAACTTCCTGGTTCCATTTTAACATCGTGTTGGCCTATATTAAATCTATCTTTTGCTATATCGTTTATAACACCTTTTTTATTATCATACATATTTATTGTTAATTCACTTAAAGCATTGTTTGCTTGAACTAAGGAAAACATTTTTTGATATGTATAATGACCTTTTGCTAATCCATACATTACTCTACCAAGTCTATTAACACTATACTCTACATCTCTCAATTTAGACTTAGGTCTTTCTGAACCAAGAGCCATCATAGCCTCAGTACCTCTTACACTATCTGGTGCTTTTTCTGCAAATCCGTGCATCATTTCTGGAATACCAAAAGTAAAATCTATATATTGTTCGCATTGCTGTATTAATCTATAAAACTCTCCTGTTAATGGTTGTGGTGCAGGAAAGTGTGGTTCACCTTGAGATGAATCAACCTCTATTACAGCATTAGGATTAGCCCAATCTCTTTCTAAATCTTCCATATTTTCTACAGAACCCATTGGAACAATAAGCTTTAAACCTGCTGATGCTTGTGCGTGTGATAAAGCTAAAGACCATAACTTATTTAAAAGTTTTTGCATTGGTCTAGCTCTTGACACATCAGACTTAGGATAAGGTGTTCCTGTCCAAATATTAGGTATTGCAACTATAGGATATACGTCTATGTTTAAAACATCTTCATACAACACTATTTCTCCAACAGAAGCACATACAGCTATTCTGTTTTGAAATATTTGTTCGTATTGTATAAAACCTCTTTCAACTAATCCTGGATTGTCTTTTAAAAATTTTTTAAATATTGACTCATCCATTACATTTTCAGAACCATTTCTTGCATCAAGAACTCTATAGAAAGGAACTTTTATTTTATAAAATCTTTCTAATACTTGATATTTTTGTTCGTGATAGGATAAATCTTTTGTTTCTGCAGGAGTAAATACTTTCATAGTAGTCATATTTCTTGACTCTGGATAATCTTCTTCTAGTACCGTAGAAAGTTTTTTTATTAATCCATCAGTTATATTTCCATCGTTATCAATTTTATCATCTAATTCTGGGTAGAGGTGAATAAGTTGTTCACCAGTCAGTATAGTAGAAAGGACAATGCTTTCAGCATCGGAGAGCCACCTATCCCTCGCAGAGGGCGGTGCATAGACACGAAACGGGTCAACATAGGTAAACTTTACTTCACCTCTACCAAAATCTGCTTCTCTATCAATGTATGTATATAGGTAGCCAATTCCAGTAATGGCAAAATCAGATATAGCTTGTTTCATTTGTGTATCACCATCTGATATGTCCCAACAATATCCCAAGATATGTCGCCAAGTGTGTGCAACTTGCCAATCTGAATCTTCTCTTGGTATAACAGTAAATATTGGTGGTTTAGCAGTTAAAGTAGATTTTAATTTTTCTACAGCAGGAGACACTCTATCCATAGGTATATCTGCTTGGTTCCTTGAGGAAAGTTCGTCAGACTCTTCAGAGGTAAAATGATTACCTAAGTAAAAGTCCATATCAATTCTTGCTTCATTATCCCAATTACTTCTCGCATCTCTATAATTGCGATAAGTTTCTTGGTTCATCTTCGCTCTATCGTCTACAGGTAAGCTCATTAACCACTCCTATAAAATACATTTAGCCAATGTAATTACACTAAATATACGTTAAATAATATTTAAATGCAAGAATTATTTTCTAGCACCAGTTATCCAAGAATATCCTCTACCTAATTTGGTAGTTCTTTGTTTGCTTTCAAATTGTTCTTTGTCAACAATACCACTTTTAGGATAGTTATGACCTATATAGTGATTAGCATAATATAAAGCATCCATAAAGTCATCGTGTCTTGATTTTGGAAACTCAAATAACTCATCTACTAATTCAGCCATATTTCTTCTTACGTACAGCTTACCTGTGTTAATAATTGGCCCTAATGCGGCTAACAACCTATCTTCTTTTTTTATACCGTGTGGTGGTTTAGCACCTTTAAAAATACCTGGAATTAATTTTCTATCTTTAGATGATAAACGAGTTACCATATCTCTTACCATTTCTTGTGCGGCTACTGTTTCTATAGTAACTCTTCTTGGGTTATATTCTTTTGCCATTTGAACTATTTTTTTAGGCATATCATAAATAGGTATTTTATCATAAAAAGTATCTAATATATATCTATTTTTATGTTTATCTACACCTAGCACAACTATTGATTGCATATCTGATGTGTCTGTAGCGGTTGCGGCAAGGTCTACTCCTATATAAACATAAATAGGTATAAAATCATTTCCTACCTGTAAGTAAGAAAATTTATTGTTATATATATAATCTCCATCATAATAATTTAATTTATCTATTTTAAAAGGTGCATTAGCTACATCTCTTGCGTCATTTAGATATTCTTGACTAAACTTATGAACTTGCCCAACATTTTCATAATCTTGACGTATTTGTTTTAATTTTTCTATTGAAAAGTAAGATGGCCATAAAGCCTGTCCATTATCGTCTATAGCTTTGTGAAAGATAGTATGCCAAGTGTAAGGTGTTTTATTTCTTACTGCATCTAAGTATGATTCATATATACCTTGTAAAGCAGAGTCAAAATGTACAATAGTTCCTAATAACCATATTTTACCTTCATTACCTTTAGATTCTTCTAAAGAAGGATAAACAGTTGACATAAGCCATTCTTTAATTTCTGTTCTTCTGTCTTTTGTTTTAGTATTTAACTCTGATTCAAAGTCATCTAGTATAATTTTAGTATATCTATTAGATAGTTGCGCTCTTCCTCTAAGTCTTTGATTAGTTCCTTTAGCTATAATCCTATCACCTTTAACTGTTTCTATTTCTTTTTCAGTCCATTTTTTACCTGCTATACTACCAAAGTAATAATTAAGATAAGGATTAAACTCTATTTGATGTTTAATGTACTTTAAATGGTCTATTGCTTGACCTTGTTCTTCTGATACCCAAGCTATAAACTCCATCTTATCTTTTGGATTAAAATATAGTTTATATAATAATGCCGCCTTTGCTAAAGTAGACTTAGTATGTCCTCTTGGCAATACAACACAAAGCTTTCTTATGTCTTTGTTTAGTAATGCTTCACCTACTTCATATTGAAAAGGTGCAGGTTTTGATTTACTAAAGTCATCTGGCAAAAATAATTGACCAAAATTAACTAGGTTTTGTGAAGCTAAATAAAGAACTTCATCTTTAGAATCATTTGCTATCTTTGGTTTTTCCATTTTCTTTTCTTGCTTTTATCTTTTCTTCTTGTTCTTTATTTTTTTTATCCATATATGTTACTATTTTTTTATCATCTTTCTTCATTTCAATGTATCTAGTTAAAATAGTTTCTAAAACAACAATACGTTGAACAATGCCATTAATATCACCTATAACGTTTTTTAGTCCTCTAATGATATCATTCTTAGAGATTGAGTTTTTTCTTTTCAATATTCCAGTCTCCTGTATTTAATTCGTTATATTCGCCTATATCTTTACCAATATATATATAAGCTTTTACTTTTTTATTGTTTTTGTCTAATACAATCTCTTTAATCTTTCTTTCATACAAACCGTGATATACACCTTCATATCTATCAATGCTTTGTAATTCATCGTGATTGCTATTTATAACTTCAACAATAACTTTTCCATCACCTTTAATTATCGCAGGAAAAAAAGTCCCTATAGGATGTACAAGCTTATAACCTTTTATATATCCTTTACGACCTTTACCTGTTCTTAATGTTCCATATACTGCTAAATTTAAATTATTTGTCATTATGCTATTCCTATCTCATCTGATTCAAAATTACCTAACTCTATAATTTTATTTTCATTATCATACATAGTATGACATTTTCTACAAAACCAACCTAATTCATTATTTAAAACATCAAACACAGTTTTTCTTTTACTTGCATTTAATGCTGTATTACAAACATAACAAACTTCTAATCTATCTTTTTTTTTCGGCTTCGATTGTCCCAATTTGTTTTGAATCCTTTAATGCACTAAGTTGTTCTTTAGAAAATCCTTGAAATACTGTTAAAGATTCTGTTTGACTATTTTGTTTAGGAAACATATCTTTTATTTCCATTAACATTCTAATAGCTCTTACCTTATCAGCATCTTTATCAGTAGTATCTATTACTTCTTTTGCTGAAGCTAATAAGTAGTCATCAGTAATTCCAAGCTCATCCATCATTTCTCTAATTTCTTTCGACACGATATTACTCACTCTCTTTGTTGTTAAAAGTCTTTTAGACCATATTTTAGCATATTCATCGCTTTTAGACCCAAAAGCTTTTTTATATGCTTCTTTTGGGTCTATTCCATTTGCAACGTATTTACCAAATATCCATTCTTTAGTGTTTGGTTTTTCTCTTTTAAGCCTATTGTCAGTACCAAAGTTATCCCTAGTAAAAGAATATATATTCTTAGGAGGGTCTCCATCCATTTCATTTTGTAAGAAATGTGTACCAAGCAAACAACGTATATAAGATTTTCCATTCATTACACCTTTTTTTAATATTTGACATACTTGACCATCATCTGATACAATCCAATCACCTTCATTACCTTGTTTCCAATAAACAGGTTTTTTATTATGATAAAGATTATATTCTGTAATACTATCATAAAGATAGTGATTTACTTTTTTTATGGTCTTTTTATACACTATGTATTAATGCTATTTATAGATGGAGGTATAATCATTTTATTCATAGGATACTTTTTTTTACCAAATCTCCAGGGTCTAAGTATATTATCAATAAAATTACCTATTTGTTTTCTTGTAGCACCATACTCTGCATCATCACAACAAGCATTATATCCGTGCATATAACCTCTACGAAATGATGAATCATCATAGTTTTCAGATGCTTTTTTTAGAGTTTCTTTTGTTATTTCTATTACTTTCACTTTCTCTCCTTTTCTTTATTTTATAAAGGCACAACCGTTGGTGGACAATAAGCTTCTATACGTTTATGCATACGTTCAAGTATCTTCACGTCTTCTTCATTATGCTTATATATCTCTTTTAATGCCTTTTCGTTACCATACATACCATCACGCCATAGTCTTGGTTCTACAGGAGTTTTACCTTTTATACCTAAAAACTCACAAGCAGTACCTAATCTATTATTATGTAGTTGTAATTTGCTTCTTACCATATAATATAAGTCTTTATGACTAACCTCTCTATACACAGGGAAGCGTATATTGTGGTCTAAACAACGAGTTCTTATAAAAGGAATATCAAACTTACTACCATAATAAGTAAATAGTAGGTCATAGTTATTCATTTCGTCTATAAGAGACTCAACAACCTTAGCATCATATGTTCCATCAAATACATCTTTTTTAGTTACCATAGCACCTACTACTTCATTTTTATCTCTTGGTTTAATACACCAAGACAACATAATGCCTATACTAGCTTTTAAGTTAGATGCTTCTATATCAAGATAACCTAAACGTAACTCTCTACCTGTTTTATAGCGTTTTGGCTTTCTTAAACCTAAACTCTCTACTTTACGAGAAACTGCCTTATAAGTACGTTTATACCCAGTATTATTTATTTCATTAAATAATGTATAACACGACTTATTAGTTCTTTCGTATTGTAATACTATTGCTAACTCATCTTCAGTCCATTTCATTTTCTACCTCTTCCTGTTCGGCTAATAGTGTAAGTAAAGAATCATCTACCTCATACTCTTCCCATTCGCCAGTTTCTGGATTTAACCTCTCTGCAACTATTATCATAATGTTACTCCTGTTCTACCATATCAAGTGTAAGTGCATAACCTGCAATATCTATTCTATTATCTTTTTTAGGTTTATTTTCTTCTCTACACAATTTTATTATTATCATAAATTTTGCTACATCAGATGGTGTGAACTCTATTCCCTTTAAACTAGACCAAGTTTTTGCAATTCTTCCAAAATGTTTTAAAGGATGACCGTAATCTTCTTGTCTTTTAGTAGTTACTATGCGGTGTGCTTCTTCTAATACATTTTCATCTATGTCTATTTCTGATAAATTAAACTTCATACCATACGATTCCAGCTATCTAACTCATTTACGCTATAAAATACTGGAACATTGTACGTTGTAGCTAACCAATGCTCTGCTTCTGCACCTGTTGAGTCTTTCCAACCGTTTAACATAAGGACTGCATCGCATTTTTTTACTATAGAAAAGTATCCTTCTAAGAATTCTTCACTTTCTAGCAAATTATCCCAATTTTTAGTGTTTAAATGTGGGCAAATTGCCGCCATTCCACGCTTCCATACTGCTTGAGCGGTTTCTTCAGCGTTTTTTATGTTTTTTTTCTTTGTTTTCTCGTCTGGGGCTGTATATTTTCCAGCTATGTATATTACTTTCATCTGTTATTCTCTCCTCGTCTCCTATATTTTCATATTCTTGGACATTTTTCCAATATTCTACTAATTTCTTACCATCGTTTCGTGTAAGTATGTCAACTAAGTCTCTCATACTAAGCCTGGGACAACTATATCTTTAAAATACGAACAATTTTTAGGATTACATTCTTTACCTGCATATTTTTTATCTATCCAATAGACCATTTTTTTATTTTCTTCACGTCTAAAGAAGTATCCAGAACATATGCCACTATCGCTACCTTTACCATAATTGGCACAATGTTGTTTAGCTATCTGTTTTTCGTTCATATGCAAGAACTTACAACTATATAATATAATATGCAACAAGTTTCTTTTATTCTTGTTTTAAGTTAAAATATGTATTATCTTTAAGTGGGAACGAAACAGAGCTAAATTTATAATTTATATTTATATTTATTATTTAGTACGAATAAATTTAAATTAAATCCCAAATTTTTAAAATTTTCCAAAAATATTTTTCAAAACAAAAAAACAAAATTCAACAGCTAGAATCCAAAATTACAAGGCGATAATTATAATTTGAGATTTTTGTGTGTCGATATCTTGTTCACCCGATACGCCGTTCGCATATTACGTAAAAATTCCACGTAAAATTTTTAAAACATTATGCCACGTAAAAAATACGTAGAGGTGGGGTACGTATAAATTTAAATCTTATAGTTTATGTAGTTAGTATGGACTTTTTACGACGTAATAATTACATATATTTTTACTAGGTTTTTTTACTATATAAAATCGACCAGAGCGAATTTTATTTGTATTCTACTTATATTTGTTTAATATACTTGTATAATTATTATATTGTTTTTTGAACTTAACTTATATTTAACGTCGGGACGGCGGAGCTTAAACTTGTCAATTTGTGGTAGACTAAAAAGTCGATGAATTGAGAGCAAACAAATAATAGTTTTTTGAAAATTGGAAACCAACTTAAAAACAACGTTTTTTTATTACGTGGGTTAAGACTTACCTCAACTGAGGATAAGCGTTTTAAGGTACGTTCAAACCTTAATAATCATAATAATAAAGGAATATAATTATGAGTAGACAATCAAACGTAATGAATGAGTTTTTAACCGACCTAAGTAAAAATGGCTTCGAAGCTGAAGTTGTTGAAATTGGAAAGTTAAAAGAAAACCTAGACATTGAAGCGTCAAAACTTCAGGTAAAATGTCGTGAAGTTCACGAAAAATCAAACTATAAACCGCTAGACAAAGAAGGAAAGAAAATAGAACATTCTGTTTTCAATTCTCACATTAATAACCACTTTAGACCACAAAGTCCAGAAGCGGTTAAAAAAGCGGAATTAGAAAAAACCGCAACTAGGCTAAAGGTGTTGACGTCGCTAGTATTTTTGACTAAAGACAAGAGTAAAATTAACGAGGCTCTTGCTAATGATGACTACGACGTTCTAACAGAAAAAGAAATTAAAAAACTTAATTTAGTTTAATTTCTTAAATGGTGGGTGCAATTCCCACCAAAAATTTTAAAATTCCCACGTAGTAAAAAAACAAAAAATAAAGGAAAGTAAATATGTTTGTATTATCAATCTTATTAAGTGGAGTTGTATTTTTTAGTGTGGGTTATGCTTTAGCAAAATTAGAAGATAAAGATTATAATCCTAGTAGAATTTACAACCTTGGTTATTCCCACGGAATGAGAGACCACAAAAACCAAGATTCTACGTTTTATAAAAACTCACCATACACGGAATAATAAAAAAACCCAATTAAATTAATTTTTGATTGGGTTTTTTTTTTTTTAAAATTGTAGTTCTACCAGTACTGGTAAATTATATTACGTAGTATTTTTTACGTCGTATTTTTTACCATAAAATCATACGTAATTTTTTTTACGTAAAATTTTTTATACGTTATACTTTTACCAGATAGAAAGGTAAGCGACATTACGTAGATAAAATACTACGCTTCATACACAATTATAAATTTTTTAGACAGCACGGGTTTACATACACAGACAGCCACAGCCCGAAATATACCAAGCGTAGTAAAAGAATCGTATAATTAGGTTAACTGGTCAAAATTTTGTAAATTTTAATGGGTCTTTATGCCTAAAATTGCAAATATCAAATTTTGCTTTTACGTAATAAAAACCCGTAACCATAAATAAAAAAAGGAAACGTATGAAATTAGAGACACGAGAAGTGGCGATAAGTTGTCCACGTTGTCTTGACGTAATAGATGGTTGTTCTTTACACCATCACCATTTACCAAAAGAAAAAGACGCAGACCTTACTATCTTTATACACTACGATAGAATTGTAGTAAAAAGAGGTAACGAAGTCTTATCTGAATGTAGTGGTACGTCATCTCCTTTTTGGTATCAAACGGCAATAGAACTATACGAAACCTACATAGATAAACTTGACGTTGTAGAAATAAACGACAGGTACACAGGTTGTCGCATACGTAGTGAAAATAAGGTTCCTTCTGAAATCATATTGAAACTACTATCTAATGCGTTGGTACTAAAAGAGTACAATGTTCGTAGATAACTTACGTAGATAACATTTATAATCATAGATTTCAATACGTATTATATTTTTACAAAACATTCAGATAGAAAGGTAACAGATGTTAAGTAGAAAAGACTACGTTTTATTAGCTAATATAATAAAGCGTAATGTAAGAGGAAAAAAAGATGGACGTGTACTAATATTAAGAGATTTCTTAATTGATTTAAGTGTGGAATTAATAAAAGATAATCCTAACTTTCAATTTACTACGTTCATTGACGCTATTGGTAAAGATATCATTGGCGTCGATTGGAGGTTTAATAAAATAACAACGAAAGGAAACAAATAATATGTGTTCAATATTTGGTCTTACAAAACCAGAAGGGCATATATCAGACGAACAGTTGCGTCTATTACATAAATCTTTTACAAGCGTTGCAAGTAATGCGTGTCAAAGAGGTAAAGATTCAACTGGCGTTGTAATCATATCGTCTACTGGACGACATCTTTTCAAAACGTTGGATTCTTCAGACAATGCAGTTCTTACGAAAGAATGGCAAACTGAAGTTCTAAACAATATTGACAAGAATACAATCTCAGTAATTGGTCATACTAGAGCGGCGACAACTGGCGACGTAACTATACGTAACGCTCATCCGTTTAAATACGGACACATTGTTGGTGCGCATAATGGTATGATACAAAATTGGGACGAAATCAAAGGTCATAAAGATAAGATGCAAGTAGATAGTGAAATAATCTTTAGTCGTTTAAGTCGTCTAAAATACAAAGACGCATTAGAAGAACTACTAGGTTATTACGCTGTCTCATTCGTAGACCACAATTATAGAGCGTTACACCTCGCAAAAGAAACCACGGCACCATTAAGATTATCTTATTGGAAGAAAGCCAAGACGTTATTTTGGGGTAGTACCGATACTATATTAAAAGATGGTCTTAAATTACACGGCTTAAATCTTAAGACGTGGGATATGCCAGACGATGCTATATTACGTTTTGATACAACAAGGTTTGACAATAAACCTTTTTATACAAAACAAGATATAAAACCTAAACAACGTTACGTCTCATATAACAATGCTTGGAATAGAAACTCGTATTCAACTTATACGGGTTGGAATAATGTGTGGAGAAATCCTAGCGGAAATACCAAGATAGAATGCGACGGGTGTGGTAAAAAATACTTTATGAAAGACTTACAAGTTGTAGAAGATGACTACGTAGGCGGTCAAATAGATGATGTTTATGTAAGTGATGAATTGTATTTTTGCAACTCTTGTTACGCTGAAATGTTACAACGAGAAGGTTATCAAAAATGTTTATTTTGCGATGACGAAATTATTGTAACAAACGATGACGACGATGAGTTGTGTATGGATTGTAAAAGTAAAAATAAAATGTATTAGAAAGGAGGAAAAATGCCAAACGAAGAAACACCTACTCACGAATGTTGTAATTGCGATTCGGAATTTACCGCAGACGATATGAATACAAGTGATATTACAGGTGAAAACTATTGTGTTGATTGTTTTTGGGAGGTACATACTACGTGCGACGATTGTGATGAAACTTGCTTAAGCGAAGATATAAATTATTGCGAAGCAAACGAACGTCAATTTTGCGACAGTTGTGAGGACTATTATAATTGGCGAGAGTGTTGTGGCGAATGGTTTCCAGAAGATTATGACAACAATGGTTCACCTTGTAATTGTAATCACGATAGAATACATTCATACGACTACAGACCAAATCTACGTGTTTATGATTATAATATAAATCGTGATAATGGAAGTCATCATAGAGGTTATAGTTACGTATTTAGAAAAGAAATTACGATGGGAAGTAGTAAACTTTTCAAAAACTATAATCCACGTAGACCACTTACGAAGTGTGTTATGGGCTTCGAACTTGAAGTAGAACAAAAAACTGGAGACGGAAAGCTAGTTGGTGATATGGCAGAAGATGTTACGATGTATAGCAAGGACGTAAAAACAAAAGAACCTTTCTTGTATTGTATGCAAGACGGCTCATTGTCTAACGGCTTTGAAATTGCGTCTTTACCTTTTACAGAATCATATTATAAAAATATAATATATCGTAAAAGAATGATGAAGAACGTACTTTCAATCTTACGTGGTGAGGGATATCGTTCTTACAATACTCGTAATTGTGGTATGCATATACACGTAAACAGAAACTCTTTTACTGGAGACGTTCACTTGTATAAGTTCCATCTTATGTTTTACAAAAATGAGGAGTTTATAGGTTGGTTTTCAAATAGAAATCCCGAGAATCTGGAAAGGTGGTCAAACGTATACGGAGTAAGTAAGGATAGAATTAGGAATAGGATAAAGAGAAAAAGCTCACCTAAATTTTACGCCGTACACATTACACCTAAAAATACCGTAGAGATTCGTATATTTCGTGGGACGTTAGACTTTAAAGCGTTCTGTAAAAATATAGAGTTTGTTTTTGCTTTGAAAGAATTTTCCTCAAGATATTCAATACGTAATATGAAAGCAGGAAGATTCATACGTTGGTTGAAAACAATAAAACGATATCCTAACTTAACATACTTTTTTGAAAATCTAAAACCAAGAGATGGTTTTGATTATTAGAATGAAGTACGTAGTTGGGAGGATTTAAAACCATATACTAAAAATAATATAAAGGAATATAAAATACCTACGGTTTACGAAGAAATAAAT
>Ga0114906_1001196_pt1 | contig 13891 bp, 7 predicted proteins | sample MalvirDeepMed_M9_FD_89687 | JGI IMG/M metagenome (GOLD analysis project Ga0114906, IMG submission 89687) | Marine viral communities from the Global Malaspina Expedition - Malaspina viral metaG DeepMed_M9 | ecosystem: Environmental > Aquatic > Marine > Oceanic | place: Mediterranean Sea...
GTACATGACACGCTAATCTATTTAAAGGGGGAGGAGGGGGGGAATTTGCCCTTCTCACGTTACATACTGGGACTGGCGCATTGCCCTGAGTAGGAGGTAAAATATGATAAGGACCTGTATATATCTCTCCCGTTCCTGATACTACTAATTGAGGATGAGGAAATTTTTCTCCCCCTAAATAAAAGCTTTCAGGAAACTCTCGTCCTAAATCAAATAAGATTTTATCAACTAAATATTTAATATTAGTTTCCATGCTAGTATGAGAATAATTTATTACTCCAAACTGTTTAGCTAGCTCGGGGGTATAGGTATCAAAATCTTTGAAAGCATCAGAGCTTGTTGCTAGTGAATAGTATAGAATGTCGGGAATATAGGATTCCCATAATTCTTTAAGAGTAGCATCAGAAGTTACATTAAAGACTCCTGTAGAAAATAAAGTATCCAGCAAAACTTTAATGGATCTTTTAGTTCCCTTCATCTTATAAATCTCTACCGCATTTCTAAGTTGAACTCTCCACTTATCAACATCTGCCCCAATAAATCTCCAACCAATTAGCTCTGCTAAAAGTTCTAAAAATTCATCAGGGCATTTACCTATGTCATATAAAATATCTATTTCATTTTGCTCAGTGATTCTATCCGCTATAGAAAATGACATAGCTTGTAAAAACCTAGTAAGAGGACCAGCTTCTTCCGTCTGGGTTATTAAAGTTCCGTCCTCAGTAGGAGTAGATGTTGATAAATAAGTATAAAAAGAATCTTCTACTTTCCTATCAGGACTGTCCAAATAATGAGGGGAGTATACTACCCTATTTAAAGTTTTAAGTCTATCGAGTAATTGAGTGCCGCTTGTCCAGGTAGCCGCACTTATATCCACCCCAGACACATAATTAAGAGGAATAACTCTGTCAGTTAAACCCCAGTGCTGCTGATTCCTCCACAGGTATTCTTCATAAATGTTGATAACATCTTCTAAGACAACAGATCTCCCTTTCCAAAACGTATTGGTCATTAAGATAGCCACTTCACCTGAAGGATCAAATCCCCCTGTGGGGCCTAACCTATTAAGAAAGTATAACCACCCTAGATGATTCGCTAAATACTTATATGTACCTGAAGAATCAATAGCATAAGCACTATTAGTTAAAGTAGCTAAATCAGCCGTAGGATGATGTCCTGCATCTAATGAGGGAATAGAGGGAAGAAATGTTCCGCTAATATAATTTAAGAAGGAAGCACTTGTAGGATAATCTGATAATTTTTTATTTATAGGATCGAAGAAATTTCGTTGAAAATCATCGGGGGTAATTTGTGCTGGGTTATATTGCTTATAAAAATACTTGGCAAACCCAGAGGGAGTATTAAGAGAAGAAAGATAATGATCATACGGTAAAGACGAGACAGGTAAAATAGTTGATTGATTTTTATTTGCAAGAATATGAGAATTGATTAATTGATTAGGATAAGAAATGTGAGTCCCACTAATCTCAATCTCGTCAGTAAAATAAAAATCAGGAACTATATGTCTAATAGCATCTAAATAATTTCTCTTAAAATATGTTTGTGTTTGAGCAGCACTTTCAATATTATCTTTAGCTGAAACAACCGATACTATTTGAGGAGTGATCTCGTCTAAACTATTAAATTTAGATTTTTTTACATATCTTCGTGACATTAGACTAACACAGTATTTATGGTAAAGTTATTTAATTGAATAATTTCATTAAAATCTACTAAAGTAACCTCAGGCATATTATCAACAGTAGAGAATCTTACGCTAGGCAATCTGAAAATTTCTCGATTGAGTTCGGAGGCAACAAAAGGTTTTCCAAAATCAGCATTATCAATACTAAAATGCTCAAGAATTACCTGAGCTACTTCCTGTTGAATCTGTACTTCAAGAGGTTCGGATTCTTTATCAATTCGCATCGTAACAACTAAATCTAAAGTTCTAATTAAACCATCCACTACAGCTACTTCATCTGTCAACATTTTCTTAGGCTCAATTTCTGCTAGAAGTTGTTCTTTAAATGTAGGAGATGCTTTTTGTAGCCTAAGATCATTAGCTTTTTCTAGAGTATACACATCTATAACATTAGCCGATGAAAAAGCATCTCTAACCACAGCCGTAGTTTTCCCTATAGTACCTTGAGAACTCCTAAATGTATTTCCTATAGCTATATAATCTTCTAATGTTACAACTCTATCCTGCCTTTTAAATGTATAGGGAGCATACTTTTTAGCATGTTGAGCAGTCTCAGCCTCTGAACCTCCTGTAGCCTCAGAGACATTCTCTGTAGTGGCAGTAATAACAGTTTCAGGGGTATTAGAAGTAAGAATTGTCGTCTCCACATTGATAGCTTCATTCCCTATGTTTCCTCTACTACCTCCTCCTACTCTGTAAACCACAGTAAAAGCCGCACCCGCAGGAGGGGAAATACCTAATACATTATCTCCAAATAAAACTGTAGCGGCATAATTATCATTATAAACTATTTGAAAGACTCTAGAATTTAATCCAGAAGCAGAAAACAACCTGTCTACTTGAACATAGGGACCATTAGATTCATCCGCAGTATTACCTGAATCAATATACACTTGTACACTTCCATCAATAATAGGAGCATTAGTTAGATTAATAACTTTATTACCTTCTAACGTATCAAAAGTTCCTTGTTGCACATTTAAAGAACCTTCTAGCATAGCCACATTTGTATAAACTGAACTAGCTGAATCAATTGCTTCGCTTCCTTCTAACTCAAACGTAGCATTAATATTTTGAATATTCTGAATAGTATTATTTTCAATTTTATACAGAGTATAGTTTACAGGAGCACCATCTTCTTTAGAAGTAATAGCAAAAACTCTATTAGCAGCCGTATACTGAAGAGGAAAATCTGCTACTACAGGTAAAGTTTTACAGGTTATTTGAGTAGAAGCTGCTGCGGCTAAAGGACCCCTCATATCAACACCTACTAGTTCTAATAATTTATTTAAATTAGTTCTAGTCTTAACTGTTCTTAGATAATTTTCATTAGCAAGCATATCCCCCTTCAGAGATAAAACAGCCCCCATATAAGAAACGATCTCAATCAGCATTAATCCCAAATCAGATTCAGAAAAGTTTTGGTAATCCATAGGGTAGACTGATTTAATATAATCAATTAAATCTTTTCTAATTGAATAAAAATCAGTTCCCCCATAATCAATATACTGCTGCTTCTTGCGGTCGGGGATAGTTGCAAGTTTCATAAAATCTGTACTTACTGTTCCTGAAAATACCATTATGTTATATTAACCTCTACATCAAAAATATCTAAAGACTCATCTGCTAGTTGAAGAGTTAACCTTACAATAAGATGATGATCTATAAATTCATCAGCAAAAATTCCTAAAGTTATTACATTAACTATGCTAAAATATTTTTTTAATGTTTGTAAAATATCGTTTCGTATAAGAAAATATGTAGTTTCATCTAAAGGTTCAAATAAATACCTTCTTAGAGACATACCGTATGAAGGTAACATTACCCTCTCACCTTTTTGACATAGGAATAATTGTCTCAAATTATTTCTAATTAAAGTTGTACCATAAGATTTACTAAAATATCCACCTGGTCCTTTATTATTTTTTAAAATGGGAGGTTGACCAGTAACCGTTCTAAATGTACCAGCTAGAGGATAAGCCAATCCAGGTTTCTTTTTATATTTAGAAGCACTTGCCCGTTTAACAAGAACACTCACAGGTGCTCCATATTCGTTATGAGTTGTAGTAATAGCCATTAGAGTTGAATATTTTCAAAAAAGCCTCGTTGAGCTTGATAATTATCAAGAATCTCGGAAGCAGATATTGCCCTATTATATAGTTTTAGGCTTCCTATGTATCCATAGTAACCACTTTTCTTTCCTCCCCACTTACCCCCCATAAAGTTCATCCCTTCATTAGAGCCTGCTGGTGTAGGTGCCCAGAACATTCCATCTGTATAGCCCCCTCCAATAATCCAGGGGGTTAAACTCAAACCACCCATTCCTTGTGGTTCTGGACCATTCCACATCCAAAAATCTTTTTGGCTTACACCAGTATTGGGGGGAAGAGTAGGAGGGAGATTAGGGGGGAGAGAAGAAAATTGAAGATTTGTATAACTAAAGGAGGAAGTAGTAGTCATACTGGGGATACGTGGAGGTCCTTGAATTCCAAATACACTTGTTGTACTAGAGGTTGCTAATAAAACTCCATTCAGATAAATCTTAACTGATTCAGAGGGGTGATCTACAGTAATTGTAGCTAACATAATATTGGTGGAGCAATCATTAAAACTACTACCGTCTGTTGTAGTAGTAGAGGTATCCACCTGGATTCCATAAAATCCTCTAGGAGCAGGAATATTTTCAGGACATAGCACAGGATTAGCAGAAGCTGCTAAAAAGGTAACGCCACTCGTATTAATAGATTGGGTAGGACTCATATGAAAAACAAGGCCGTCATTAATATCATTATCAGCAGGTAGATTACTAGGTGGAGCCCCTTTTGTTAATCTACGATCTCTACTGAAACCTATTAATAAACCTTTAACAACCTGGGAACCTTGTTGAGGTCCTGCAATCCAATAAGGGTTAGTGTTGGAGTAGGTACTTCCTCTATTCTCGCATCCAAGAGCTACTCTATGCAAAGCGGATAAAGAATTATCAGCATTCCACCCCTTCCCCGTACTAGTTCCTAAATCTGGAACATGGGTCCAAAATTCAAACGTGGCTCCTCTTTCATTATAAAGTAAACTCTCTATATCATTCCACCCACTTTGAATACGACCATATCCATAGGGCCTAAAAGGAGCATACAGATATTCTAAATTAGTAGAATGGGAAGAAGCCTTAGGATTACCATCCCCATCTACCCCAGAGAAAAAGTTACACACCCCCCTGAAATAAGGAATTCCAATTCCAGAAGGAAACATAGAATCAATAGAAGATGCTACTAATTGAGCAGGTTTATCCATCGTTGAACTAGTGCTACAATTAATTACCAAATACTTCTCAGAATCAGGAACTACTAAATCTGCATCTAAGAAATTATAAATAGATACTAAACCATCCGTAGTCACGCGGTCATTTAAAGATAATACAGTTCCACTAGTTCCACTAACATAAGGATCAGAAGAAATTATTGCCCCCACCCCTACAGTGGGAACCATTAATTCGTTCACAGTAAATGCATCTTGAGTTACTTCGCTTTGTATAAAAGTAGGACAAAGAGGTAGAACTACCCCAGACATTTCACCAGGATGAAACATAAGGGCTTCTTGTTTAGATTTCTCAATAGCTATTTTAGAGCCATCTAAATTTTCTAAATTATTAATTGGAATGTTACCAGGTGCAGGGCTCCCAAACGGAGCCAATAAAACATGTACCTGAATTTGTTTTTTTCTTCTAATTATTTTAGACTCATGTGTAGCAATATTAGCATACAATAATTCTCTCTGATTTGATAGGACAGCACTATCTTCAGTATACCCACTTAGTTGAAGATCCGTAATATAAGAAGATAAATCATAAATATGCCTATTACGCTGATCAATAAGAACTTGTAAAAAGTGATCTTCATCGTAATAAGGTTGCATCAGTGGGCTTTCATCTACTTCAGTTATATCAAAAGCAGTATTAGCCCATTGGTTAAAAGTATTCCAAGATACAATCTCACCCTTTCCTCCTAAATTAGGGTTATACTCATGCATCCATTTAACCATATTAGAAGGTACCCCTGCACCAGGTATGGGTTTCCCCTCCGCATCATAATATAAAGCACTTACAATGTTCGTAATACATCCTGTATACTCTAGTCCCCCTCCATAAGAATCATAATAAATTCCTGTTTTAGAAAATAAAAATTTTCCCTTGGTGGATAAAGGAGGAGCCATACCGCTGGCAGAGTGTAGTACGGATTTCACAGGAGCAATAACAGGTACAATAGGATTCCCTTCAGAATCTGTCTCTGCTTCTAGTAAATTAAATGAAGTAAGTCCTGATAATGCCTCTCCTAAAGTTTGGTTAAACCAAGGACTGTTGGGGTCAGTATTTACCATGTTGTCCCAAAAAACAGGCTCAGGATTATTCTCAGGATCCTTTTGTCTAGCTTGAATAACACTTCTAATATTATTCTGTTGATCATTAGCCTTATTAATAAAACCTACAGCATTTTCTAAAAGATCTTTATTCTGATCAAATACTAAACTAGCAGCTTCAGCAGGGGGAGGAGCAGTAAAGGGTTCTCCACCTTCACTGAAGCCTACCATCTTATTTGCAAGTGCAGAAGGCCCCTTTTGGAGGGCATTAAAGGATTTCATTTTATCTATACAATTTTTAATATCCTCAATTTGTCCTGCAATTTTTTCCCCAAAAATCCACGCTTGGGCTCCAAACCCTAAAACAGTTCCCAACCCAAATAAATTATTAATATCATCTAATACACTTTTTTCAACTCCCAATCTTGAAGAAGCTGATACAAAAACAAATCTTCCTGTCGTTGTATCGTATTCTACAATTCCCGTATCCAAGAAAATTTTACGAGTTATATCTTTAAAAACTGAATCGGCTAAAGCTTTTCCCTCATCAATTGAGCCCATAAAACTTCCCAAAATAGGAGAAGGAATAGCAGCCAGTACATCTCTTGCCATCTCCAGCATACAATTTGGAACACCATACTGTACTGCCAAAACATCTAGTATAGGGGTTGGGGAACTAGTTATAATTCCTGCTGCTTTTGAAAAATCAAATGTTGCCATAATTTATACCTTAATTATAATTGAGGAGCCGCATGAGGTTGATTAAGATGAACTTGAGACCCATCAATATATACGTTTCCTCCCAATGCATTAATATCTACTTCTGGTGCATTAATTTCTACTTCAGTACCACTTTGTAAGGTTATTTTTCCTTCGGCTACAATATCTACTGTTCCGCCAGTATGAACTATAACCCTACTATTTGTACCAGGTGCATGTAAATGAATAACCGAATCCTCTTCCAATGCACTGACAGATACATTATTATGATGACTCCATAATTGAATACACCCTGTAGATTCGTCACCAAAAGTAGAAATTCTTCCTGATGCTCCTCCCGTGCCTGGAGGTCCTAATTTTCCGCGTGTCTTATTAGGGCTTTTAGATCCTGTAGATTTATTTTCAATTTCAATATTTAGTCCATCCTCTACCCATATATGAAATCTATTCCATAATGTGTACAAATTAAAAGGACCATGAGTTCTCCAGTGAACCTCACCTTCAGCAAAAGGACTCTGTTCACTCATCCCTGAACTCCAGATCATATAATCTACACCCCGATGCTCATTGGTCATTACAATCCCATCTACAGTAGGACTATCTATGAGCGCAAACCTCTTTCCTGATCCACTTTGAAGACTTGTTTTATAATCTTGAAAAGGATTAGCAGCAGTATTTCCTCTGGACCTATTAGAAAGGGTAACAGAATCAGCACGCAAATTAGTGAATCCCATCATTTCAGGGATAATCCCCTTTCCCCCATACATATCTTGAAAAGGATCTGGAAATGCTGATTGATTTTTTTCTACAACTTCAGCAAGTACCCCTGGAGGAGCAGGAGTACCACGACCACCAGGAGAAGTTTTTTCTATATAAGGAACTGAAGAAGGTTTAACAGGGGGGGTATGACCTGGAGGAAGTAGTCTGTTAGCCCCAGGAGTAGGGCCTATAACTGAACCTAGATAATAATATCCCTGTATTTGGTCCCCTTCTTGAGAAATAGCATCATCATAAAGACAAATAACCTCAGACTTTTTATCAGGAATAGCTACAAATGCAGATTGGTTACTACCATAAGGGGAAACATAAGTTACATCCTCTTCTAAAGGTTTTTCATTTTTACTACCTTTAAAAGATACTTTAAACTTACCTGTCTGAGTAACATCAGCTTTAGTAGTTACAGTTCCTACTTTTAGGCGTAATGTCATGTTGGTTCTTCTCCTGTAGCTTTTTCCGTTACCCCTGCTTCATTCACTACCTCCTCCTCCTTAGCCTCCTCTTGTGGCTCCGCTACTGTTACCCCCTTAGTAACATAAAAAGCGGATTTAACTTCAGTAGAACTTATATTATGTCTAAATCCCATAATTCTATACATTCCAGTATACCAAGTTACAGCAGTCTTTAAAGCATCTTCTTTTGTTGTCTCATAAGTAAATCTAGGTTCTACACAATATAATAGACAGGGCCTTGTTATTACCCTTTCGGCATTGGATAAATGAAACATGGGGAGGGTCGTAATCTTCCCCACTATAGGCATTCCACCTAGTCTAGCTGCCAATAAAGAAGTTCTTGCTATTCCAGCTCCAGTAGGTTCTTTACCATCAATAACTACTTGACTCAGATTATCTTCAGCCCTTAGTTCTTTATCAAATTTAGTGTATAAAGCTTGAAACGCACCCCACATAAATTGATAAAATTCTTTTTTGTTAGTTGAATCCGTCCCAAACCAACCTGAATCAAATCTTTTCTCTGCAATAGAAGTGTACTCTTCTCCTAAATCTGCTTCCGCAAATACTTTAGACCAAGAATCAAAACCCGTGACTCCATCAGAAAGCCAGTTATCTATGTAGAACCTCTCTACTAACGGCATAAAATCCTTTGGAACTCCAGTTTCTTTATCTATTGCTGACGGACTTAAATCAAGTGCAGATATTTTAGAAAACATTTTTGCTGCTTCAGCAGTAGGCCCCTCTTTGCCCCAATAAGCCTCGGCTTTTAGGTTGGCCTCATTCACTATGGGAGTTGGTCCAACTTTTATTAGCGTAGTGTAAATTGAATTTACATCAAAATCTATATTCAATATATTAGGATTTTTAGTCCCAAAAGAAAAAACAGGGAGTCGAGTATCCGCCTCTGGGTTAACCTTACTTAGAAGTTCCCATTCATTCCTAGAAGTATCTTCTAACAACATCTCACTATCTTCCTTATCAGCATAACTAGGACCAAAAGGAGTATTCCACGCAGGAGGTTTCCTGATATTTAGGATATCCTCCATATAATCCTCATCCAACCCAGTTAGTATAGCGATAGGGTGTAATACATCTTTAATGGTATCGCTAATTACTTTTTTCCTATCAACTTCTCCCTCCTGCATCTGTTTTGTAAGATGCGCCATATATTTTTCAGCACCTTTACGGTTTTGCTTACTACCCAATCTCTCTTTGGCTAAATTACCATAATCAGCTTCTAAAATTCTAGCTTGTAAAAATTGCTTAATCATGTTATCGCTCCCCCATATAATAACTGGATTATTTTTATCATCGATTAACCCATGGTTATACATCGTCTCTATTACCTGAAAATCATTTTCAACATGAATGCTAGTTGTTAATTCGACTTTCCCTTCAATATTATAATTTAAAAGTTTTGTCCCTAAAACTTTTCCAAATTCATCTAATTTTTCTTTAAATTCTTGAGAGATATAATCAACTTCAAACTTAGCCCTAATCTTTCTAGTACTAAACCATTCAAAAACATCTTCAGGTCCCGCAGCCTCTTCAAAAGCTATCCAAGGAACAGCCCCTCCATCAGGGGAATCTACTTGAATATTTTTTGAATTTTCCCTAGTTTCACATATTGAAAATCCTAATCCTTTTAACACTTGTTTGTAAGCTTCTAATCTTTTTATATCATCTACAGAAGTAATAGCCTTTCCCTCATATTCCTTATTAGTTATAGATTTTAAAACAACATCCTGAAGTTTAGATAGATCCATTTCTTTTAAACTATCAAAAGTTTCATTAAAATACTTCCTTAGATATCCCTGATCCCCCGTTGCATCACAATTAGGGAGAAGAACAATAACATTGTTATGACCAGTCCCACTTTTAATAAATCTAGTAATAGCCTGAGTTATGATATTGTGTAAGCTAGGTTCGTTAACTTTTCCAATATGTTTCTCTACCCATTCCGTAGGTGGTGCAAGCTTAGATCCTTCTACCAACGCCTTTTTAAAGGAGTTATATGCTGCATCATCAAAAAAGGGCTCCGATAATCCCATAGTAACCATCCCATTTTTTAAATTTCCCATGGGATTAATTCCTATCTGAGATAAATTGGGAGCGGCACCCTCTATACCTGCTAATATTAATTTTAAAATTCTAACGCCTTTACCTGTAAAATTATATTCTAATGATACAATTGGCCCCATACATAGAGGAGGAGCCCAATCCAATAAATTAGGACCTACCCCATAAGTAATATAAAGAGGTTTGCTAATAACGTTGCTAGTTTTATATCGGGCAAGTTGCTTATTTAGAAAAGCTAATCTATGTTTAGCTGGGTTTTCTTGTATAGCCTCTATTTCCCTACGAGCTTTCTCAGCCTGCAAAAATCGTTGACCATGTTCAGTGTATAAATCTCTCATCTTATCAAAGACTGGATTCTCTAATGTGACAGGAATAAAATTAAACGATGCCATATATGATACGTTAGGATCACGTTCAGCACTAGCTAGCCCTTCATAAACACCTTTAAGCCATTGTCCAGTCCCACTATTTAGCTTCCTTTTTATAATTGTATCTGCTCTATCTGCTTTTTCTAATTCTGCCCTTTTTGCATTTAATATATTCCAATAAGGATTAGTATCTTGAGGAAATAAACTTTTCATAGATGTACTCAACAAAGATTCTTCAAATAAACCTTGAGGGTCAATAAGTTCTATTTTTATTACAGCATTATTTTCCCCACCCTCCTCCAACCCTAAAGTATGTTCAAGAGACATGTAGTTAGAACCAGGACCATTATTAAAAATAAAAGTTGCAGGCTGATATGTTGTCTTATCTGCTAAAGCCTCTTCTTTCGCCTTTTCCTCCTGAGTATCTGACCAAGATTTAAATACCTCAAAAGAAGACTCTTCCTGAAATTTTCTCATAACATCAGGATTGTAAGTCATTACAATATTAGCTGCGGGAATGTGAAGTGGTGTGCTCATAGCCTATTATAGCTTTACAGGAATTTTGATATCATCTCCTGGTTTTAATTGTTCAAATACATCAAATATAGCATTGCGTTCACAAATGACCCACCATAAAGATGGCGTGTTTAAAAATAAATTAGAGATCAAATCAGGTCTATGCATAAACCCCATAGGAATATTACCATCTGTCTTAGTAAAATCTATTTGATCTAAATCTCCACCAAAAGTATCTTCATAAGCAATACTTCCTACCGATGTCTTAATAGGTTTTCCTTTGTGTACAATTATAACCTGTCCAAAACCAGATCTACTTCCTCGGATATTACGTGAGCCCATTTAAGTACCCTTTCCTAAGCTATCTAAATTCATAGGATCAGTAGTATGTGGACCATTGATGGCAGATTCCCACCCAGTTAAATTATCTCTCTCTACGAAAACAGCCGCATCATATGTTCCAAAATTACCTACTCTTAGTTCTTCTAAATTTAAACTAACTTCTAATTTTCTAGGGGTTAAAGTTTTAAGATCATATCCTGCCCCTTCATCCCATGCTATATTATAACTTTTACATATACAAGGTACACTCTGATACATAGTACCAAAATTTATTCTAATAATAGGAGGACCCAACATTGGATTAGTTGCTTTATTTGTTACTGATGTTCTTAGTAAAGCTAAAAAGAACAACATTGTATCAATTACTTGATGTTTTTCTTCAGGAGAAATATCCTGAAGTCGTGAAGGAGTACTGGTTATTCCTAATAAAGATAACACATTTGATTTTTGTAATTCTCTTGTGCGTTCTCCCAACCTTTCTAAGCTCCCCTCCTTAGTAGGTTGTAATGCCAACCAAACTTTTTCTACCTCTAAGGATAAAGAAGTATTTACATCTCCTGGTTTAGGTTTTGTAGACTGTTTAGAAAACTGAGTGAACATTAATTTCTGGCTTTCCTTAGTAGTATTAGAAAAAACTCTTCTGAATCTATCAATACCCATATCATGCATGGCTAAATGAGGTAAAGTAAAAGTAGTTTTAACTTTTATTTTTCTAGACTTAGCCCCCGTATAAGCGTATAAAGAACCTGCCCTACCTACAGGATTATATGTTGCATAATTAGCAGCTTGGGATTCCGTGATCTGAGGGTTCTCATAAAAGGGGATAAACATAATGATGTTATCTTCTGGGTAATAAAACTCAAGACGAGAACGCTGATCTAGTAATCTACTTCTAAAAATTTCTCCGTAGGTTTGTGCCATTATTTATTTAACCTCGCTGTACCCATTTCCTCACTTACACTTTTTTTAGTATTTTGTGAAGTTTCTTGCATTACTCCTAATTGAGCCTCACCTAATTCATTAGCCTGTCTACGTTCTTCATTTCCCTCTATCAAGCTTTGATTTAATTGTTTAAGATGCTCTATCTGCCGATCAAGTTGCTGTGCATGTCTTTCTGGATCAGAAGTTTTAACATTTCGAAGCTCTTCTAACCGAGCTATTTCTTTTAAATTAGCACTCTCTTGTTCCTGTTGTCCTGACACCACCCCAGCAAGCCCCACTTGCACCTTTTGCAGTGGGTTAAAACGTGGGGACTTATTTCTGTCGGGGTTCATCTCGTTACCCCCTACTTGATAAGGTGCTGTTTTTTCTTTTTCTCCCCCTCCTAAAAAACTTGGCATATTAGCACGCCACCAAGCCCCAATAGCATTAGCTACGTCCGACGCCCATTTCCCAATTTTTTTTCTAAATATAACAAGTACTGCAATTATACCAATAATAGCAGCAGCAATAATCCATAGTGGTGACAGAACTGTTCCAAGTACTATTGCTATACCCTTAAGCAACCAACCTAGTGGTAGTAGTGCCAACTTCAGATATTTAAGTAACGTAGCACCCCATTTTGCTTTACCTGGAATTGGTGGGCCGATTAGATCTTTTTTTTTCATCATGGCCTTCCATATAGACAACTTTCCCCACATCCATTTCGCACCCGCTCCAACTTTACCGAGTTCATGGCTTATCCGAGTGCCTAACTTTGCCATACTATCCACAAATGTACCAGATAACCTCCCTATGCCTGTGCCTATCTTTCCTAAACCTTCCATTATCTTAGGTATCTTATTCATTACTCTCACACTCAACGATGAGATGCCATCTACCATCATCGTGAAACCTTTTTGAAGACCTGTCGCCATACCACCTAAAGCTTTTCCTAAACCACCAAACGCCGCTTTTAAATCATCTCTCCATCCCTGCAACCAGCTCTTGATTTTAAGTTGAAAAGGACTTGCCCCTCTTAGGGGACCTTGCCCAGGTTGAAGTGGCCCCTGAAGTTCTGGTCGCGTGAATAACTTCCTACCTGCTGCTATAGTAGTTATTAGCTTTCTTATAGCCTTTGTCAGTAAAATTAAACCAGCAAATGCTATGGTAAGTCCAACTAAAGCTTTTATAAGAGGAAGCACCCAAGGATTAGATAAAAACTTTAGTACGTGGTTAGCAAATTTAGTAAAAGCTTCTTGAAGAGGTGAAACAACTTTATTCCAAAAGTTTGCCCAAGTATTTTGAAATTCCTTGTTAATATCCTCCTGCCTACCAAGCATCTCTATGTAACCTTCCGTAGTTGTATACCCAAGTAGAGTAGCCTGTTGATCCATCTGCTCACGCCACTTCTGAAGATCCAAAGTATGTTTCCCAAAAACCCCTGCATAAGCCTTTAAAGCAAATGCATTATCCACTGATCCTTGAGTCCATGCCTCAATATTTTTCTCGTTAGCTTCAGAAGCCTTCCAAAGCACTTGGCTAGCGTTTTTAAAATTAGCCCCTTCAGCCGTAAGTAATGCTTGGCGTTCTCGGGATACTCCAAGAAGAGCAGCTTCTACCATTTTTCCACCATCAGTAAAAGTAGCTAACAACTCCGA
>Ga0114906_1001199_pt1 | contig 13856 bp, 23 predicted proteins | sample MalvirDeepMed_M9_FD_89687 | JGI IMG/M metagenome (GOLD analysis project Ga0114906, IMG submission 89687) | Marine viral communities from the Global Malaspina Expedition - Malaspina viral metaG DeepMed_M9 | ecosystem: Environmental > Aquatic > Marine > Oceanic | place: Mediterranean Sea...
CATCCCCTTCAGTCTGTTCACAAGTTTGACGCACTCGTTCTGACGATTTGCTATCTTGTCCAAAACCATGATGATGTCATTGTTCATTGCTTTTCTTTCATCCATTCGAGACTCCTTCCATACCTTCCTACTATCTTAACAGATGTTAAATAGCACTGTCAAGTAAATAAATAAATAAAAGTTAAATTCCCTACCTTACCCCACTCCACCCAACCGCACCGCACCCCACCATACCCAGCCACATCATCAAATCATTGGGAGGAATTCCCTACCACACCTCGCCATACCTGACCTGACCTAACCAAACCACATCATCAAATCGTTGGGAGGTATTTCCTCACCGCACCCCACCATACCACACCTCGCCTTACCAGACCATACCACATCATCAAATCGTTGGGAGGAATTCCCTACCTCGCCTTACCAGACCTTACCCCACCGGACCAAACCCCACCAGACCCTGCCATCATCAAATCATCAAGTCGTTGGGAGGATTCCCTGCCCGACCATACCTCGCTTCACCGCACCCCACCCTACCTTGCCAAACCGGACCCTCTTAAAACGTGGTTGCTCCCGGTTACACAGCAACCAAGAATTCAACCATGCCTTGCCCTTCTCCCACAAGGGATCAAGGCACATCACCAACCAAGAACGCTTCCTCTATATATTATTATTTTACTAAAGATAAAATAATAATATAGTATATTTAGGATAGATGAGGCTACTTGACTGCATAGCCAACCTCTTCTCTGACGCTTTCCTGAAATAGCTTATCTGCCATTTCAGCAGCCATTGCTCGTTTTGCAATTTCTCGTTGCAACCGATTTTGGTTGAACACAACGGTTACACTCTTCTCCCTCCAGTTTAGAACAGGTAAATTATAATTTGTTGGGTTGGAGAGTGTCCCGCCTCCTCCAGCTTCAAGATATTCCTCTCCATCCGGCTTCACCCACATTATTGCCCTGAATCCACTTTCCTCGTCTGTGAGTCTGAACTTCCTGTAGTCATGCTCCTTCATGTATCTGAAACACGCCCTCCTTGCATACCCCATGAACTCCCTGTATTCTTCGCGACCCCAATCGCCCGGAATCCAGTAGTTGTTTTGTGTCCCGAACTTCTTGTCTAGTCTGCTTTGTAGTTTCTTCCTGAACTCGTAGTCCTCAATGATCTGGGTTCCCAGCATGAGAACGTATGACTTCTCCGATTCTGCTCGTGCCCTTCCGGTCATCCCCATACTGAATGATCTCCAAACTCCCCTTAGAGAACTTCCCGCTCCATAGTGATTGGTTGCAGATCGTGCATTGTCCCAATGGTATTGGTGTCCTCCTTGCTTGTATGGAGAATGTTCAAAGTCTGTGAACCCCAACCTGAATACATACTTGGGATCACTGTCACGCTGAACTGAAGATTCTCCATGATGATTAGAGTATCGAATGCTGGTTGTAGAATGCTTGTACTCCATGACATCAAAGACTTCGACATGGGGTGGAATCATCCAAGGATACTTCTTTGCCTTCTCCAAAAACTTTTGAAGGAGGGAGTTCTTCAGCGTCAAACTACGAATAGTGACTGCATTCAGATCATTCCTCTTGTGGAATCTGACTGTATCCTGATACCTGTTCAGGTTTTTTATGTTGTGATCCATGTATATTGCCCTTGAGAGAATGTTTTGATATGAAAGATTGTTATTGTTGAGAAAGGTCATAGTAACCCTCCCCTGTGAGTTGCTTTGTCTGCCCTATTTGACACCACCTTAGAAATGTGTGCTTGTCGAAGGTCCAACTGTCATGGTTGAAAAACTCTATCAAGAACTTTGCAATGATGATCCTTTCTTCTATTGGGTGGCTCTTCAATCTGAGTGCTGCATCCCTGAAGTTTCTTCTTGTCATGTAATTCATATTCCCAACCTTACATATACCCTGCCTACTTCTTCCCACTCCTTGATGAAGTCATGTTCTTCCTTCACCATGTAGTGTACTGCTATGAGAGCAAGCTGACGTTTGGTCATACTTGTGGTAACAAACTCTCTGTCCCACCGTTCAGCACGTTGAAAGTGGATGTCCTCCTTGGATTCCTTATTCCAGAAATCAACTGACATGAAGTATGGGTTTCTAATGTGGTATCCGTTATGCTGCCCTCTTGCTTGAGTGTATGCGGGTTCGCAGTAACATCTATTCACGACAGGAAGGGAGTGCGAAGCCTTCGTTATTGTAATACCCTTTCCCAATGGATTCGGCTTGTACTCACGCCAAAGCCCCCTTGGGAATCCAAGCAGGATATACAGTTGATGCCTTACCTTCTTTTTCCCCCACTTGTCTTCAAGCACAGAGAGAAGTATCTCTGCCATCTTCTCGTCAAAATCAGTCAACATACAGTACCTCTCCGAAAGGTGGGTTGAATTGGATATGGTCCCATAGTACCCAGAAGACCGGATAGCTTGGCTTCTCACTTGGGAACCTCCAGCAGTGACCGTCAGTGGCGTACACCATGACGTTTACCCTCTTCTTCATGTTATCCCTTACCCAATTGAATGCCGGACGGTAGTTCGTTCCTCCTCCCCCCTTCCACTCAATCCTCTTGGGGAAGTTCTGGGAGTTGAACTGCTCTACCTTTTGAACAGCAGAATCAACCGATAGACAGGTGAACTCCCCATCATAGGTTCTTGCCAACCCTGCGAACTCTGCATTCATCTCATCAAGTGTCGGTTGGTCAACACTACCTGAAGTATCGGTAGCCCAAACCACATTTCCGATTGTCTCTCCCTTCATGGAGTGCAGGTAAAGACCCTGATGTATGAACCTCCTGTTGAATGGGGGCCAAACGTGTTTTGACTTTGAGTGTGCGGCGATTTCTTGCACGATCCTTCTGATCCACTTGATTTTCGGATGCAAGATTTCGCGTACAGTCCTATCCAAAGAAGCGGGTAAGTCTCCATGCCGCTTTGTGTTCTGATATGCTTGGGCGATCATCGTCTTAACCCTCTGTTCCTCCCTCTTGAGGATTTCAGAGGTTGTGCGGGGTTGTCCTTTCTTGTCCTCACCCTCACCCTCCTGACCGTCCCCCTTACCCTCCTTGGGGAAGTCCTTGCACTCCCCGGTGCCTGTCTTAGTCGGGTCCGGAAGTTCCTCTTCTTGTGGGTACTTATCCATTAGGATACGCACTACCTCTTCTACAGGTTTGTGGGAGAGCTTGAAGTATTCATCAATGCCCCCTTCCCAGTTTTCGGGGAGTATCCCGTCCTTTGGGAGCGTGAACCTGTTCTCAAGGCACATTCCGTTGACAACAATATCAATGGCAACCTGATAAGTCCTTGCTGGCATCCACTCCCGCTTGCGGATATGATGCAGCAGCATCACATGGAAAACCTCGTGAGCGATAATCCCTGTTCGCTCCTTGTGCTGTAACCCCGCGAAGAACTTCTCATTCACTCCAATTGAAACCCCATCGGTGTATGCAGTTTCCATCGAGTCATCGAACTTGAGGTCAAGACTTACCGCAAGCTGCCCAAGGAAGGGTTGGTCAATCATCATGTTTGTACGGACCCTCGTTAATAGCTTTGTGTCCTCCATAGAGCATCCCTCCTTTGAATTTGTGTACTTGGGAGCTACCCTGACACCCCCAAGGTCAATTCAAGCCAGTCACGAGGCTTGTATGAATTAGATATAGTTAATCTAAGATGACATCCTGAAACTTCATGCCCCATTCTGCCATCTCCGGGCATTCTGTGAAGCCCTCGACATCCGCCATGCAGTCCTGTACTAGAACTACAGAGAACTCCGGGGGCATCCTCATCGCATACTTGATGATCTGTCCCGCATTCTTCTTGTCTGCTTTACTGTACAACCCGCATACCACTGCCCAATTGAGGTGGGCATCCGAAGACGAGTACACCTGAGCGTTTTCCGGGTCGCGGATCAACTCATCGAGATTCGGTAGCTTCCTGTAATAATCAAGGAACCCATAGAACTCAACTCCTGCACCCTCACCAAGACAGTTCTGGGCGCAAATGAGAAAGAGCGGGTCTTTCAAGTCCCTGCCATCAGATTCCCAAGCGTTACAGATATGGGAAAGATAATCCCAAGTCCGCAAGGTGCAGAATGTCAGACAAGGATTCTGAGGATCATAGGTGAACAGAAGTTCCGGCCTCCACCGAAGGAATGCCATAACGTCCAACCTGATTCCAGTCTTCTGCGCGTTTGAGATGTAATCCTCAATCGTGGGTTCAACTAGGATATGTTGGGCGAACCTGTTTGCATTCGGAGAAGGCACCTGAAAGGTCACTCCACCATCCTCATCACGGTTCCCGCAAGCCCAAACCCTCCATCCATCCGGAAGGTTGTACTTCCCTATGCGGCGGTCAAACAAGAACTCGTAGAAACTTGTCTGTACAGTCGGTGCGGCTGAGTTGAATTCCTCAAGCAGCACGATCCCATGCTTGCCATCACGTTCCTCAATAGGGAATACGTCAAAGGGAATCCACTCTGCAATATGCTTTTCCTTGTCAACTGAGGGAAGTCCCCTTGTGTCAACTGGATCAAGCTGTGATGCTCGTAAATCAACAAACCCAAAATCCGGGTAGTCTGATCTTCGCATACGCTCCACAAAGTTATGAACACTTGTGGACTTTGCAGCACCTGACTTGCCCCACAAGAAAATCGGCTTGTTCACCCTGTACATGACAGAGAGAATCACCGGGAGTTCCTTGAGAGATACTGATTGAATTGCCATAGAGCTTTTCATAGTTAGAGGTTGAAAAAGAGGGGGGTGAATTTCCTTACCTTGCCCAACCACGCCCAACCTGACCATGCCGTGTAAGCAGTGGCTATCCCCAAACCATTCCGTTGAGGATAACCACTGCATCGTCAGGTTACTTTATAATTTCAACGGTGAACCGACCGTACTTTGGCCTCCAATCACCTAAGCCGATTTGATCTCCCGCGATATTAAAAAGCTCAATAACTTCCGACTCTGAGAGAATCGTTTCGCTAAAGGTCACAGTAACAGTGCATTCCCACTCCTTAAACATGGGGCGGGTACGCCTCACCTGAACCTGATTAACTTTCACCATTACCGATAGGTGATACTCGCCTGACTCCCACAATTCAGCGGGGGTTTTGTCAGAATCCTTGAACTCAAGAATTGGGTCTTCAAGACAGTACAATCCAGCCTGAACTTTTTTACCCGACTTACAGGTTCGCCCAGCATACTTCAGGCAAGCCTCAATCATTTCAGAAGGTATAATGTACTGTCCCTTCGCGTTGACATAAAGCCCACCGTCAAACTCAATCCTCGCCATTTCCATATGGTCAGCCTCAGTCTTCTTTCGCTTCCCTGAAATTTTCTTTAGCTCTTTGGCATGATAACCAAGTGGATTTGCGAGTCTTCCGTTGTGTTCAAGCAACGGAGCGTTCCCAGTCAACTTTGCTGTAACTTTTGCCATAAATCTCCTTTCGGTTAGGCATTTTATTGCGGATCATGGGCCGATCCCATAACCCCGGACTCTTTCACGTTGGTGAAATCCCTGTTCACCTTTGGTGCTTCATGGGGAACCTCCTCTCTTTCTTTAGATTTATACTTGCGTATCAACATTGAATTATGATGAGCCGCATGACATTCCCTGCATAGAGTAGTTATGTTCCCTAAGCAGTCTTCATCCCACTTTCCATAAGGGGGATACTTCCTGTGATGGCCTTCAAGGTTATCTTGGCTATTAGAAAGCACACAACGAAACCCGTCCCTCTCAAAGGCGAGTTGTCTGAGAACTGCCCATAAGGGGGAATTGATGTATTCTTCGTATGTCATTTGTCCTCCGTTGTTTTGAGGACAGGATTTACGAAAGGGGTCATAAGTTTTCCCTCTCTACCTGCCCCCAGTTTATTCCGTTGTGGTTACTGAAGCCGTTACTTCTTCAGTCCCAGCATAGGGGTAAAAACCCACTGCGATGGCGATGGTAACGGCAACAAACACAATCCCGACACTCCAAAATTGCTTAGTCATGAGATTATCCTGCTGATTGTCAACAAAAGAGACATGAACCTCGTGATCGCCTCAAAGCCCACCCTGTTTAGAAGATGGGCTAAACTACGGTCAGCATTTTATAGCAGCACCGCTAAGGCTGCGACTTCTCTTTTTCCCTCGAAGTTTTGCTGAGGGTATCAAAGATATTTGAAGCGGTAGCGAGCTTCGCAGGAGAAAAGGCAAACGACAACGCTTCTTCTTGCACCGTCTTCGACTTCTCATGAAGCCCCCTTCTTGCTACGCTTCCCTGAATACCCGCCAATGGTATCCAGAATATCGGAAGCCTCGTTCCTTACTGTTTCCCGCTTCTCCGGGCTTCGCCGGAGTACGTCAGGGTTCTCCATCCCATTGAGAAGTTCCTTGCACTTGGATGCGACATCCTCAAGCCTTGTGTCTCCCTGAAAGTTGAGAGCCGGAAGAGTCTGCACGATGTCACGCAAGTTGGTTACTAGAGAATCACGAAACGTCTTACCTCCCTTGCTGTTTGCCTTATCCCCATCCTCCGGGGCAGACAAACGCTCAACGATACTCTCCAAGGGATCAATCACGCGCTCCCAAACTGCTTGGGATGCGTACTCTGAAACCACTTTGTCGGTATCTGCTTGTTGCTTGTCCAGCAAAGCAAGTGTTTCATGGTCAACCCACATCCCCGCTGTTTTGGTGATGTCCCCAAAGGCGGTCATGTTGAACGTGACCTTGAAGTCGGTGGCGAGCTTTTCGGGTTCAGGATAATCACTCTCATCATACTTCCCCCCAAGCCGTTGCTTCTGAATATGCAACCATTGCGTCCGCTTCTCCGGGTCGTTGTGACCGTATTCACGCAAGAACTCGGTGAAGGCATCCTCCGTTGCTCTCACAAGTTCCCTCATGCGGGTAGTGAACGGCTGCATATACTTGTTTGAGACAAGTACATAACTGTTCTTCCCTGCATCAGGAGGTAAGGAGTTCTTGTAGTAGTAATCCATGAGTGCCTTCTTCGCACTATCGAAACTACTCATGGCCCCCTTGCCGATGAGTGCCTTTGATGCCGTAAACGATCCCTCAGTCATCCCTTCACGAACCTCGATGATTCGAGCTTCCTGACGGTCACTCTTGTTCTTCGGGGGCAGACCCCTAAAGTTGAGAGTTGCCTTGTGGACAACCTTATCCAATGGGATTGGGTTGTGAGCTTTCTTCGATTCAGTTGTCATAGAACTAACTCGTTTCGGCGGGTTAGAATTCCCAATGCCAAGCCCCGCCAAAGCAAGGCATTAGGTTTAATCCTTGTGTGTACTTGCCCACTCAAGAGTGGATGGTTCGATCTGTCCTGTTTCGTTGTCTGCTTCCCATCTATCCAGTATGATCCCGATGGCGTACTCCACCCCAGATCGTCTCCCATTGAGATGGCTGTTGTCGATCTTGGCTTCCGAATGTTTCGGATATGGCATCCTTGCCGCGCTTTCGCGTTGCTTATTCAGTATGGAAACTATCCGCTTCTCTTCTGCCAAGAGCTTATTTAGAACTGGTACTGAGTCGTATTCCATATCCCTCCTTCTGAGAACTTGTCTCTAGTTAAGTCCGTTCAGGGAGTAGTCTGTAAGTGGAGACTTCCTCTCTTTTACAACTTGTTCCTTTCGCTCCCCAATCTTGTTGTCCAATATGAATATCACCTGACCGTCTTGCTCCATCACTTCTCCGATGATAACCTTGCGCCCGGTTTGCTTGCTTCCGGTTGTTGCCTCAACCCGGATAACGTCACGCTTGCGCTCATCACAGTAGAAGGCGTAAACCTTAACGCCTGAATTCCAACCGTTTACAGTCGCAGTCAATCCTGACGTTTTGTTCCCAAGGCGTGAGGCTTCACCCTTCCCACCTTGTAGAAACCCGATGTATTGTGCCATGTCAAAGAACCATGTTTTAAGGTTAAAAGAATGCCCTACCATGCCATCCCGAAGTAAGAGCGTGGATGCTGCCCTTGCTGTTCCAACATCCTCCCCGTTTTATTAAGAGCCGGAAGCCTTGCGAAGTTCTGCACTCATCCATTCATACCAGAATGCTAACTCTTCGCCTAGAAGCGCATCCCTCTTCTTAACCCTTCTCATTTCCATCCGGCAAGCCTCGATATGCTCTCTTGGAGTCTTGCCGTGATACTTTCCGTTCTTGTCTAGTTCTATCTCCATTAAAATTCCCCTCTGTAAAATGCTTCACCTGTTCTAGGGATATGAACCTCTTCATCCCAAGTTAAGCAAATGTAATTCCTCGTGCCATAATGCTTGAACCACACACCTTCATGGTTTTTGTGCATCCTCATGAATTCCTCTATCTTGAGGTCTATCATGGGGTGTTCTGCGATAGCGTCCCTCAACCGTCTGAAATCATGGTTGACTTCTATCGCAAGTGTCCTCTCGTTCATTGGAGAGATGAATGTCTGGCATTGATTCGTCATGCGGACTTCCTGTATGCCTTCCAAAAACTCAACTCAAGATTGATTGCATTCATTTTGCGGTTAATCCTTTGCTCCTGCTCCCGTAAATCGTCAATCCAATCCGAAGGAGTCTTCCCGTGATATTCTCCATTGGAATCTAACCTGATGGAGAAATCGTCTTTCGCTAAGGCCATGCTTTCCTTTCGCTTTGAGTGGTCAATCTCGTTAAGCAGACCGTAGTAGGCAAGACAGCTGACAACTTGTCCTGCCTACCATGCTTTGCTCACACAATCTCACACAATCTCACACGATTATTCCGTAATCTTGTGTAAATGATCTCTTCCTTTGAGAGACTGGTTGCTATGTATAGGGTGTTCTAGTCCACTCCCTGATTAGATCATCCCTTAGCTTGTCCTTGTTCTCGATTAGGTTGACATGAGTGGCGCAAACCTCTTCTCCGCCATCCAGACATAACCATCCTGCTGTGATTTCCTCACCGCAAATCGAGCAGTTTGCTGGGAGTTGTCCTGCAAACCAGTCTGTCTCGAACTCAATCCAGCTTAGATCGTACTCATCCTGACCGCTTAATCTTGCGATGCAAGTCGAGTCTAATGTCACCGGAATCTTGGTTTCTTCTGACATCTTGTCTCCTGATGATGCCAAACCTCTAGGGTCTAGCGTTGTCTAAGAACTTTGGGCAAGTGCTTGTTTTGCCCGGATTATCGGGAGCAAACTAGGTTTCAACCTGCGTATGCACCCCAGTCTCCAAATGATTTGGAGAAGGCTTTGGTTCTGGCTTTTCCCTCTGCATTACGCAAAAGGATTTGTGTGTTTTGCCTTGAATTCCAAGTCTTGAAAGACCTAGTGTCCAAGTGCTGCCGATAGATGCTGGAATTCTTGAATCCCCTTGCATCAGACAACTTTCTGGTTGTTTTTAACACTCTAGCAACCCGCATTCCCTCATCAAGTGACAAGTTTGAGTGATTGAAGAACTCAACCTTGACCATCTTTGACATGTCAACCTGCCATGCGTACTTAGGCGAGTTTTCCATGTTGATCGGGATTGTCACTGTATCCCTTGAGAAGACTTTCTTCGCCTTCTTCGGTTGCTCGCTTTGGGTTGTTACCTTCAGGACTTGCCAAGCATCTTTTAAGCATCTACTGAATGGGTGCTTTCTGTGATTCCCGCGTATCCTGAACATTTCCCATGCGAGCTTCATTGCTTTCGTATTCATAGCGTTCTCCAAGTGATGTCGTTGGATGAATCGCCACAACCAAAGCCCAAGTTTTCGAAGAACAGTTTTCTAGTCAGCCAACATATGTTAACTGACCACAAAACTACCTTAGCATATAGTGCAACATACTAACCTTTACGGTTGAACATTGGTCTGGGCTGCAATCTTTCGGTCAACAGCATGAAATCGAGATCATATAGGAACCTCGACAATGCAGCATCCACACGCGCCTTACTATCTGGGCGTAACGCCCGCAAGCACTCGTGCGGACATGGTGTGCGTCTGTCCATGTCGCTCCTGATTCGGTTGGTAGGCTCAATTGGCCTGACATCAGACTAGCACAGAGCGCAACATACTAACTCTCCCATAGGCTCCGCATGACACACACGCGCACAGAAGGGGGGGAGGGGGTTTCCGCGCCCCCACCCAAATATACAGGGACTCCTAAGACAGACTCTCACACACTCTAAGAAACTGTTTGCATTGTGGATATATCCACAGTATGCTGTGTCTAACATAGGTTAAGACGGAGGGCAGGTATGGTTAGGAATCATTGGTACTGCTTTGATGGAGCAGTAGACAGGTTGACAAGAAAGAAGATTAAACGATTAGGAGGAACAACTACAAAGAAGTTTAAGGAAGCAAAAGTTGGACATCATAATGAGAAGAGCAAGATTGAACATTCCTCAAGAATAAGTGATATTTTTTGGGTGAAGGACCAATGGCTGTTTGATTTCATCTGGCCCTTCATGGAGGAGGCAAATGAAGAAGCAGGATGGAAGTATGACATTTCATGTGTACAGAACGTGCAGTTAACTTGCTACCCAAAGGGAGGTTATTATGGTTGGCACCATGATTCAATGGGAGATCATGAATCTGCATACCCAGATGATTATCATGAAGAACTTACTAGAGGATGTGTCAGAAAGTTAAGCATGACAATGCTTTTGAACGAGAACTATGAGGGAGGACATTTTGAGTTCATGAATTACAGAAATGGATTCTGCAAGGTTGAGCGTCCAGAATTAACTAAGGCAGGTTCAATCATAGTATTCCCCTCATTCGAGGAACACAGGGTTTCAGAGGTTACAAAGGGAACAAGATACTCTATGGTCGCATGGTTCTTGGGAAAGCCCTTCAGATGAAATTTACTCCAACCCCCCCAATCAAAAAGAAGATGAGCAATCTTATGATGAACAATGGGAAGTCAATGACAAAGAAGAAGATAACTATGGTAAAGAGGGATTTCGAGTTGGGATTGGGATCACAGAGTGCAATCGCAAAGCGATATAAGATGGGAACAACTTCCTTATGGAGGTTAGCAAAGGATAACGATTGGGTATACGCCTCAAAGAGATCAGAGATTCTTGATAAATTCACAGAGGCAGCATTTGAGAGGTTGAACTCACAGAGGGTAGACAGTGTTGAGCAACACGCAATAGAGTTACAGGCAATTAGGGGAAGTCTTGACAAGATCGAAAACTTGGAGGAAGCAACCCTGATTGAGAAACGTGTCGATATATTGTTGAAATGTATACGGGGAGAGAGAACTACTTTTGGGTTGCCGAATGAGATCAGGCAGGTCGAGACAAAGACAGAGAGTGTGGTCCGTGTAGAGGACATGCTTAAAACTCTTGACGCAAAGAAGCAGGAGTTGATAGAAGCTCCTGATGCGTCTTACTCAATCATAAACGAAGAGGTTGAAAATGACTCCTTTAGTGGGCAAGACAGAGCGGATGAACAAGACAGAAGCTCGTTACGCAGGGCATCTTGAATATCTGAAGCAGTTAGGAGAGATACTAGACTATCGGTTTGAACCATTCTCTATGAGGCTCTCAGAGGAGAAGTGTTACTACCATCCAGATTTCTTTGTCGTATATAGGGACAGGTTTGAGATACATGAGGTCAAGGCATTTGACAGACGTGCAGGAAGACCTCTAGTCAAGGATGACGCACTTGTGAAGCTCAAGGTTGCAAGCACAGTTTTTAGCTGGTGGGGGTTTCGGATGGTGTGGTATGATCCCAAAATAGGGGGGTGGGACTCAAGAGAGTTGAAATAGAATGGATGTACTACTTAGATGGTGGCTGATCTTCTGTCTGACAATATTGGGAGTTCTCGCCTCTATTCACTTTGATCTGCACATACTTCTTGAAAACGCAGATCAGACGAAGATAGGATTCCTGATTCTCGGAATGACAGGACTATCAACGATATGGATCGGTAGACGGACATTCTTTTGTGTCAAGAAGGGGCGTGAGTTGAAACCCCTTGAGACAGAGTGGTTCATCGCGGAATCATGTTTAACCTTGGGGATGGTAGGAACCGTTATAGGGTTCATCCTAATGCTGGGAACAACTTTCTCCGCAATTGACGTGACAGACTTGAGATCATTGCAACTCGCAATAGAGGGCATGGCTTCAGGGATGAGCACCGCATTATACACTACACTTGTCGGTCTTATCTCGTCATTGATTCTCAAGGTACAACTCATCAACCTTGAGAATCTCCACAATAATGAAGAACACTGAGAGATACAAATCTACAACTGCTTTGCTGGATTTGCTCTTCAACGCCCTCATTGGGGTGGTCTTCCTCTTCATCATAGCTTTCCTGCTCATAAAACCAGAAGAACCAAAGAAGGAGGATTTCGAGAGAAAGGCAGAGTTCGTCATCATATTGGAGTGGGACAAGAATCGCGTAGAGGATATGGACTTGTGGGTTCAAGACCCAAATGGGGGTATCTCCAGTTTCCGTGCTCCAAGAGTCAACTTCATGCACTTGGATAAAGATGACCTTGGGGGGAGGAATGACACTGCATTCGTGAACGGGGAGCAGGTTACAATAAAGATAAACAGAGAGGTTACAACAATCAGAGGAATTATACCGGGAGAGTATATTGTAAATGCACATCTCTTCTCAAGGTATTCCTCAAGATATTCTACCTCTGAGGAACATGGATTCCCAGTCACCATAGAGGTTATCAAGGTCAACCCAAGGTACGAGGTTGTTTTCAGTGGAGAGCACATCTTTAACATCAGAGGTCAGGAGGAAACCTTTGTGAGATTTGTAGTTTCAAAGGATGGGAAGGTAGAAAGCATGAATCATCTCAAGAAGGTATTTGTAATCCCAGCAGGGACATCAAGCACTCCATAATGTTTGAACTACTGACTTTCGCATGGATCACGATAAGTGCAACATGCCTATGGGTATTGATAGAGCAGCACAAGAGAAGTCCTCTCTTTATGGTCTGCTTTATTCCGGTAATCCTTGCTGTTACAACAAGTACATTCTTCACGGTTAAGGGGATGCTGGGATACCCGATAGCGGGGGAACTTCCTGAAGAGTTCGTTTACATCTCACATATTATCAATGAACCAGACGATATCTATATATGGGTTGTGAAGATTGGAGATGAACTACCGAGATCGCATGTTATCCCATATAGCAGAGCAGATCACAAGAATCTTGAAGAAGCGGATAAGATACAAGACGGAGGAGGACTTGCTATGGGGAAATTCAAGGAGGGAGCCTTGGAGGAGGAGACTTCGATGCTTGAGGCAGAAGACAGGGATAATGATGGAGGTATGACAAAGGGGGGTGCACTAGAGTTCTACAGATTTGATTTACAGAGCATTGTTCGTAAGGAACCCCCGCAAGAAATAAAAGGTCAACATGAGAAAGAGGAAGAAGTCATCGAACAACCGTAATCGAATTCCACTTATAAAATGGACCGTTAGATGTGCCCTCCCATTTGCAGAACTTGCTTTGATTGCCTCTATTGCGTACTACGCATTCCAAACAGAAGGACTTGCCAAGGAAATGCAAAATTTGCTGTCCGCGATTGTTGGCGGTTTGATAGTGAATTACACTAAAATGTCAGGATTCATTTTCTCAAGAGAATCAGATGAAAGGAGTAGCGATGAAGAATGATAAGACAAAGAATTCAAAAGTTATTCAACTCGTGACTAAGACTGAACAACAGGATAAAGATTTGAAGGGTGTTTTCTTGGATATCTCAAATCGTCTTGAGAGTAATGACGAGGAGATTTCAGGGTATCACAAAGCAGTCATCATTCTTCTTGATGACTCCATCAAATCAGTAGACTCTCCAAATTATGAGTACACCGTTATCACTGCAAGCATGTCATCTGCTGAGACTGTATCCCTGCTTGATTTTGTTAAGTATGACGTGATCACA
>Ga0114906_1001200_pt1 | contig 13842 bp, 7 predicted proteins | sample MalvirDeepMed_M9_FD_89687 | JGI IMG/M metagenome (GOLD analysis project Ga0114906, IMG submission 89687) | Marine viral communities from the Global Malaspina Expedition - Malaspina viral metaG DeepMed_M9 | ecosystem: Environmental > Aquatic > Marine > Oceanic | place: Mediterranean Sea...
AGTGTCCGCATTAAGCAACATCCATGTCGCTCTATAAAGGCTCTAAATATGGTTTTTTCTTGTAGTGTTCACCTATTGATTTTGCCATCCGTTTCCGTCTTGCAATCCCCTTTTTCCCTAATCTTAGCCTTTTTCTGGTTGCCTTTGTAAACGCATGAAGTTCGTCTGTAGTCTTCTTGTGACTACCTTCAATTAGCATATCCATATACTCCCCAATAGGTGGTGACTCATCAGATTCACAGATTTTAAGGTACCTCGTAGCTACCCTTTCGTGCGAAGAATCTTGAGTCACACCCATTATTTATTCTCCAGCCGGATTCTCCCATTTTCTGCCCAGAACTTCTTTGCAGATATGTCCCAGATACCACAATCATCCGGAACAATTGCATCAAGGCTTTTTATAAGATTATCTAAATCTGGGGTTTGCTGGTGGGGCTTGCCCACCATTTTGGCTTTCTTCTTTTTAGACCATGACTTAGGCATTGGAATATGAAATTCCAAGAGGAGCCTAAAGCCGGGAACAAACTCGTCATACAATACAGACTGCCGAAGATCATCGGCAAATATGCGGTACTTCCGGACACATGGTCTTGGGGGCGATAACCATTTATCCCTGCGTGTCATTCTTGGTTTCGCTACAGGGTCTATCTCAGCCAGCATCGTTTAACTCCTCCATAAGTTGAATCTCGTAGCCATATCCAAACATAGTCTCAACAGACCATCCGGATATACTGGTTATATTTACATCAGGTGTTCTTCCATTTATTTGAGGTGGAAAGACCTGAATCCTTCCACCATTTTTCTCAAATTCTTTTATCTGCCCGGAATAGTCAGAATTGGCAATTGGCAGGGGTCGTACTATAATTTTACCTTTCTTCTTTTGCTTTTTTTCCTTCCTCCTTTTTGGAGTTATTAGTTTCTCTAACTTACTTCCTACCTTTGGCTTGTCCCTTAATTCTTCCTCCCGAAAAGACGTACAGAAATACAGGGTTGCTGGTTTGCGTTCCTTTTTAGGTTTTGCCTTGCGAGCTTCTCTGGCTTTTCTATTCTCAAGAAGCCTCCGGCAAACTACATCACAGCATATATGCCGCTTGTCTCTTGGCTGGAAAACTGTAGCACAGAAAACGCAAGGTTTTTTTGGTAGTTTTGGACGGCGTTTGAGGTACTTTCGCTTTTGGATTTCATTGTGCCGATAATCGTAGCAAGTCTTAGTGCAATATCTCTGCTTACCTTTACCCAAGACTGTGTTGCAGACAATGCACTTCATTCTGCATACTCTTCTTCAAACAACTCTTTGGTCAGGGTATTATTTGCTTCCTTGACTAAAGTGTTTCCGGCGGCATGAATCTTTTCAATCAGGTCTACATTCAGAACCCGGCATACAGTTTGTTCACTTTCTCCTGCTAAATATGCAACCGATTTTAGGGTGATCCCTGCTTTTTTCATTCTCCTCCTGAGAATAGTAGTGCTTTCCATGCTCTCCTTTTGTCTCTTTACAATAAAACTTGTAAACCCTATGAGTGGTTATATCAACGGCCCTAGTTGTATTAGCTATATATAATATCAAAGACGGGAAATATTGTCAATATTTATTGACAATAAATTATCTAGGTGGGGAATAGTTGGGAGGAATTTTACGCAAATGGGCTACAGCCTGTTCGTGTAACTTCTGTAACCTTAATAAGTGTGCTATTTTTTCTTCTCTAGTCATTTATAGAGGTCTAAAACTGCTTTCGATGCAGTTGTTTTAGCTGTTTTGGATGTTCCAACCATTGCCAACATTCCGGCTATAAAGTTCCCAGAAGGGCCAAGATTCGCAAGGAACGTAGGATTAGAGACTGAGGCAACAATGATAGGAACTATTACCAGAGTGTAGAAAGCCTCAAGTGCTTTCTTTTCTGCACTTGTAGTATTGGGTGAATTAGTCTCATCAATAAAGTATTTAATAATTTTATCGGCAGGTTGCAAATAAAAACCCGGAGTTGCACCAACAATACTTGTAGCCAAGTCTCTCTGGTAACGAATTGCCCTGTATGATTGATACCAAGGTTCTATAAAACCTAATGCCCCGGATCGGTTAAATGAAATTTCTGCAACATATCCTTCAAGTGTTCCATCCTCTTTCTTCTCCTCCCATTTTTCCCTGTCAAGCAGGTACATCCTTAAAGCAGACACCATTACATGACCCATATATAATTGGAATATTGGCCCCATTAACTTAGCCGCATTCGTATTTGCGGTAATACTCCCTAGATGCTTCTTATCTCTCTGGTAGCGTTTAAATTCTGATACCAAGACGTTACGGGTAAACGAATAGTTAAATGACTGAATAGAATAAACGAGCCTCCCAATTACATTTTCTGCATACCTTGGTCTGGAAGAGATCATAGGATTCTGGATACTCCTGTCGGTAATCCTGAGAGTTGAGATGGAAAGCAACTGTGCCATTTCCGATAAGGTTCCATCTGAAAGCATAAGGCTATCGGGAGATACATTATTTTTATAGACGTTTGTCATGTATTCAGAAAATTCTTTTAACTTATTTTCTGGAATACCCAAATCCATCAACTCCAGTTCGGCAGCCTTTTTATTCTGGGCAATTGCTTCCTTACTCATTCCTACAGGGTTGTTGTACTGATCTCCCAGCTCCCTCAGATACTGGAAGCTAACCATCATAGTCGCTCGTCTTTGTGCATTCGTTACACCCTGCAATGCAGTCCGTACAAAGAATGTATTCATACGTTCTTGGTTCCTTGGATCGTCAGCCAAGTGGCCTCCCATCCTCTCTGCCATCATCTCGCCAATATCTGGATCGTCATAAACCCCAAGGATTGCCCCAATCTGTTTTTTCAGTTGGGTGCGTTGTGCGGCATCTTTATTTACTTTACCAAGTAGTTCGTCCAGAGTATGAATAAAGGTCTTTAGTCCTTTCATTGTAGACCGCATTTTAATCCCTGCAACAAAAGGTTCAGGCAATGAAGTTGCAACTGCTCTTGGGAGTAACGCCATAAGAGAGAAACTATGGAACGTATTCAAGGTTTTCATTGTGCCAGTATCTATAGGAGCAGTCCTGCCTAAAATACCATCCAGATCATAGCGCATCATTTGGATATCATTCTCATGCACACCCTTTTCTGCCATCTTGTCAAAAAGATATTCCTTGTAGTCCCTGAGTTGCATTGATCCGGGTTTGCGTTTATCTCCTACTGGAATTTTGTGTCTACCAAACAGTCTCTCATATTCTACCTTCCTGACCAAGCTGGTGATGTAGGATTGGACTGCATCAACTGGGGATAGGTAGAAATCAACCATTATGGTATCTGCTTCAGGAGGTAGTTTCCTTTTCTTGGTAAACTTGCCTCCTACTGGTGATGATTTTGATGGGTCTTCTCCTGCTTTCACAAATAATCGCACCCTCCAATCACTTGCACCAGCTTCTGCCCAAGCATCAGAGATAGCTTCATATCCCTCAGTTATTATTTTTGCAGTATCCTCATGTGCCATTATCTCATCAATTTTCTCCTGAACCTCTCCTATCTTCTCCTCCTTGTTTTCAATATATTCCTTACTATCCTCCATCTCAGTTATTTCATCTTTTAACCTTTTTACACGTTTACTGAGTTTTGCCAGTTTATTGATTTCTTCGTTTAAATCCCTGTAGTCTTTTTCTCCTGCAATATCTCCGATACTAACGAGCTGGTCTGAATCAGTAATATCCAAGACACCATGATCATTCTTCCAGATTACGTTCTTGTAGAGTTTCTTTGCTTGTTTAAGGAATTTCGGTTGATCAGCATGGACAAGTGACAAGTCAATCATTCTGGGCAGGTATGCATTCTTATCCAAGAAGTTCATTTCAACGTGACTATTGTTTGCATAATCCCATAGGCTGTTGAGCATTTTCCTCATATCCTCGGCATAGCCCATTATGTTTTTATCTATTTCACCCCTCTTGGCTTTGGCTAGAGTTTCAGGATCAGAGGTTGCAAACAACCTGAGAGTCTTTAAATCCTCCTCAGTAAATGCCTCTGCCTTCCATTTGTTTGAGATATTTTTAAAGATAAAGGCTCTACGTCTGAGTTCCCTTGGTACAGCATCATTCCAAGTGTTACTTGTGAACCTTTCACCACCGGGATCAGGCATTACAAGGTTCATTATCTTTTCAATTTCTTTGATATGTGGGTAACGTCTTTGGAATGATTCAAAATTGCCCTGCTTAGACCCCATATATGTAGACCATACTAAGTCACGCAATTTAAAATAGGCATTTTTCACCCTTCCTACATCTTGATATTTTAATTTCCTTTTTGCAAGCCTCTCCGCTCTCCTTGCCCATCGGTTTGCCTTCCTCTTGGTTACTGCGCTTGATTCCTCCCATCCCGATTTTGTTGTCAGCGGCCCTTGGTCTTCAGGCTTATATAATGTGGGGTAGTCGTGTATTGGGCCTTCTTTTGCTGAAGCCGCTTCTTCGTCTTTGTAGAAGACATCTGCCATTGCATCAAACAGGTCATCGAATTTGGAGAAGATATTTAAACGATCCGATTCCTGCGGAAACATTTTATCTATAAGTGCAAAAGAGGAAACATCCTTTTCAGTCATTATATAGTCAGAGTTGGGCTTCCCCAGATATTCTGTTCCCGGCATCTTGGGGTTGATACCCTCCCCTAGTTGTATTTTATTCAGATCAAATGTGTCCTTGTGTGTATGAGCCTGTAAAGTTACTTTATGGGCAACATACGCTTCAAAGGCTCTTGCAAATAGTTCAGTAGGCTCACTCCAATATTCTGGCTTTCCTTGAACATTACCTATGTATTCTGCACCCAACTTGAATTTACTTTTGTCCAGGTGCTTCTTGCTCATTCCTTCTTTCAGCTCCTGTATTTGCCGATTGTATTTGTCAATTACTTTCTGTGATCTTGCCTTGGTAAGTTTTTGTTGTAAATCCATTATTGCGGCGGCATCTGCACCATGTTCGTAAAACAGCGAATTAAGCAAATCTGCAAAGGCAAACTTAAATCGTTCTGGAGCAGGTTTATTACTCAACCATGCATCGCTTGATTCCTTCCCCCTTAACCTGCCAGACATTGCTCCTTTGTGCCATCCCTCACCCAGTTTGGTTAGGATATGATAGTCAAGAGCATGGCCCCACTCATGGGCAAATGCTTGTGATCTTCCTGTTATTGTAATAAATGGGAATATAGTGTGACCACCTTCCTGCATCTGTGCAGGGTTTGGGTTGTACCATGCAGGGAATTTTCCTGATCGGAGTCTGCCTTGCAATCCCAATGTTCCATCCAATCCCATGAATTGCAAAGGTATCCCAAGAGCTGCCGCCATACCTTCACCATTCTGGTAAAGGTTCATCATATTGTTAATGGTAACTTCTACAGTAGGTGGGGCAGGTTGTTTATATACTTGCATACCTTTAGGAAGCTCATCATCAACGAACTTAAACCTGAACTTTTTCTCCACCATTTTCTGCATTTTCTTTGCAAGAACCTTTGGAGGCAGGTTTCTAATTATTGCTATCCTAGATTCAAGGTCTAAATCAGCAGACATACTTTCGTCTTGCTCTGCCATGTCAACAAAAATTTGTTCTCTGACAGAGGAACTGATTTTCTTCGTCCTTGTTAGGATTCCTTTTGTTCCTTTTTGGGGGGCTGCTCGGACTGGCTCTCTTCCGCTAGGACTTCCTTTAGGGACTGTTGCACTATCGCCTTCATCAATCTCAAGCTCTCCTTGCTTCTTTTTCTTTTTTGCTTTGGCATCTTTAATCTCCTGTTCTGTTTGGGTTTCCTTAACTGATTCTGCTAAAATATCCCCTACTGGAGCTGTTTCAGCAAATTGTTCTAAACCGGGTATCCCAGCAGAGTAGTCTTGTGCAAGGATTTTGTCAACAGTTTTTGTAAGAACTTTTGTAATAAATTCCTTTGATCTAGTCCTAGTTCCATCATCATTATGAAAGGCATCTACTAAGGTTCCCGTTAATTCTGATTCTTCCTGTCCAAACAAACTATCTTGCCTTTGGTCATCTGCAAGTGTAGTCCTAGTTTCCTTAAAGGCTTTAATTTTCTCAACGGCCTCTATTATATAAGGTGCAATATCCATATCGGCAGGGATATCGCCTTTATCTATTTTATTAGCTACTTCGGAGAATCTTGGAGCGGTCTTTAACATTGCCGCTTTAAGCGATTTTACCTTATCAGCCGGGTCTTCCAAGGCAGCAAGGACAGTTTCGTTTTCACCATAGGCGGCTGTAAGAAGTGCATCTTCAATACGCCGTATTCCTGAAACAGATATATCCCTTCCGTTGGCTTGGAAAAAGTCTCCAGCCTCTGTATCTGAAACAGCTTTTGCCGCAAACTGCTGTATAAAATCTGAGTTAGTTGCCGCTTTTACATCTGAACTTTTCATAAGATGGGCAATAGTCTTCAGGACTTTCCCATCAGACTTTGCTCTTTCAAAGGAAGACATTGTGTCAACCTTTTGGATATTGCTTGCATCAGCAAATTTAACTGCTTGTTCATACTGTTGCTTTTCAGTCTTGCCCCACTCATCTGTCTTGATACGTTGCACTAAAATAGGACGTTCCATACCCTCAATATCACCAAGTTTCCTCAGTTCTGCTAAGTATTTTTCTTTCTGTTCGGAAAGGTCTGGATTATCGTAAAGTTCAGTTATTGTGAGAGTTCTTCCATTTCCTGAAAGGATAACCCCGGATGGTGTAATAAGTGGCGGCCCCGAATCTGAAGTCCTTGAAGACTCAACCACTTGGGCAGGATCAAACTTTACGGCTCTGTTTCTGGCAAGATCGGCAGACTGTTGTCTTCCTCTATCCCTACCCTGCAATCTATCTCTTGCAAATTCCACTTCTGAAAGATCAAGTAATACAAGGTTCCTTCCTACTTCCATTGAACCATCAGGAGTAACTACTGTCGCATTTGTACCTTGGATCGCCTTGCGTTTAAATCCCGGTTCTCCTTCTGAAACGAGCTTCTTTGCCTTAACAGTCTGGGGTGGGATTATTTTTTCCCTAACTTTCGGTTTCTCTTCTACTACTTCCTCTTCTACCTCAACTTTCTGTTCGCCCCCCACCAGCTCTTCCTGCTCCACAGACTCTTCTACAACCTGCTCCACGGGTTGTTCTTCTTCTACCTTAACTTCTTCTTCTACCTTGGTTTCAGGTTCAGGTTCAGTCTCAACTTCTTCCTCTACTACTTCTTCTACTACCTCTTCTACTTCAGGTTTAGCTTCTGCTTCTAGGTCTGGAGTTTCTTCAGCAGAAGGCTCCTGATCCTCAGTTGGAGAGACATCCTCAACAAGCGGTGTGGACACAGTTGAGGTCTGAGTTTCAGGAGCCAATTCTTCTTCGGGTCGTGTGTCGGGGGTGAGTTGACCAGAAGGGAGAATCTGGGTTGTACGTTTTGTTTTGTCAATTGGCTCAAAGGCTTTATTTGGCGTTGTGTCTCTTTTGTATTCTTCCAGTAGTCCTTTTACAAAATCTTCTTTTTCAGGAACAAATGTTTCAGTTCTACCCTTTATTGGATCAGGAACTTTTATAGTTCCGGGGCTTGGTTTTGCAACCCTCGTTGCTTCCTGTAAGGCCGCTATATTACTAAGCTGATCCCCAAGATATTCTGACCTTCTTTGTTCAAGGACTGATCTTGCATCAGAGACTGCTCCCACTCCACCTCTAATTGGGCCACCAACAAGACCACCACCTATGAAAGCCTCTTTCAATCTTTCGGATTCTTCTTCCGGCGTGTATAAATCGCCCTCTTGCCCTGCCGCCTCATGTGCTAACTTTGCAGTTTCTAATATTGTTTTTTCCTGCGAAGCCTCTGTTCCTGCTTCTCCAAAGAAACCTACGGCTCCCCTTGCTACTGGCTTTTTAACTACTTCAACAGCAAATTTCCTTGCCGCAGACTTGCCAGCGTGTTTCTCTATGTACTTGGTAAGGGCAGGAACACCAATCTTTGCTAGTGCAGTCTTTGGGATACCCCTTACAACAAGTCCTAATCCCACAATTTCCAATGCACCAGCAATTAACCCTCCAGCTTCTGCCAATTCTAGCTGTGTTTTACTATCCAATCCGGGGATTGACCTTATTTCCTGATTTACCTCTGCTTCCAAGAGCAGGGGTGATGCAAGCCCCATTGTCACCATACCTGCTAACATTGATGGCCCAGTTGAACCAGCCAATCCTACAAGGTAATCTGTGAAGTTTACATTAAACTCTGTTTCCTTCCATGACAATGGACGGCCCAAATCACTTGACTTTTTGAACCATTTTTCTGCTTCTTCAAGCAGCTCTATTTCTTTTTCCTTGCTTAGTTTTTCCTGATCTGGGCTATATTTTGGTGGCCCCATCATTGATGCTCCAATTGCCGCATACGGAGAAAGACCAGCAATCTTTTGCATATATAAATCTGGGTTTTCCCGGTAGGCTTTTTCCTTATCTGCCCAGAGATTCAGCATCCTTCCTGCTAATCCATAAGAGCCAGATTTAAGGGAATCTATCAAATCTGTGTTAGTGAAAGCCTTTGGTTGCTCTTGTGGCTCCTCCATATCCATAGTAATGGGATGGTCGTAGTACATTGGATAATCTGCGGAGCTGGGCTGTATTGGCTCGGTAGGATCAGTATCCCGTATTTGTGGTGAGTAAGGTCTGGTTTCAGGGACAACTGGCTTGGGCATCGGAAACGGGAGAGTTGCACCAGCTTCAAACTGTGCCGGAACAGGAGGGGATGGTTTTAAGTGTAAGGGACTTGTTTCGGGGAGTTGTTCAGCAACTTCCTGAGAAATAATTTCTTCTTCTGGAGAGTCTAAACCATCGAAAAGATGGTCATATCTACCCCCTTGAGATATATCGGCCTGAACCCCTAAATCCGGGGTTGCTGAATCTTCAGAGAATAAGTGGTCGTATCTCCCTGCCATCTTACTTATCTCCTATTCCGGGAATGTGCTTATGGTATAATCATAAATATCTTTAGCCTTTTTTGCATCAACTTTTAAAGACCTCATTATATCAGCAATTATTGTATTAATTGCGGTCGCAGGTAATGTCCCAGATTTAATTTTATCTTTGTGTTCAAACATACTAGCAGATATATCAGCATACTCTTCTTTATTTACATCGCCTAAACTATTAAACCAAGTAGATGGGTCAAACAATGAAGTATCAGGATCAAGAGTAGTCGTTGCCTTATGGTCTACGTTCTTTAGTTTATCCTTTAAGATTATATCACTCGTCTTCTTTGCAAATTCACCTGCCTCGTTTGCAGCTCTTTCTTTATGGTATTTCTGGAGGTGTGGAGAGAGTAATTTCTGTAAGTTCAACTTATTGTTCCAATGGGCTTTCTGCATGATCTTTATACCTGAAGCCCTATTTACATCCCCCGTCCGTGCTTCTGCCAGCTTTATTTCCTGTTCACCCTTCCGGATTTTTACCTCCAGTTCCTGCGCTTTTTTCAATATATGTTCAGGAAGGGCATTCTTCTCCATTGTAGACATATCTGACAAAGTTATTGCCCTATCTTTTTGGGCTTCTGCCTTACCTTTTCCGGCTGTTTTAATATCCTTATCTAGTTCTGCTATTTCTGTTTGAAGTTCCAGCAGTCTCGGACGAGCCAGAGTATCTAACTCTGCTTGTTCTGCAAGCTCTGATGCTCTTCGTTTTAGTTGCCTTAATCTTTCTCTTTTGAACGATAGTGTCGTGGGCAACTCTTCCAGTTGCAACTGTTCCTGTTCCTTTACTAGACTCTGTGTTGCAGTTCGCTCTTTTGCGGTCAGCTCCTGCTCCACCCAATATAAAACCTTCTTATCCAGTAATTCCCGTCCCTTCTTACTATCCAGAATATCTTGGTCTAACCTTGCAATATTATCTAAAATCCTGTTTGTGATCTCCTTCTTCCGTAGAGTAGTTAATCCTCTTAATGAACTGATCCTCCCTTCAATCTCTCTAATTTGTGCTTCGTTTGTTTTCCCGACTGCCGCAATCCTAGCTCTATTATACTGTCTTTGTGTCTCTTCTACTCCAATATCAGACTGAACCAATGCTTCTTGTTGCTGTGCAGTTTTTTGTGCATCCCCCTTCCCTCCTATAGCTCGATATTTACGGACTAAATCCTCAAAGTTCTTTGTGGCCCCAGCTATTGCATCATCATATAGATGCCGTCCTCCGGCTGGCCCTCCCTCAAATTCCGCAGGGTCAGGACGCATCCCATGTTTTCCTATTTGTTCTGCTAATCCTGCTAATAAACCTTCTACCCCAGCCTTACTTTTTGCTCCGGCTGCCTCAGATTCCCCCCTTGCTACCAATGCCGGGAGTGTCTTAAATCGTGTTTCCCCTAGTCCAACATCTCCGTAACCTGTCGCAGTTGAAAGGCCATACGCTCTAGTTGGGTCTGTCTCCACATAAGGAGCAATCGCCTTCTTTAATAAATCCGCTATCCCCTGCTTCTTAGTGTTATCAAGAGTTATGCCTTCAAGCCTCCCCATCTTATTCAAGTTTGTAAGATAATTGGAGTCAGCATTTCCTGATAGACCCATTGCAGTTGAAAGGTTGTTGATAATCCCTGTGATATCAGGTGATCTGTAATATGCGTTATTTGATCTTTTTGCCATGATTTATCCTTTAACTAACTATTTTGGGGTCTTTACCTTGGCCCATTGCATACATTCCATAAAGTTGTGCAAGTTGACCTAAAATATCTCCACCCTGATCATAAGTATTGGCGGCTTCACTTATACCAATATTCATTACACCCTCATTACCTTTGAGTTTTGATGCAATATTTTGTGCAAGAGCCTGTGCATCCGTAAGCTCTGGAGCATACTTAGCAAACTGGTTAGTCCGGGCATCAAGGTTTGCTCTGGTCAATCCACGCTGTTGAACATTGGTTCCTACATCCCCCATTGCTTTTTCCATTGCATTTTTAACTATCTGCGGAGAGCTGCCAGATATTAGTTTATCACTTGTTGGCTTGCCCATTCTCTTTTGCAAATTCTGTATGCGCTGGCTCTGGACAACACTATCCTTTGTTACATTACCCTTATCAAATTTTCCTAGCAACATCTTCTGTTTTGCCGCATTCTCCTTTTCCAGAGCAATGCGTTTTGCCTCATTGTCTGCCCTGATGTTTCTCTGCTGGGACAAACCTCTCTGATGTGCTTGCTGTTTCCTTTGAGTAGAAAGGAAAGTTAAGAATAAATAAAGTGCTAGTTGCCATGGCATATTCGCCTCCTTTTATGCTGCTTGGTTATAAATATTACGTTTTCTTCTAGGTCGCTCACTCGCCCTTAGTGGTCTTTCTTTGTTACTTACTCTTGTATCTTTGAAGTGTGATATTGGTGCTGGCGGTGAACCACCCCCCGGCCCAAAGTTAAAATCCATTGGTGCAGAACTTTTATTAGAAGGAGCAGAAGGTTTAGACCCCCCCCGTGTCATTGATCTACCACCTTGCATTGTGTCAAGTGTATTATACCCCCCACCCCTTGTCTCTGTTAGTCCAGAGTATGGATCGAAGTACATATCGTCTTTGAACATATATCCAGAATCACTTGGATTATATCCTTCCGCTTCATTTATTTCATCCACCTGATCATACCTTTGATCATCAGTCATCAAATCCATTGAACTTGGGTCTACATAACCCGGTGGAAATTCATCCCCAAAATCAAATCCCTCTAATGAATCATCACCACCCATTTGATCATTGCCTTCATCCTCAAACACATCAAAAACTGGATCGGCATTTTCAGTACCTAAATTAGAATCATCATAATATATGTATCCCTCGTCACCCGGATTTACGCCTAGCCCCTCCTGAATTTCATCAACATGATCTTGGGTTACTTCTCCTCCTCCTCCCAAATTCATATAAAAATCAATTTCTGCTTGACTAGGGATACGATCATCATCTATCCATCCGTATAGTCCCGGCTCTCCGTCTGCAACGGGTGTGGTGTCTACTGCTTCTGGTTCTGGTTCCGGCTCTGGTTCTAAGGGTTGATCTGGTATGTCATCTGGGTCTATAACATCGCCAAAATTGAAAGATTCACCATAATCAATCGGCTCCCCTGTCTCTGGGTCTACCCCCAGCATATCGTCATCCCCACCCACTACATCATCCAACCCGTCATCGCCAAATCCCAAATCATCGCCACCACCCATTTGGTCATCACCTTCATCCTCAAGTGTATCGGGAACAAACTCACCATCCACTACTTCCCCATGTAGGTCTTCTGATCCTTCTAGCGAACTGTCAGCATCAGGATCGGGTCCACCTGTATCAAGTACGTCATCCTCAAACCAATCCGTGGGGTCTTGGTCTTCACGATCATAATAATCTCCGCTCTCGTCTTGGGCAACTGTATCGCCCTCCATATTTTCATACAGCTTACTATACTCAACGTCCTTGAAAAATTCAGGATCATATTCATCTGATGGATCAGACCATTCCGATAAATCCAATTCCGGAATCGAATCAATCTCACCACTCAGAATGGCTTTTCTTTGTTTTTTATACCACTCTTCAATTGCCCTTTTTGGCCCCGTTGCATAATTGGCAGACATCTCATCCAAGTAATCTTTTTGATCACCTTCAAACGATCCTTCCAAGGCAAGCAGTTGGTCATTGATTGTGTTGCCTGTTGTGTTAAATTCAGACAAATCACCAGACGTAAGAAAAGCCCTTTCGGCAGACCTTCTGGAAGCATCGTAGTCTTCTTTCAGATCATCCTCAAATTCCCCCCTGAAAAGTGCCTCGTAATCTGTTTCTCCATAATCTGCATACTTCGCATCCAGTTCTGCTAATAGTTTATCCTTATCCGTGTCACCAGTTGTCGTTGGCCCTGTATCGCCAGTACCAGTACCTGTACCACCATCTCCATCACCATCATCACCTCCACCACCGGGTGGATCATCATCTTCATCATCAAATCCTTCCAATGAATCATCAAAGTCATCAAATCCAGTTCCGGGTTCATCAAACCCTTCATCTGAATCATCGAAGTCATCGAATGTTCCTGATCCAGCATCAGGGTCGTTTGAGGCATCATAGGTATCTGTATCATCATCATCCGGCTCATAATCTCCAAATGGTTGATCAAAAAAACCAGAATCATCAAATGTGTCCGTATCATCGTCATCTGGGGGATCGTATGTCATACCGGGATCACCACCACCGGGAGGGCCACCACCTGAGTCACCACCAGTATCGGGTGCATCCGAGTCAAAAGTGTCTGTGTCATCATCATCTGGCTCCCCGTAATCTGTTGGTTGACCTGACCTATCCCATAGTGTATTTTCATCATAGGCTTCATCATCCAGTTGATCAAATGTTTCGTCAACTGGTTCATCATAGTCATAAGGATCATAATGCCAATACATAGGGTTGCCGTCTTCATCGGTCACACCAGCAACATCCCCTAATACTTCATCTCCAAGTTCCTCATTAAAATCATAGTAGTCACCTGTATCCTGTTCAGGTTCAACTCCTTCTAAATCTAAGGATTCTTCATCATCTTCGTCAAAGTCATACCCCTCATCTCCTTCATAATCCCCTTCTCCTTCCAGATAGTCATCTGACTCATCAAACCCATATTGTTCAAGATAGTCTTCTTCCTCCTTTATCTCTTCTTGTAAAGCCAATGCATCAGCTTCTTCTTTATCAAGTTCATCCTGTGCCTGTTCTTCCGCTTCTCTCTCTATTCTCTCAGCTTCTTCTGCTTCAGCCACCACACGATCTGCCTCTTCCTGTGCCTCCTTTGCTAATCTTTCATCTTCCTTCCTCTGCTCCTCCTCTTCCCTCGCAATTCTTTCCCTTTTCTCTTTTAATC
>Ga0114906_1001204_pt1 | contig 13810 bp, 25 predicted proteins | sample MalvirDeepMed_M9_FD_89687 | JGI IMG/M metagenome (GOLD analysis project Ga0114906, IMG submission 89687) | Marine viral communities from the Global Malaspina Expedition - Malaspina viral metaG DeepMed_M9 | ecosystem: Environmental > Aquatic > Marine > Oceanic | place: Mediterranean Sea...
CCCCGAAATCCATCATTTCATTTGCTTCTAAAAATTCCATCAGGAACAGTTGAGCAATGGCAGGACTCGGAAACCCCCGAAATTTTATAATGACATCGTTGGTGTCATCGTCAATGTAAACCTCAAACACCTGGTCCAGATTATTTAGCGGGTTTGGGTTTGATTGCATTGGCCAACCCTTTTTTGACTTCCTTCTGTAGATTCCTTGCAACGTAATGTTTTGCGAATTTGTAATAGGTGAACGGTTTTAAACTATGAACGGTTTTAGGCTCGTAGGCGATCAACAGCGTGAGTCCGGTAGCTCCAACCGTACCGCTGCCACCCTTGCGCCTTGCGCCGCGCTTGGGACGCTGCCAGACCCCAGGTATTCCCTTAATTGTTCCCTGGAACACGTTTGGTTTCTTCAGCAGGCTTTTTATTTTTCCCTTGCCTATATTCCCGTAGGTATTCGTTTTGAAATTCTTGGGAACCGGTACAGCAATCATGGAATGTTTAGGGAAACGAATACCCCCATGAACGGTGAATTTTAGAAATGCAGCCCTGTCCCTCTTAATGTAGGATATGGCCTCCATCCTTCCGCTTTTATAATGCCTGTAGTTTGCCCTTACATATTTGAAGGCCGACAACTTACCCGACCGCCCCACAGTCCACGGCGTTGGCTTGTGCAGTTGCTTCATGGCCAACCGCTGTTCTTGCAGCGTCAGTTTATATGCCAACCTGGTCAAGCCGGTAGCCACACCAAAAGGAATTTGTTTGCGTTTAATCCGGCCAAAATCCTTTATAGCCTGTTCAACATCAACCTTTGTACTTATTTCCAATGTCATAAATTCGAGGCTTTCAGCCGCAAAAAAACCCCCGCTTAAATGTCGGGGGTAGGTTAACTCTAGGGAGACACCGACGAGGATCACCAGGAGCGATGACCCGCCGCAGTGTAGTTAAATTAATGCACAAAAATGATTCGTTTGATACATACCAATTTGGCCTAGAGTCTTCCTAAACCGTCGATTGCTCTCGATTGAATAAATATTTTTTATTTTTTGTTTACATATAAAAACAACAACCGCACCGCCGCATAAAATATTTTTTTAATTGTCCTTTGATCTTTACGGAATTTGCGCGCGATTCGCTTCCATGATTGACCCTTTGACCGCAACCAAACCAACCGCCGATCATCAACCGGAAGCCTCAAAAGAAGGATTATCACTAAGTAATATTCATCAATGTCGCTCGATGTGGGCTGCACCCTCACCCTTGTTGTGGGGTCAGCATAGGCCAACCATTCGTCCCTGGTAATGTCCGGCCAATAGGTCCGCGATCCGGTGCGGATGACACTGGGAAGTCGTCGATCGGTGCGAGTCGCCTGCACCAGCATTTCCACCAGGTCATTTTCCGTTTTGATTTTTCGCATTTATTTTGTGGAAATATTGAGAGTCCAGTTGCAATTTTGCTGAACGGATTCGGTTCATAGCACGAAGGCGCAAGCAATGTTCTTTTTCCACTTGCCTGGAAATGTCAGCCGGTAATGGTATTTTTGAAAACCGCCAAGATTTTTTTATTCTCTGGAAAGCCACAACCAGTAAATCCTCCGGTATTTTTTGCAACGTTTGCCAATAAATTTCAGTGGCTTGTTTCATATAATATTCAAAATCATTTGTTGTGTTCCGGCCCAATCCAAAGGTTTCACAAAAACTCCAGAAATCATCAAGAATGACGCAAAAAGCCTTTTTGTCACACGGTGCGTTCTGGCGAATGACTAGCGGTTCAATTTGTTCCAGGTGTTCAAGGGTGACATCAACGGGCAGCCGTTCGTGGATCATCCAATTCATTAGAGACGGCGGACAAGATGGCTTTCCGCCGTTTAGTTGCTCGACCTTCATTTGAATCTCTTTTGTCGTCATAGCTTCCCTCATAAATTTTCAGAAAAACATCGGGTTGAAGCACCCAATCAAAAGTAGCTTTCCATTCCCTAGAATTTACACCGGTCAAAAAATTTGATTTTTCAATTTTAAACAGAACCTTTTCCCAACCTTCTAGGCCGTATTCATCTATTCTGGCTTTTAAAATTTTCTTTCGTTTTCCACTAAATTTTATAATCGTGGCAAGTTTCAATTTCAACGCTAACTCGTTCCAAGACTCAACAACTGCCATTTCCCTAGTTGTGCAATAACTTTTCAAATCTTGATTTACACCATGAATAAATTCTCGTTTGAATTTCCCCTCCCTTTCAACCATAGTTATAGCTTTTCGTTTAACTTCTGCAGAAAAGTCATCTATGGAGGAATCCTTATTATAGGAATCCTTATTATAAGAATCCTTATTATTATAAGAGTCTTTATTATAAGATTCTTTATAGGGTGAACCAGATTCGCCAGACGGGTGAACCTCATTCGTTAGGGGTGAACGTGATTCACCCCCATCAATTAACAATTTCCATTCCCGCGTTTTGTATTTTTCCCCCGCTTCGGACAACAATTTGAGGTGTTTCCCATTATATTTTTTCAACGTGGATTGGACTTTTCTGATTGTGCAGTGACATCGTTTGGCAATGGTTTCATTGGCCATAAACAAAGACTCGCCGTTGTCGTCGGACTGGTCGGCCAAGGCTAAAAAAATGATTTTGTCAGAGGCTTTAATATCCAAACCCCAAGCCCACGCGGTCGCTATCGTTGACATTTCTAAATTTTCCTTTTCAAAACATTAAACGTTCAATTGATTTGAGTTGATCTTGCGGCACCCAAAAAGCGTTCCCGTCCAAAGTTTGCCGAAAATACTTTTGTTGTTTGCCATCTTTGCCCAAACAAAAACCCTTTAAATTAAACCTGGGGATTGCACCCACCGCTAAAACATAAGGCTTTTCATCAAAATCATCTTTGTAAATCAGCAAATGACCCTGAGCGTAGGGTGTAGAACGGACATGGATTCCGTTTAAATCATCATCCTTGGCGGTCGAAGTATTAATAATAAACGGCATAAACCGGTTCAAGCCCTTGGCAACGGCCATTTCTGCAGCCGCCCCCTCAACATCGAGGCCCCAGGCTTCACGGCCCGTCCGGTGGTCGGCATCGCCACCCCTGTTTTTGAAATTCTGACGTAGGGCATTGATCCGGCGTTGGACGCCATGCAAGGCCGCAGCTTGCGTTTCCGTGGGAGTCAATTCAATAATCATCGCAAATGTAATCCGAAATATCTTTTTTATAACCTGGCCAAATCATGTTGTTTTCAACACAAAGGGCAATGTAGTGGCGAATGAATTTTTCCCTGGCGATAAGTTCCAATTCTTTATAATGAGCCAAGCCGTCCATTTATAAACATTTCCACTTTTTCAGTGTGTCCAAAACATTTTCAAGTGATTTGCAAAGGACGTAAGGACAACCGAGTTTTTCAACCGCCTTTTGAAAGTCCTTTTGTGGCTGAGTTTGTGAGCCTCCGCGTTCCCTTTTCAATTCGATACAACCAACTTTTCCGCCAGGCAGAATAAAAACGAGATCAGACACCCCCGATTTCAAACCCATTCGTTTTAATTTATTGGCATAATTGCCTTTTCTGATTCCCTGGTTGGGAACATGAAAAAAAAACGCATCAAGGTTTTTTCCAACCGTTGTTAAATATTCAACCACTGAAATCTGCAATTCAGTTTCAGTTGGAATGGCGGGTTTTATATTCACTTTGCGCTTTGACAAAATCCGTATAGCTCACCTTTCCTTGGGTTGCCGCTGCAATCGATTCCAAGGCCCCTGGACGCGGTATATTCCGACCCAGAACCCATTTTGCCACGGTGGGCTGCAACTCATTGACGATTAGCCCAAAATCTAATTGTGATAAATTTGATTGTTCGAGATATTCTTTTAAGAGCATTTAAAACCCTTTTTTTGTCTTAAATATAATCTTATTTGAACTTTTTATGGACTACAAGTAAACCCTTTTTGGGTTGATTTCTTTTTCTTTAGAATCGAAAGGCACTTGAAACTGAGGAGAATCTGGACTAAAAACCAAAATAAATGGTTCTAAACCGTCCCAAACTCTATTAAACGGATGGAGTAAAAATTTGATGCAATAATTGGTTTAATATTCGATTCAATGTTTTTATTTTTATTTTTGAGGTATTCAATACACCATAATGGCCTATTTTTCTCTATAAACCCTTGTTTACAATCCTAACGTGGACTACGTTCTATGAACAGAATTAAAAAGGTCAGGAAATCGCGTGGCGTTTCACAACAGGAACTGGCAAACAAGACAGGGTTGACACAAACGCAAATTTCCAAATTGGAATTAGAGAAAAGAAAACTAACAACTGACAAGTTAGAAAAAATAAAAGACGCGTTGAATTGTACATTTGCGGACCTTCTCGGATCGGATATTTCGGAAGAAATTATTGTACAAAACAAGCCTCCGGTCCTTAGTAGCAGCCCAATTGGAGCGGGAGAACTAGGGCTTAAAATGCGGCGGATACCAAAAGAAATTTATACAACCAGAATTTGTTGTGATGCGCTGGAACCTCGGATAAAAACCGGTGAAATGATCACTGTTGATCCAACCTTGCCACCGCGCAAAGATGATGAAATTTTAGTTTTTTTTAAAACAACAGACAGTGAGGAAGTCCACGCCCAGGCGCGTATTTTTCAAGAAATAAAAAATAATAAAATTTTCTGCCGCTTACACAATTCAGAAACAGAAGAATTTGACCTTGCAGAGACAGCCGCAATTCATGTGATTATTGGAGTCTCTTTTTCCCGTTAAGCGCATTTCAAGCGGATTTATCCAAAAAATTCAAATTGGTTTGTTGTCGAGTAGGCCAAAACCGTTTAATCTTAAGCCATGCTAGCACAAACAACCACCTTGCGGTTTTCGCCATCACAACTGACAACGCCACTTGATGTCTGGCTTTTCCAATACCGGTACTTGTCAGAACAAAAACGCTCGATTCTCAAAAAATTGACTATGAAACCGATTATGGCCGCCGGAAGTGCGATTGGCAACGCGATGGCCGTTGAGTTTGACAAATCCGAAGGGTTGACACACAGACTCAACCGTTTTGAAAAACACGATTCCCATGATTGGGGTGCCGGTCGGTCCAGAGTGGAAAATTTTGAACCCGCGAAATGGTCGGACGATTTTTATAAGAAACAAATTCACCATAAAAAAATCGTGATGGAAAGAATTGACCAAACGTATTTGCACACTTTGGCCGGACTTTCTGAAATTCTGGATGGGCATGAAACCATAGCCGAGAAAGAAATTTTGACAAGGTTTGAAGGTTGCAGTTTTAACATTTTGGGTTTTGCGGATTTTGTTTTTTTTGATTCCGAAGGAACCGCAACAATCGTTGAACTCAAAACGCTGTGGGATAAACCCCAAACACCAAAACAAGCGGCAAAAGGGAAAAAGACAACGCAAGATTTCAAAACCAGTTCCCTTCCTTTACAGCCTCGGAATTCCCATGTCCAACAAGTCGCCGTTTATTGTCACGGATTAAACACAGAAAATTGTTTTATCGTTTACGGCAATAAAACCGGTCATAGAATTTTTTCAAATAAAAACTGTCCGGAATTGTCAAAAACTGGACTCTATAACGCCAAGGCGGAAATGAGAATTGCCGCCATCGTTCGTGAAAACATCACCGGTTTGCGAAAAGTTGAAACAATGACCCGTTTTATTGTTCCTGATTTTACAAATTCACAAACAAATTTTTATTGGGAAATGCCGCCAGATTACCTGGCAGAGGCAAAAGCCCTTTGGGGAATGTATCAAAATTGAGAAGGGAGTTAAAAATGGTTAAACATTACGTGCCAAAAAAAGGGATTAAGTGGGGAAAAATACGGAAAAAACCGACTCAAAAACGGGAACTACAGCCAATGGCAAATCCGATCAGGGTGGGATTGCACATTGAAAACATAACAAACCAAAGAACCGGTTTTAAATAGTCATGGCGTGGTCTGATAAAACCGAAAAGGAATCGTTGCAAATTTTTACAACGGGAGTGGTTCAACGCGCAGCCCAAGCCGGTATGATTCGTGATCCAAGCGAGATTGACCGTTGGGTGAAATCGAGCGTTGAGGCCTACAAAACTCACGTTGCCAACGGCTCCGGAATTGAAAAAACAATTATGAAAATGTTAACGGTCGATAATGCAGAAGCGTTAAATCAGCTTATTAACGAAATCCGGACACAACATTTTGAGCCAATGGACAGACAGAAAATTGTCAATGCGAGTGAATTTATGAGAAAGGAAGTTTTAAAAAATGGAATATGAAGAAAAATACGAAGAAAAAAGGGAAATTTTTGCTCAAAATATTAAAATATATAAAAATGACTACAAAGGACCGCCCTTTCGCACGGCAAGTGCTGTTTTTGACGAAGAAACAATTGAGGGGTTAAGAAAACTACAACCTGGGGTTAAATATCAAATCGACGCCTGGATGAACAAAAAAAAGGACGGGACTCCAGTTATCAGAGTTGGCATTTTCTCAAAACCACCACAGAACCCACAAAATCAATGGACTCCCGAAAAACAGCAAAACAACCAGCAGCAACAAAACTATCAGCAACAAAATAACCAGCAGCAAAACCAGCAACAACAAAACAACCAAAATGACGGAATGTTGCCGTCCGATTGGGATCAAAGGTGAAATGTCCAAAACCGAACCAGACATTTTGCAAAAGGCTGCGGAGGTGATAGCCGACCGCGAAAGACTCTATGGCTCACCAAATCAAAACCATATACGAATCGCAAATTTATGGTCGGTGTTTTTAGAAAAGAATATTACGGCCAAACAAGTTGCCGTTTGTATGGTTTTGGTAAAAATTGCGCGGTTGATGGAAACGCCGGACCATTTGGACTCATTGGTCGATGTGGCGGGGTATGCCGCAGTTTATGAGCAAATGGATGTATGATTTAGCCGAAACTTTGACGGACCCTGATTACGTTGACCTGACAAACGTGGTGCCGATCAACTCCGGCTATAAAGCAATTTTGGCAGACCCGCCGTGGCAGTTTGAAACGTATTCTGAAAAAGGCCGTCAAAAATCCACAGATAACCATTACCACAGTATTTCGCTGGATCGGTTGAAGGATATTGAACTGAAAAGACTATGTGCAAAAGATTGTATTTTGTTTTTATGGGTTGTGGATCATTCCCTTGAAGTTGGTTTGCAGTTAATGGAAGCCTGGGGATTCACGTATAAAACCGTTGGGTTTACCTGGGTAAAAACCACTAGGAAAAACAAACCGGAAGAGACACCCGAAAAATGGCATTTTGGCCTGGGATATTGGACCCGCGCGAATCCCGAAATGTGTCTACTAGGGACCATTGGAAAACCCAAACGGAAAGCAAAAAACGTGAGGCAATTAATGGTTGCACCAGTGCGGGAACATTCACGAAAACCAGACGATATTTACAAACGAATTGAGTCCCTCGTTGATGGACCCTATTTAGAATTATTTTCGAGAACAAACCGGCCAGGGTGGGATTCGATTGGCACGCAAAAAGGAATTTTCAATGAATAATGAAACCAGAAAAATTGAACCAGAATATATCCGCTTTTCCGAAGCCGTGAAACGCGGACTCATTCCATCAAAATCGTGGTATTACGCCAACAAGCCGGAATCCTTTCCCAAACCGTATAAACGGACAGATTCAAAGGGTGGGCATCTTTGGTTTAATTTGCAACAACTCCGCGAATGGAACGAAAACAAAATGAACATGTTTAGTTTGCGAGATTAGAAACCTCCGGCCATGCACAAACCGGAGGTTCTAAAAGAAAGGAAAATGTAAATACGAAAACCTAGACATCGGTTCCGGCTGAAACTAAAAAACCAGAACACCCCCACCCTATAAATAAAAAAAACCCGAATCACAAAGATAATTGACACGTTTTAGATCAAAAAAATAATCAATTGGGACTCATTGGGACTCAAGTGTATTTTTCCTCATTTTAACCAAAAACAAGAGGCTCCGTAATCTTCTGAAACCCCTTATTTTCTGCGGGTTTTATGGTCGGGGTGAGAGGATTTGAACCTCCGGCCCCCTGCTCCCAAAGCAGGATTTAATCCTTAATGGCTTATTTTTCTGTGTTAAACCCTTGTTTACAGTCCCGAACTGGACTAAACTCTACTCAACGTTTGGGACTCATGTGGGACTCAAAGACAGGAGCAAAAAAATGATTACAACGACAATGCAAGCCCGAAAATTAAAACTTGATGCTAACAAAATGAATCAGCGTTTTAAAACAACCGAACCAGGTTTAGTTGTTCGAGCCTATAAAAATGGCCAATTAAAATGGGTGAGCAGAAGAATGGTTGCGGGAAAACGTGTTGAACAGACTTTGGGGAACGTTCAAGAAATCACTTTTCAGGAGGCAAAAGAAAAATTCAGAAAACAAGCGGATGATTTAGTGGTTGGAATTGACCCTAAATCGCGCCAACGCAAAATGGCCAACACACTCAATAACACCTTTGAAAAACTCGCTGCTCAATTCATTGCAGAGTTAAAATTAAACGGTGACATAACAGAACTGCAAATTCAGAGTTATGAAAATTATCTTCTGAAAAATGCGGATGTTGAAAAGTATTTTTTTGGTCGATCGGTCAAGGGAATAGACGGGGAAGAATTTTTTGATTTTTTACTTGAATTGAAGGCGGGAAATTTAAAAACATTGAACACAGTTGGACGGGTTCGCTCGATGAAATATAAATTATCTGGTTTCTATTCGTGGTTGGCGAAAAACGCAAAGGTGAGTCATAACCCGATCAAATCAATGACGGTTCCGCAATCAAAACCGGTCAAACGCGTATTGTCAGAAACAGAAATCAAAACACTTTGGAATTATAATTTTCCAGCAGGCCAGGATGGCAAAGAAACCCGCTTTTCAACAATGACTAAATTGTTCTTTGCAACGGGTGGGATGCGAGAATCCGCTATTAAAGACGCTGAAAAAACGGAAATTCATAATAACGTTTGGACCATTCCCGCAAGCCGAATGAAACGCAAGGGAAAAGCAAAACTCGACATGGACCACACGATTCCGGTCACGCCCCTAATTCAAAAATTGTTGGATGAATTACCAAAAACCAACAGCAAATTTTTATTCCCTGGGAAAATTTATGAAATAGACGGAAAACGGCAATGGCGCAAAGGTCACTATACAAAAAACTTTTTTTGGGGAGATCAACCAATATCCAAGGCAAGAAACAGCCTGCGGAACCGTTGGAAAAAGGAAACCGGAATTGACGATTTGCAACCCAACAAATTTATCAGAAAAACTTGTGCAACGTTGATGGCGTCAAAATTAGGGCTTCATTCTTTGGACATTAACATCGTCCAGGGGCGTATTTCTGATCAAAACTCAGGAGCAGCAAATCATTATAATTTTTCAGATTATAACGATAAAAAAAGGAAGATTTTAGAAGATTGGAATCAATGTTTGGAAACTATTTTTGAATAGAAGTGGCAGTACTCACGGGACAACGCGAATTTATAGTTAACAAGGGCTTAGCCAAAAGTTTGTCAGTTGCATTGTCCTATGTGACCCTATAGCACTTTTTTGACTGACAAACTGTCACTGTGGCTGATTCATTTTTTGATAGCATTTTATTGACCAGGGTCCACCGTAATGGATAATTGCACCGTTACCCAAAACGGTCCAGAAATTCTCAACTAAGGCTTCCCCGCAAGCAACACAAGGCTGTTTCGGAACAGCCCTGGTTGGCGGGTGTTCTTTCCCTTTTTTCCTACGTCTACGCCGTACCAGTGCGGATTGCATCAGCAATTCTTTTGGCGCGCGCTGGCACTTGTTCGCGTGCAAATCGCGAATCCAGTAATTCAAGGGCAGCACTTTCATAGTTTTGGGATTCAAAGGCTTCCAACATCAATTTGAATCTCTTCAATTTTGGCAATCCTAATTGAAAGACAAGACACACCAGAATTTTTTGCCGCTCATGGTCGGTGTTTTTGAACCAGGAAAACGCATTTTCCAATTCCGTAACACATCGAAAAACGTCATTTTTTAACAAATAAACGGCCTCCGAATAAGACAACCCCACGCCGACACCTCCATGAATACAACGCCCGATTCCGATCGTGGCGAATCCCAAAGTGTCTTCGTAAACGTGGGAACGGAATCCCTCCTCATGTTCCAATATCTTGGCCACTTCGGTTTTTAATGTCTCCAGGTCGGTCATTTGCTAACGCCTTTAAATTTCTCAAACGTCCTCAAACCACCTAACCCCAACATACCCATCAGGACAGGCATCATCTGACTCATATCCAAAGACGGCAACTCAATAACATTCCCTGTTTGCACTAAAATAAACTGTAAAATAGGAACACAAACATAAGTCCAGCAAAGTGAAATTCCGCAAGACCAACCAATGAACGGACGCCAACCCGCAACAAAAATAGACCGGTGGGCAGCTTCAGTTTTATTTATCTCTAGTTGAGCAATATCAATTTTTGCTAAATGATTGGCTAATTGATTTTCAATTTCTCGTTCCGCTTTTGCCCTGGCTTCTTTGTCTTCAGGTAAAAACCGACTCACAATATTTGTAAGTGCAGGGAGTATTGAGGGCAGCAACGCTTGAATCATGATTTTTTCCCCCTTAATCCGGAATCCTTTTTGTTCATTTTGACAACTTAGCAGTGACGATTTCTTCAATTTTTGGGAGTAAACGGATTCCGGCATAACCTAACAAAAAAGCCAAACCAATGGCCACTTCCGGTCCAAACTTCCAATAAGACATGGCAGCAGGAATTAGAAATTCTGCAGATATAAAACCAACAATGACCGCCAAAAGAATGTCTTTTAGGGCTGACCAATTCCACTTTTTCTTCACCAAAACATTGGTAAAACCGCCGCAAGTGCTGGCAAAAATACAACAAAACTTTGCCCCGAAAGTTGAAATTAAATATTCCATTTATTTTTTCACCATCCACGCGGTCATGCCAAAATAAGCCCCGACAATTCCCGCCGTTGAAATATAAAACATTGCGGAAAGCTCAGAAATGGCCTTCACGCGATCGGGAGGGAGACAAAGAACAATCACCGTAAAAAGCATCATGGCAGCAAGGGAAACATAAGCCATACGACGTTGGGCTTCCGCTTTTGCATGACCTTCCATTGCGGTGGCCATGTTCATTTCAGATTCGGAAATGACTCCATCCCCGTCTGCATCAAATTTTTTTGGCATTTTTCAGTCTTTATGTTCAGAAATTAAAACTTCACGCGTGGCCACGTTTACATAAGCCAACCGGACCCCCAGGCGTTTTTGAGTTTCAGTCCTTCCCCTGGAAATTCTCATTTCAGATTGTGGACCCCCGCGCCGCCGGACATCCTTTTTAGAATCCAATAGCATCATTTCTCCACGTTCGTTGATTGCAACAACATCAACTGGACAATTGCCACGGAAAGGAAGGAAAACATACCAACCACGGCGCGTCAGCCATTCCACTAAAATTGCCTCTGCCGTTGCCCCATCTGTATGGCGTTGGTCGGCTATAGTAAAGCACGCCAAAAAGCCGCAATTAAAGCCGTAACCGTACAAGTTGCCAGAAGCCACCCCACGCGTTCCCAACGTTTTCCTAACTCAGCACACCGCAAATTCAATTCATGCAGTTCCATGTGGGCCTGCTGCCATCTGTAGCTGCAATCTTTCGTATGTTCCGCTATCGCTTGCGACGCCTTGCGCGCGGATTCATTCGCTGATTTTGCCTGGTCCAGTGCTTCCCCTGATTTTTCAAGGGCAGCCAATGATAGTTCTGTTGGAGTGGGTTTTTTTGACATCTCGGAATCATTTACATCTGCACAAATTCAACAGAGTCGGTCGGATGTAGGCAATAACCAAAACCGCTGCTGAAGAATACAAACCGGTCAAAATAGCGTCATTGATAAAATTGGCCGCTGGTGCGAAAAAATCCAACAACGCCACCCCAACGCCAATATTAATTGCCGGTTTGCCCCCTCGTTTCCAAACGCTCTTGCATGTATCAAAAAACATAACGGATCATTTTTCCTTTCTTTTCTAAAATAAAATTATTCCCCGATTCAACCAGGCAAAACATTCCCTGTTTTTCAAAATAGAGAACAAGGGAAAATGTTTTTGTTTTGTGGTTTCCAAAAAAGATGATTTTTGTGCCGCGTGCGTTAATACCGGAGGCAATCTTTTTTTCTCCGTATTCTTTTTTTATGGCCGTTTCTGGATTTCCTGGCGCGCATGGGACCGGTTGTTGGCCAAATGCAGGCGAAAAAAAACCGCCCAAAAGGACGGCCAGAAAAGCAAGGGTTTTAAACATTTACGACCAACCAGCGGGGAGCTTGTTTTCAGTTGGGGGGTTGGCCTGTTTATCGATTTGGGCTTGTAACATTTCTTGCATTTGTTCTTTGGTGGCGTCTTCGCGTTCCTCCAAAACAGCCCAAACCCATTTCTCAACATCGCCTTTTTTGAGCTTGTCAAAATCAACAAACTTTTCTGGATCGGCGTCACCCAATGCCACGGACCCGTAGGCATTGCTGCTTTCATTCTTTTCAGCATCAACCGCCACGTATCGCCAGTGGACGACCCGCGCTATGTCTACCAAGTCGTTTTCGGTATCCACTTTCTGGGCTTCTATTTGTTCGACGTTCATCGCAAATTCGGTCATATTAATTACCTTCCAACTGGGCAATCTTGCCCTCTAGGGTTTCAATTTTGGTGATAGCTTCTTGTAATGCGGCAGTTAACACAGGGATCAACTTTTCATAAGCGAGGCCCAAATGATCCCCGCATTTTTGAACTACTGATTCTTTGTATTCAGTATCGTTCAAATCCTCTTGGATTTCTTGTGCAATAAATCCTACCTGAACTTCCTCGCTGAAATTTTTGTCTTGATTTGGCTTAAATGTGAAAGTTGATGGCCGCAATCGTTTGACGGTTTCAAAAGCCCCTACAAGGGGTTTGATGTTATCTTTAAATTTTCGATCCGAAGTCGCAATCGTGGCGTTTGTCGCGTAGATTTGACTATTGACTTGTAACAAATAAGCACCTGAATCGGATGTTGTGCCAATCAACACTTCACCCGCTGTTGTAATGGACATGCGCGTGTAGTTGGCCGGTGATCCCTCCCGGCGTTGAAAACCAAGATACCCGTCAGCGTTCAGACATTCCATAATCCAGCCGTTGTCTGCATTACCCTGTTGCAAATAAAGCTGATCGCCGTCATTTTTTATATTCAGTTTTGTCGCGGCGGTATTTACACTATCCCCAATACCTAGCCGACCATTGCGGTCCATGACCGCTTTTTCTGAGACGGTGAAATTTCCGTCACGGGTTAGGGTCTTAAACCGAATATCTTGGTCGTCAGCGTAGAAGATTCTGCCTTCATTCGAGGCCGCGCCGAGGCCAAAACGGGAATTCCCTACATTGGTTATTAAGAGCTTTCGGGTATTCCCACTGTTTTCTCCCGATCCAAGGTCTAATTTTGCTTCTGTGTCGTTTGGGTTGACGGTTATCCCAACCCTAGTAGCTTGCCCAACGCCAATTCCGACATTCCCACCAGCCCCCTGCAAATTGAGTTGGCTAACTGTTGAATTATCCGAAAATGCTTGAACGGCACTATCAGAAAGTCGGAGTTGAGTTGATGCGTTAGTTCCAAATAAAGCCCCGTAGTTGCCTGAACATTTAACATTCAAAGGCCATGTGGCTGTCGTGGAACCGATCGCAACGTTGCCATTATCTAAAAATCGGACCCTTTCAGAATCCGAATTTGAACGGAAAGCCAAATGACCACCTGACTCGTGATCTAATATGTAGCCAGAAGTTCCAATTTTGAGTTCACGC
>Ga0114906_1001206_pt1:0-7500 | contig 13803 bp, 11 predicted proteins | sample MalvirDeepMed_M9_FD_89687 | JGI IMG/M metagenome (GOLD analysis project Ga0114906, IMG submission 89687) | Marine viral communities from the Global Malaspina Expedition - Malaspina viral metaG DeepMed_M9 | ecosystem: Environmental > Aquatic > Marine > Oceanic | place: Mediterranean Sea...
GTCCATCAGCCAGTCGCGCAGCGCCCGCTGCCATTCGCGTCGCAGGGTGTTCGGGTCGGGAGCTTCGTCGGCCGGGGCTGACGAAGGATTCAGGACGGCCAGGGCGTCGCCGACGCCGTCACCGGCCGGTGCGTGGCCGGCGATCGCATTGAGCTCGGCGATGCGTTCGGCCAGGACCTGGGGCGTGTCGGGCGCGCCGGTTTCCAGCCGCTCGAGGTAGTTCGGCAGAATCGCGACGGCCTCGAGAATCGTGGTCGCCTCGTGTTCGTCGACCTCCTCGTCGATGGCATCGAGGGCCGCGGCCAGGGCATGGGCCAGTCGCGCAGCGCCGTCCACCGCCAGGGTGTCCAGCGTATGGGCGATCTGGTGCCCGTGCGCGCGAGCCTGGTCGAGCGGCGGCGCCTTGCTGCCGCCGTCGCCGGCCACGCCTTCGATGGCATGGCGGATCGCATCGCACAGTTCGGCCAGGTGCGGACGCGTCCACAGGATGCCCTGGGCGCGCGCCGCGGCGGACGGATTCAACATGGCAGCCTCATTCGCTCAGAGTGGCGCTCGGTGGTCGCGTGGACCACGCTCAGTCCTGGTCCTCGGGCAGCTTGAAGTCGGCCACCGAGTCGCGAAGATCGCGGACCACGTTGGCCAGGCTGACCACCGACTGGGCCGTCTGGTTGGTGCCTTCCGTCGTCTGCACGGAGATGTCACGAATCGAGTTCATCAGGCGCGCGATCTTGCCGGCGTTCTGCGACTGCTGCTGCGCCTGGTTGGAGATATCGAGAATCAGCGTTGCCAGATCGTTGGAGACCTTCTCGATCGACTCAAGCGCCTCGCCGGCGTCCTCGGCCGTCCGGGCACCGCTGACCACCTGGGACGTGGTGGTTTCCATCGAGGTCACGGCCTCGGACGTGTCGGACTGAATCGTCTGGACCAGCGTTTCGATTCGACGCGTTGCGTTCGTGGCGCGTTCTGCAAGGCGCTGGACTTCGTCGGCAACCACCGCGAAACCGCGGCCTGCGCCGCCGGCCGATGCGGCCTGGATGGCGGCGTTCAGGGCGAGCACGTTGGTCTGTTCGGAGATGCCGTTGATCAGCTCGACGATGTCGCCGATCTCCTGCGACGATTCACCCAGTCGCTTGATTCGCTTCGAGGTTTCCTGGATCTGATCGCGGATGTTGTCCATGCCGGTGATGGTCTGGCGCACCATGTCGGCACCGCGGTTGGCGATCTTCACCGAGTTCTGCGCGACCTCGGCGGATTCGCTCGAGCGCTTGGCCATGTCGTCGAAGGACTTCGCCATTTCGTTGATGGTGTCGCTGGCGACGCGAATCTCGCGCGCCTGGTGCTCCGAGGCCTCGGCCAGCTGGGTCGTGGTCGCCTCCGTTTCCTGGGCCTGTGCGGCCACCTGGCGCGCCGTGGAGTTGACGCCCGAGACCAGGTCGCGCAATGCCTCGACGGCGAAGTTCACCGAGTCGGCGATGGCGCCCGTGACGTCCTCGGTCACGGTCGTCTCGACGGTCAGGTCACCGTCGGCCAGCGAGGACATCTCGTCGAGCAGGCGCAGGATGGCTTCCTGGTTCCGCTGGTTCAGCTCGGCGGTCTCCAGCGCGCGGCGGCGCTGTGCGACGTACAGGTTCAGGCCGACCAGGAACAGCACGAGCAGCGCGGCCGCGGCGATCGCGATGCCTGCGGTCAGCGACGGCCACAGGCGGCCTTCGCCCAGCGTTGCGTATTCGACGGCCAGCGCGGCGGCCTGGTCGGTCAGGTCCTGGGAGTCCAGGAAGATCTCGTCGGCCGCTTCGCGCACCTCGAACAGGTCGGACGACCCGGACAGGATGGTGTCGACGTCGATCTTGACTTCCTCGAAGACCGGCTGGATCGCGGCCAGCGCCGAGAGCACCTGGGGGTTGCGAACCGCAGGGATGTTCAATTCCTCGTTGCCGGACAGCAGGCCCTGCAGCACCTGGTCGAACAGCACGGCGTCGCGGCTGAATGCGTCGGCCGCGGTGATCGCGCCGGTGCCGCCGCCGAGAATTTCGTTGACGCGGCGGAGCATGCGGTCGGCGAGGACCAGCTGCCGGGACGCGACGTAGATCTGGCCCACCGGCGTTCCGGTCTGGATCATCAGCCGCACCGCCTCGTCGGACAGGGCCTGCAGCTGCGGGATGTTGGTCGCGAACGCGGCCGCTGAATCGGCCAGGTCGAGAACCAGTTCGGAGCGGCTCAGGATTCGTTCGGCCTCGACTTCGATCCGCTGCCAGATCTGTTCCAGCGTCGCCAGGCTGTCGTTGACGCTCTGCGGCGACGGGGGCAGGCCGGTTTCCGGATTGCCGTTGCGCAGTTGGTCGATCGCGTTGCTGATGATCTCTCGCGTCCGGCCCAGTTCATCGAACGCGTCGAAGTTGCCGATCGCGGCTTCCCCGGCGGCCTTGGCCAGCTGCTGTGCCCGCACCTGGACCTCGGTGGTCAGCGCCAGGTATTGCGTTTCCTGCTGGTTGCGCTGGTTGAGGAGGAAGAAGTTGACCGACACGGCGGCCACCAGGCCCACCAGGACCAGGAACAACAGAACCTGGGCGGGAGAAAGTCGGCGCTCGGTCGTGGGGGATTTGCTGCTCATGCCTGGGCCTCTTTAATGTCGTCAGTCTTGCGTTGGCTGGTGTTCGTTCGTATTCAGGGGTCGATCGGCGCCGGTTCAGGCGGAGCCGTCCAGGAAGCGCGACTCGGTCATCAGTTCGTTGATGCGGAATCGTCCCCAGATTTCCTCACCCTGCGGGAAATGGTCCTGGACCAGGCCCTGGAGGGCCTCGGCCGGCTCGTCTTCCGGGGTCAGGTCGTTGCGGTTGAAGTGGCGCTGGCCGAAGACTTCATCGACGATCAGACCGAGGTAGCGCCCCTGGAGGCGGGTCAGAATCAGTCGAGTGCGCGCGGTGATCGGGGTGCGGCTGCCGAACAGGAACCAACCGAGGTCGACGATCGTCACCAGATTGCCGCGCACGTTGGCCATGCCGATCAGCCATTCCTGCGACCCCGGCACCGGTGTCGACGGCGGCAGCGGCAGGATTTCATCGACGTCGGTGATGCCGATGGTCAGGCGATGTTCGCCGAGGCGGAAGACCACGCCGTCCCAGTTGCTCTCGCTGTCGCGCTGCGTCGAGCTGGAAACGTCATGGGCAATGCTGCGCGCTTCGAAGTCTCGAAGCAGCTCGAACAGTGATTTTCCGGACTTGGATTCCATGAATCCCGTCTTGCCTCCCTTTAACAAGAATCATCCCGGCGGCGGGATGATTCGAAGCTCCCTCGTCCGCGCGGCGCGATGCCGCGACGGCCGATCAGGCTGCCTGCTTGTTGGGCGCCTTTTCCCGGACCGCAGCCAGCAGCTCGTCCTTGGTGAACGGCTTGGTCAGGTAATGGTCCGAACCCACGATGCGGCCGCGTGCCTTGTCGAACAGGCCGTCCTTGCTGGTCAGCATGATGACCGGCGTGTCGCGGAACTTGGCGTTGTTCTTGATGATGGCGCAGGTCTGGTACCCATCGAGCCGCGGCATCATGATGTCGACGAAGATCAGGTCGGGGTGATGCTTGTTGATCAACGACAACGCCTCGAACCCGTCGTCGGCGGTGATCACCTCGCACCCTTCGCGGCTCAGCATGGTTTCTGCCGATTTACGAATCGTGCGGCTGTCGTCGATGACCATGATCTTCAGGCCGTCGATGGCCGCCGATGCGGGGTCGTTGGGGCTTGCTGCATCGCTCATCGGGTTCGCTCAATCAATGCTTACAGGCGGTTATAGTACATTCTTTTGGCGGAAGTCTAAACCGTTGAAACTTCTGAATCCAGCGCAATCCGGATCGGGCAGTGTGCGGTCGATCAAGCTCGAGGGCGTGGATCGAGAGCCGCTTCCCAATTCGGCTATGGGGGTTGATTCGTGACCGATGCGGTTTTCGTCATGGACGAACTTGCCGAGATCAACCCGGCCAAGGACACCACCTTCGCCCTGATGCTCGAGGCGCAGCGCCGCGGGCTGCCGGTCTGGTACGCCAACGAAGGTGACCTGGCGATGGTCGACGGCGGCTGCAGCGCGCGCTTGCGGCGAGTCGAGCTGGTCGACCGGGCGAGCGATTTCTTCCGGGTCGACGAGGATCGGCGCAGACCGTTGGGGCGCGACGACCTGGTGTTCATGCGATCCGACCCGCCGGTCGACGACTCTTATATATATACGACGCTGCTGCTCGATCTGGCTGTCCAGGCCGGCGCGCGGGTGGTCAATCGTCCCGAAGCGCTGCGCGGCTTCAACGAGAAGCTTGCCATTGCGCGGTTTCCCGACCTGATGCCCGATACGCTGGTCAGCGCCGAGATCGACATGCTTCGAGCGTTCGTCGAGGCCCGTGATCGGGCTATCGTCAAGCCGCTGGACGGTATGGGCGGTCGCGGCATCTTCAATGCTCGCAGCGACGATCCGAACCTGACGGTGATCCTGGAAACGCTCAGCAACAACGGCCGGGAGCTGGTGATGGCCCAGCAGTTCCTGGCCGGCATCGCCGACGGCGACAAGCGGGTTCTGATGATCGCCGGCGAGCCGGTGGAGTACATGCTGGCTCGCATTCCTGGCAGCAAGGATTTCCGGGGCAACCTGGCGCGCGGCGGCCGCGGCGAGGGCCGTCCATTGACCGATGCGGAGCGCCGGATCGCCGAGCTGGTCGGGCCGGTTCTGGTCGACCACGGGATCGACTTCGCGGGCCTCGACGTCATCGACGGCCGACTGACCGAGATCAACGTGACCAGCCCGACCTGCGTGCGCGAGCTCGACAAGCAGTTCGGAATCAATATCGCCGGGCGCCTGTTCGACGCCCTCGGGCTCTGACGGGCTACGATGTACGCAGCAGCGCCGCCCCGAACCGCCAACGTCGAAGTGCTTTCGCTCGCCCTCGTGGTGGCGGTGGTCGCGCACGTGCTGGTCATCACCCAGCTGCACGTCGACTGGATGAGTTCCGGATCGGGGGAGCAGGCGCCCAGCCTCGACGTCATCCTCGTCGACTCCGCCAGCGAGCAGGCGCCCGAGGAGGCCGATTTCCTGGCCCAGGCCAACCAGCAGGGCGGCGGAGACAACCCGGACCTGGAGCGGCCGTCCGAGCCACCGCCGCTCGAGGCCGGGGCGCCGCCCGAGCCGGCGCCGCAACCGGTCGAGGCCGAACCCGATCGCGCCGACCGGGCCGACGAAGTCGTCGCGACCCGGGCGCCGGACGCGCCGACGCCCGAAGCCGCCCGCGAACAGGCCGCCGAGGATGCCCTGCCCGATGCGCAGGAGCTGCTGGCGCAGACCCGTGAACGGGTGACCGCGGCCCCCGATCCCCTGGCCTTCGAGCGCGTGACCCCGAAGCGGCCGCGGCGGAAGTTCGTGACCGCCAATACCCGCGAGCATCTCTACGCGGCGTACATGCGCGCCTGGGTCGGAAAGGTCGAGCGTGTCGGCAACATGAACTACCCCGAGCAGGCACGCCGCCAGGGCCTGGACGGCAGCCTGGTGCTGAGCGTCGATGTCCTGGCCGACGGTTCGATCGAGCGTGTCCAGGTTCTCCGTTCCTCCGGGCACGACCTGCTCGACGAGGCGGCCGTGCGGATCGTCCGCCTGGGTGCGCCCTATGCGCCGCTGCCCGATGACATCCGGGCCGAGACGGACATCCTGACGATCACGCGGACCTGGCAGTTCTCGGCGCGCGCAGGGCTGAACTGACGCGATCGGGGCTTGCGCGGCGCCCGGGCCGGCCCGATATCGGAAACAGTCTCCTGCTATCCTGAGAGCCGTGAATTACTTCAACCAGCAATTGCTGATCGCGATGCCCGGTCTGGAGGATCCCAACTTCGACCATGGTGTCACCCTCATGTGCCAGCACAACGAGGAGGGTGCGTTGGGCATCACCATCAATCGCCATTCCGACCTCGTCCTCAAGGACGTCCTGGCCCAACTCGATATCCCTTGTGTCGATGAGGACCTGGCCAACCAGCCGGTCCTGGCCGGTGGCCCGGTCCAGCAGGAGCGTGGATTCGTGCTGCATACGCCGGACGGCGAGTGGGAGTCGACCAGCGAGGTCGCTCCGGGCATCATGGTGACCACTTCCCGCGACATCCTCGAGGCGATCGCCGATCACCGCGGCCCGGAGAAATTCGTCGTGGCGCTAGGCTACGCCGGCTGGTCGGCCGGGCAGCTGGAAGAGGAGCTGCGCGACAACGCCTGGCTCAATACCGGTGCAAGCTCCGAGATCGTGTTCGATTCGCCGATCGACGACCGCTGGATGCGCGCGGTCGCCAGCCTCGGCATCGATGCGGCCAAGCTGCAGCCCGTCGGGGGCCATGCCTGAATCGGGCCGGGTCTGGCTCGGCCTGGACTACGGCCAGCGACGTATCGGGGTTGCCACCGGGCAGCCATTGACCGGAACCGCGCAGCCTCTGAAAACCCTGCATCACACGGGAGACCCCTACGATGAACTCGCCCGCATCGTGCGCGAGTGGCGACCGGCGGGGGTCGTCGTGGGCCTGCCGCTGGCCGCCGACGGCACCGAGTCCCCGATGAGCGAAACGGTTCGAGACTTCGCCGGGCGCCTCGGCGCCGCGCATCCGGAACTCGAGATCGTGTTCCAGGACGAGCGATTCTCGAGTCGGGAGGCCGACGAGAGGTTCCGGAAGGCGCGGCGAGAAGGCCACGCACGACGCAAGGCCGGGCGCGACCTCGACAGTCTTGCCGCAGCCGTGATCCTGGAATCGTGGTTGGCCGAACGCCGCGGAGCATCCTGACTCGTGACCCGACACCTCATCGACATCGAATCCCTGCCGCCCGGCGACGCGGAGCGGTTGATCGCGCGCGCCGCCGCCTTGTCGCAGGGGGCGGCACCGCGCGCCTGTCGGGGCGAGATCGTCCAGCTGTTCTGGGAGCCCAGTACGCGCACCCGGGTGTCGTTCGAGTTTGCCGCCCATCGATTGGGGCTGCGTTCTCTCGCAGTCGACCCGGAGCGCTCGTCGTCGACCAAGGGCGAGACGCTCGAGGATACCTGCCGCACCCTGGCGGCCATGCAGCCGAGCGCCCTGGTCGTTCGACACGCCGAGCCCGGCACGCCGCAGCGAGTGGCCGATGCCCTGGCCGGGACCGGTGTCGCGGTCGTCAATGCCGGTGACGGGTCGAGGGCGCACCCCACGCAGGCCTTGCTGGATGCCGCGACCCTGGTCGACGAAGGCATCGACTGGGCACAGGCGCGGATCGTGCTGCTCGGTGACCTGCGGCATTCGCGCGTCGCCCGCTCGGCCTTCGCGCTGTACCGCCGCCTGGGCGTGCCCGACCTGAGAATGAGCGGGCCATCGTCGTTGCTGCCGGATGCCGACGATCCGGCGTTTCGCGGCGTCGCCCGCATCGAGGATGTCGACTCCGCGCTCGCCGACGCCAGCGTGGTCGTGTGCCTGAGGATCCAGCGTGAGCGGATCCAGGCGCTGTCCCTGCCTGACGCCGACAGCTATCA
>Ga0114906_1001213_pt1 | contig 13764 bp, 14 predicted proteins | sample MalvirDeepMed_M9_FD_89687 | JGI IMG/M metagenome (GOLD analysis project Ga0114906, IMG submission 89687) | Marine viral communities from the Global Malaspina Expedition - Malaspina viral metaG DeepMed_M9 | ecosystem: Environmental > Aquatic > Marine > Oceanic | place: Mediterranean Sea...
GGTCAGGGAGGATTACGGTTCTCCCTGACTTTACTTTAGGAGAGAAATATGGCAAACAATTATAATTCGCTTTTTCAGGCAGGTGCTGGAGTTATATCCACAGCAGAAAAAACTCGAATCATTGCAGTACATGCTCATAGTACAGTTGCAGGTTCTTTTGATATCAAAGGAGCTACGTCAGGAGTTTTGAAGTTTTTTGTAGCTGCTAATGAAAGCGCAGATATTTATATTGGAGACATGGGAGTTCCCATGGTGGGAAGTGTAAGTGTATCAGTTCCTGCTGATGGCGCTGCATTGACATTGATTGTAGGCTAAGACTATGCCTAATTTTTCATTTTTAAAAAATGATTTAGTAAATACAACAGAGAATGATTCCACTGAGTTTGAGAATCAAATATCTTTCTTTGTGGAAAAGACAGAGAATAGATTAACAAATGATCTAGACGATTTTGGTCTAGATTTTTTTACGACTGTTTCTTGTTGTATTGGCAATCCTATTGTATCTCTTCCTGTTGATACAAAGATTGTTAGAAATGTAAATGTAATATCCAGTGCATCTTCAAACAGAACAAGTTTATTACAAAGAACTTATGAGTATGCCATAGACTACTGGCCTCATGCCAGTTCTTCTGTGGGTGATCCTCGTTATTACTCACGTAAAACAAATACAGCAATTTATATTGTACCTACTCCTGCATCAGCAGTTGACATAGAAGTACAATATGTTCGTAGACCACTAGGACTAGCCTCTGCCACAGGAACAAGTGTAACAACTTCTAACTACTTCAGCGAAGATTGTTATAATGCATTGTTCTATGGGTGTATGATCGAGGCTACCATGTATATGAAAAGTTGGGGTGATCTTCCAGTATGGGAAGCTCAATATCAAAACGCTATTAATCAGCTTAGAAATCAGGCTCGTCGTACCAGACAAGATGACATGTCACAAGCCTCAAGTCCTGCTGGTAGTCCTGATACTGTTATCATGGGTTCAACATAATGACTATCAGTAGAGGTAAGATTTCTAATCAAATTTCAAAACCTAAGAATAAAAAGAAAAAAAAGAAAACAGTTTACAAAAGGAGAAAATCATGAAAGACTTTGTATCAGGGGCAGCAGCACGTAAGCTCCCTAATCTTGATCCAGATTTAAATGAGATTGTAGGGCGTCCCACAGGACAGGGTTTTGGTGCAGCAAGAAAAGGACCAAATGTGGTTGCTTCTTCTGACAAAGACCTCATGAAAGAGGAGGGCTAGTCATGGCATCAGGTAAATTAGCTAGTGCAGCTATTAAAGGTATAAGTAATATCATTCGTGATATTAAACCTAAACCAGCTACTACTAGTGGTAAAAAAGCACGGCGTAGATTAACTGAAGAAGATAAACCTGCAACTAAAATAGCAAAACGCAGAAATATAAAGCGTGATCCTAAAACAGGAAGGTTAAGCACAGAAGGAAATAAAGAACAACAGATTGTTGTACAAACTCCAAAATCAAAACAACTTAAAACAGTAGCTACTGAAAGAGGAACAGGTAAATTAGGTAAAACTGCTGCTGCTGCTGAAAAGCGTGTAACGGCTAGAGATCGTCGTAGAGCAGCTACACAAGCAGGTGCAGGTGCTACTGTTGCTGGTCTTGCAAGTATTCCAATTTTAACGAAAGATAAAAAATCTGCAACTGCTTCTGAATCAAAATCAAAAAGTTCTTCTAAATCTTATAAAGTTAAGAAGGGTGATACTCTTTCTGAGATAGCCAGAGATAATGGAACCACTGTAAAAAAACTTAAAGCAGCTAATCCACAGATTAAAGACCTTAATAAAATTAAACCAGGACAATCTATTAAAATTCCTATGCCTAAAGTAAAAAATCGTAAGTCTGTTTATCAAGGTATGTCTAAATCTGAAATGAAAAAAATATCCATGCCTAAGAAAAAATATGGTGGTAAGCTTTATAAACGTAAAGAAGGTGGACAGGTCATGTCAGGTAATGATCTTGTTTCTTCTTTGTATAATTAAGGAGAATTAAAATGGGACTTAGACTAGTAAGAAGACGCAATAACTTGCCTAAAGATCAAGATGAACTTAATATAAAAGATAACCCTAAAAAGAAAAAAATGAAGAACAAAATGAAGAAAATTAATAAGCGTGGTGGTGGAGACTTTAATATTAAAATGAAAATTCCTAAAGACATGGTTAATCAAGGTGTAATGTATGGTTACAAAAAAGGTGGGCAGATTTAATGTCTGTTATAAGAAAAAGTACTGGTAAAGGTATGAAGGGTCATACCATTGGTAAAGGACATAAACGTCCTACTAGGTCTGGAGCAGGTATGACTGCTAAAGGTGTGGCTAAATATCGTAGAGAGAATCCTGGAAGTAAACTAAAGACTGCTGTAACTGAAAAAAGTCCTACAGGTAAACGTGCTAAGAGACGCGCAAGTTATTGCGCTAGATCAGCAGGACAAATGAAGAAGTTTCCAAAAGCAGCTAAGAATCCTAATTCAAGACTTAGACAAGCACGTAAAAGATGGAAATGTTAAGATGGCAAAACTTTGTCCTAAAGGTAAAGCTGCTGCAAAGCGTAAGTTTGATGTATATCCATCAGCATATGCTAACATGTATGCATCTGCCGTATGCTCTGGTAAAGTAAAACCAGGAGGAAAAAAGAAAGCTAAAGCTAAAAAAGGTGGTGGACTTAGAAAGTGGGTAGATGAGAAGTGGGTTGATATAGGAGCGCCTAAGAAAGATGGTAAGTATCAACCATGTGGACGTAAATCTACAAAGGGAAGTAAAAGAAAATATCCTAAATGTGTACCACTGGCTAAAGCTAAGAGTATGAGTTCATCTCAAAAAAGTTCAGCAGTTAAACGTAAACGATCTAAAGCTCAAGGCGTAGGTGGTAAACCTACTATGGTAAAAACTTTTGCTAAACGTGGTGGTCAAGTACTTGTAGCTTCTTGTTATGATGCATAGGAAAATATAATGGCAACTAGTGGTACATTTAATTTTAACCTTGATATAGATGAGGTTATACAAGAAGCAACAGAAATGATTGGGGGAGAAAATACCCTTGGTCATGAACCTGCTTCTGCTCGTCGTTCTATTAATCTAATGTTGACTGATTGGCAGAACAGAGGTGTTCTTCTATGGTCTACTGAAGTAACAGCAGTTACAGTAGCTGCCAGCGTTACTTCATATGCTTTAAGTAATTCTACTATTGATGCTCTAGAAGTAGTTGTTAATAGAGATGATACTGATATTCAATTAACAAGAATTTCTTTTGAAGAATATCTATTAATACCTAATAAAAAACAAACAGGTAGAGCCACTCAATACACTGTTAAAAGAGATAGAGATAATCCAACATTAAGCATCTGGCCTTTACCTGATAATAGTACAGATATATTAAAGATAGAACGCATAAGTGAATTAGAAGATGTTAATAAATCAGCAGGACAGAATGCTGACATGCCTAAAAGATTCTTGCCTTGTCTTACATGTGGTCTAGCTTATTATATGTCAATGAAAAGACCTAACATTGATCCAGCAAAAATTGCAATGCTTAAAGGAAACTATGAAGAATTATTACTTAGAGCAATGGAAGAAGATAAAGAACGTGCAAGTATTTTCTTTAGACCAAAAATTAGGACAGTCTGATGGCAACAGATAGTAAAGCACTAGCTATATGTGATGTATGTGGATTTAGATATCCACACAGAGTAATGAAACTAAATAGTTTTGGTTTATTAGTTTGCCCAGAAGATTATGAAGGTGCTTTTGATTTAAAAAATCATCCCCAAAATAAAATTCCTGATGTAAGGGATGATGTTAAAATAAAAAATCCTAGACCTGATTCAGGAGGTCGTAACCTAGTGTGGAATACAGCTAACTTACTTTGGGATGGTACTCCTAATAACATGAGTGATCAAGTAGTTTCACCAGTATGGAATAGCGCATGAGTGATTTTGATTTAACAGGTAAAAGAATAGCTGATACTTACAAAGGTCTGCTTAAACTTGCTGTAAGTGGCAATGGTGCTGTATCTTCTTCTCTCACACAGGTTGAGGGAGGTGATGGTACTAACACTGCTTTACTTGTAGCCACTGATTCTATTAGAATAGGAGGTGCTTTTGCAGTATCTTCTAATGCTTCTGTAGGAGGCTCTTTAAAAGTTAATGGAGATGTATGTGCAAGTTCTTATTTTGGAAGTGGTAGACATCTGACCAGTATTGTAGCAACAGGAGATACTTCTGTAAGTTCTCTTATCGTTGCAAACACTGCTACAATTGGAGGAACTCTTTCTGTAGGTGGTGCAGTTAATCTTTTAAGTACTGCCACTGTTAGTGGAGCAGCAGGATTTCTTGGTACAGTCAGAGTAAGTGGTAATACTACACTAGGAGGTACTCTTGATATTGCAGGTAATACCTCTGTAGGAGGAACTCTTATAACAACTGGAGCAGCTACATTTGATGATGACGTATCTGTAAGCGGTAATGTAAATATAGGAGGTACAGCAACTGTTGCAGGAGCAGCTTCAATAGGAGGGGCTGTATCTATTGGAGGTGCAGTTAATCTTTTAAGCACTGCAACTGTTTCAGGTGCAGCAGGATTCTTAGGGTCTGTTAGAGTTAGTGGTGCTACCTCGCTTGAAGGGGCTACAGTCTTAGGATCAACTGTTACTGTAGCAGGAGCAGGACATTTTAAAGATGATGTATCTGTAAGTGGTAATGTTAATATTGGAGGTACAGTTACAATAGCAGGTGGTAATCTTCAAGCCACTAATGCTAAAGTTTGTGCAAGTGCTTTCTTTGGAGATGGCTCTAACTTAACAGGAATTACAGCCCCAGTTGAAGGAAATGTTTCAGTTACTAATCTTCTTGTAGGAGGTACAGCCACAGTATCAGGTGATGCTACATTTAAAACTAATGTATCTGTAAGTGGTAATTTAGTAGTAGGAGGTACTACAACAATAGTAGGTGCAGCATCTATAGGAGGTGCAGTATCAATTGGTGGTGCAGTTAATCTTCTCAGTACAGCCACAGTATCAGGTGCAGCAGGATTCTTAGGAACTGTAAGAGTCAGTGGTAACACAACAGTTGGTGGTACGCTAGATGTTGCAGGTAACACTTCAATTGGTGGTACGTTTATGTCTACAGGTGCTGCTACCTTTGATGACGATGTATCTGTATCAGGTAATATTGTTATTGGTGGAACAGCAACAGTAGCTGGAGACATAAATCTTTCAGGTAATATTTATATTGGTGGAACAGCAACAGTAGTTGGTGCAGCTTCAATAGGAGGTGCAGTATCTATAGGAGGTGCTGTAAATCTTTTAAGCACTGCTACAGTTAGTGGTGCAGCAGGATTCTTGGGAACAGTACGTGTAAGTGGTAATACAACTGTTGGAGGCACGTTAGATGTAGCTGGTAATACTTCGATAGGAGGTACGTTCTTGGCAACAGGTGCTGCAACATTTGATGATGATGCTTCAGTATCAGGTAATTTACATGTAGGAGGTACAGCCACGATTGGTGGGGCAGCACAGATTACAGGTAATGTAAGTCTGGGTGGTCAATTGTTCTTGGCTAAGTCAGGAGCAGCAGCTATATCAGCAACAGCTATTAATGGTATAACTTCTGTATCCTTAAACTTCTCTAATGCTCAAAACTTTCTTACCACAGTTACAGCAGCACATACCCTGGCTAGACCTACTAATGCTACCAAAGGACAAACAGGAAGCATTTTCTTAGTTCAGTCAGGAGGTAGTGGCACACTAGCTTATAACACTTGTTGGAAATTTATAGGAGCAAGCGTACCAACTCTAGATGTAAGTAATGGTGCAGTGGGTAGACTAGATTATATTGTAGTATCTGTCTCTAGTGATAATACTGGAGAAAACATTCATGCAATTTTAACCAACGCATATGGAAATAGTTAGACATGGTATTTTCTAATAATTTATTATTTGGTGCGGCAGCAGCAGCTAGTAGTGGTGCTGCACCTTTTGACACAACTTTGATTGGTAACTCTGTTTGGTTAGATGGTTCTGCTGATGGTTTTACCAAACCTGCTTCAGAATTTGATGCCGAAGATGGCAAAGAATTTACTCTAGGCACTTGGTTTCAGCTTACAGAATTTGGGGTTGCTGGCGCATTATTTTGTGCTGGAAATGGAAGCGGCACTTACACATCACTACGTCATGCCGCAGATAATAAAATTTACCTACAGACTGAAGCTGGTTCCCATATTTTAAAAACGACCGCTGTGTTTAGAGATGTAGCTTGGTATCACATTTTAGTTTCTGTTGATACAACTCAAGCCGCAAACACAAGCAGAGTAAGAATGTTTATCAATGGAGTAGAGACAGAACTTACAGGAACATACCCTGCTCTAAATCATGCTTATGATTTTAATTTAGCCAATGTCCATGAGGTTGGTGATAGCTATGAGAATGGTGCTTTTGAAGGCTATTTGGCGCAGTCGTTTATGATAGGCACCAAGTCAATTCAACAGAGTGACTTTGCCATAACAGATTTTCTAGATTCATTTACATTTGGAACTAATGGTTCTCAGTATGTCCCTAAAAAAAATTCAGATATTGTAACTTTAACAGCAGCAGGAAGTGATAATTCTTTTTTACTAGACTATGCTAATAGCTCTGATCTTGGAAATGATACTAGTGGATATAATAATGACTTCACAGCTACCAGTATGACAGCGGCTAATCAAACAGGGAGCAGTCCTTCAAGTGCATTTGCTACTTGGAACCCACTAAGAGTTAATACACAGACTCAAACATTTGCAGAGGGTAACCTTAGATTCTCCTCTACTCAAACAAGCACTAATCCAGCAGCAACAGGAAACTATGGAGTTTCTTCTGGTAAGTTTTACTGGGAAGTTTTTGTAGTAGCACAGGGCAACACCAGTAATATGCTAGGCATTTGTGATGTACAGGCAGGTCTTGAAGATGATACTAATGCTCTTTATGCAAGTGCTCTAATGTACAGCTATGAATTTGCAGGTACAAAAAGAAATAACAATAGTAGTGCTTCTTATGGAGACGCTATTGCCACTAACGATATTGTTGGTATCGCTTTGGATATGGATAATGGAGGTGTTTACTTTTCAAAGAATGGAACTTTCCAAGCGAGTGGCGATCCTACCAGTGGTTCTTCGCTGACCAATGCAGCGTTTACAGGGTTAAACAGTGCTGGTTCTGGAGTGTTCCAACCTTATTACCTAGCTTATTCTAGTGGTGATGGGGTGGCTAACTTTGGTCAGAGTCCTACGTTTAATGGACAGACAACAGCAGGTGGTAACACCGATGCAAATGGGAGAGGTAATTTTAAATATTCTGTTCCCAGTGGGTATAAAGCTTTAACAAGTGCTAACCTATCTGCACCAGACTATCAAGGAATAGATAGCTTTTCCCCCATACTCTATGAAGGTAATGGAGAGGGTCAAAGAGTAGGAGACTTTGTACCATTTACTGATTCTTATACTATTAATAACTCTGCTATGTTTAATGAAGCAGATGAAAGATCATTTAGACGTACACCTTCGTCAGCAGGTAATCAAAAGACTTGGACATTTTCTACATGGATGAAAAGAACACAAGCTAATGCTGATTATTCTTTGTTAAACGTAACAAATAGCAAAGAAGTTCAAATTCTTTTACACAATAGTCCTACTGGTTCTATACAGGTATTCTTTTATAATGGCTCTGCAACCGATGCAGATATAGTTACTGCTGGTGGTTTTGAAGATATGTCAAATTGGCATAACATAGTAGTAGCTGTTGATACTAGATCAAATGGGAATGGTGGTCCTGCTTCTGCTAATGATAGAATTATAATTTATGTAGATGGAGTAAGACAAACTCTTAGCACTTCTGATAACCCATCAGATGATTATGATACTCTTTTAAATACAGCAACAGAGCATACAATAGGACAAAAACCAAATGGAGCAGATGATCTTCAAGGTTACTTAGCAGATACTGTTCTTATAGATGGTTCTCAACTAACAGCTTCAAGTTTTGGTCAAGTAGATACTAGTACAAATAGGTGGGTGCCTAAAGATGTAAGTGGTTTAACTTTTGGTACGAATGGTTTTTATCTTAAATACGAAAATAGTCCTACAAACATAGCAGCAAGTGAGACAGGTCTAAAATCAGATGACCTAGATGTAGGTGCAGTTTCTTTATTAACAGATGGTACTCAGTACGGTTCTTGGAATGCAGGTTCTAACCTTGTATATCAAAATGCTAATTCTACTACTAAATCATGGTGGGGAGTAGATTTTGGAAGTGGCGTTACCAAAACAATTAAATCTGCTACACTTTTTGGAAATCAAACAGGAGATGGTTCTTCTGCTGGATTTACCTCTGTCTCTGGTGCAGTGACATGGACACTTTTTGGAAGCAACTCTGCTCAAGCAACAAGTGATAATGATCTTTCTTCCTTAACAAGTTTAGGTACAGCCTCTGTTGCAGATGGCATTACTAAAGGAGCAGCAGTCACCATAGATGCTAGTAGTAACACTACAGCATTTAGGTATTTCTATGTTCAAATGAATACCACTGCAAGTCTTCGTAGATTGTTAGGAGAAATACAGCTTTATGAAACAGCAGGTGGTGGAATAACTAATGATAGTTCTGGTCAAAATAATGATCTAGTAGCTGCTGGTGCTTGGACATCATCAGATCAGTTTATAGACACACCTACTAAAAACTTTGATAATCTTGGTGGTGCTTCTAGTGGTAGTCCTACTATTTCAGAAGGCAATACTCTAGCTACAATTGCTGCTGGTGGTAAACAGATAAGATCAAACTTTAATTTAAGTTCTGGTAAGTGGTATGTAGAGGTTGATGTTCAAGCAACAAATAATTCTGCATCTATGGGTCTTGTTCCTTCAAGGAGTGCTACATGGGCAAATGGACCAGGGAGAGATGCAAATGGTGGTATAAGTTACGAAACAGATGGAGATGTATATTCTGACAATGTCCAAGATGCTACAGCAGAAGCATCCTTTGCTGCTGGTGATGTTATTCAAATGGCAATTGATATGAATGTTAAGAAAGTATGGTTTGGAAAAAACAATACTTTTGGTGGTAATCCTTCTGCTGGCACTGGAGGATATTCCTTACCAGCAAGTATTCTATCAGATGGTGCTGCTTTAATTACATTAGGTGGTTATAGTGGTAGTCAAGCAGCTACCATGCAAATTAACTATGGTCAGTTTCTTGTTTTTGATGGTGGTTCAACCACAAATGGATTTAAGTATACACCACCAACTGATTTTAATGCAGTAAACCAAGACAACCTAGACGATACTGAAGATAAACTTACAGCTTGGGCATGGATCAAGAATAGAGATGCCACTGACAACCACATGCTTTTTGATAAAGTCAGAGGTGTAGGTAATGATCTGCATTCTAATGATACAACAGTAGAAGTATTTAATGCTAATACAGTTCAAAGATTTTTTCAAAGAGGTGTGCAAGTTGGTAGTGATGTAGAGGTAAACACTGCTAATGAATCATATGTTCTATGGCAGTGGGCAAACGATGGTACAAGAACAGCAAACACTGCTGGTGCAAAAAACATTTTTGAAACAGTGAGTACTCCAGGTCATTTTGCAATCTTCGATTGGGATGGAAATAGTACTGCTGGTGCCTTCCAACATTCTATGGGAGGGGCAATTGAAATGATCATAGTTAAACGCCGCAATGTTGGAGCTTGGAATTGGTACGTCTGGCATAAAGCTATTCCAGACACCAAAGCATATTTACTAGATACAAATGATTCTGGACATACAAGCACTTACTGGAATGATGTAGCAGTTAATGCTGCCAATCAATTTACTCTAGGTGCTACTGAAGGTATTAATAAAACTGGTGATGAAATTATCAGTTATGCGTTTCGATCAGTTCCTGGTGTATGCAAGGTAGGAAGTTATACAGGAAATGGTGATAATGATGGTCCTTATATTTCAGTAGGATTTTTGCCCAGATACATTCTAGTTAGAAGTACATCAGGAACTCGAAATTGGAACATTTTAGATACAGTTAGAAATCCACTTAATATTGCTAGTCCTTCTGTACTTTTAGCAAATACAACTGCTGCTGATACGGCTGGACAAGTAGGAGCATTTGATATTTTATCTGATGGCTTTAAGCCTAGAGATACTGCATTAAATACTAATGGTAGCGGTGAGACATATCTTTACATGGCTATGGCAGATATAGGTGGTAATGGGACACTACCTCCTGTGTATGGCAGATAATTAAAGGAGAACTAAGACTATGTGGGCAAGAATTATGGGCAGTCAGTTGGTAGAGATTATCAACACTCCTAAAGCAATGACAATTAATAATGTCCAATATTCAAAAGCTATCTTTACGTCTGCTTGGACAGATGAGGAACGTAAATCATTAGGTATTGTACCTTATGTATACGAAGGTAGTGGCAGAGAAAATATGTTTTATACTTCTTCTGAGTCTTCTCCTGCGGTACAGGCAGACAAGGTTGTTGTCACCAAATCACAAACTCCTAGAGATGTTGATGCTATCAAGAATACAATGAAGAACCATGTATCTTCTGTTCTTCAAAGTACCTTGGCACAAACTGATTGGATTGTGATCAGAGAACAAGACAACGGCACTGCCAAGCCAGCAGACCTTGCCAAGTGGCGTACAGACCTAAGAGCAAAAGCTGCTGCTCTAGAGACTGCCATAGATGCAAAGTCAGATGTTGCGAGTCTTGAAGCAATGACAGTCTTTACAGAAGCAATGAAAGATGCAGGTAAGAAAGCCTCAGAGTTTGACGAATGGCCTAGAAATCCTAGAGAAAGTTCATAGTCAGATGCTTGCCAAACTACTTCTTATTGCTTGTTTTACCTTACTACCCACTTGTATATCAGCACAAGAAACATGGGGGAAAGGAGATAAAGTAGCTGCCTTTTTTATCTGTAAAGAAGAAAAAGATATAATGGAAATAGCTCTGGCAGATTCTAAAAGTAAAGATGCTATTACAAGTAAAATTATAGAGAAAAGAATTTCTCAAGGTTGTATTGGTTTAAGACCTTCTGTTTTATTTATAGTTGATGAAGTTATAGCAAGTTATATAGATCATACTAAAGCTGATTCTTGTATACTAAAAATAAAAACTCCTAATAAGATGCTTGTAGGTTATATTATAGCAACAGGATTACCAGAAAAGAATAAGGGAATTTAAATAATGGCAAGTACATTTACAACTAATATACGATTAAACAAGCAAGGGGATGGTGATAATCCTAATTCTTGGGGCGATGTATTAAACAATGGTGTCATTAGTTTAACTGATCAGGCTATTGCAGGTATCACTACTATTGATGTAGGAGCAACAACTTCTGTTACTTTGACTAGTAATAATGGAGCAGGAGATCAAGCTAGGTCTGCTATTCTACATATTAAAGGAACAGTAGGTGGAACTCATAATACCATCTCTCTGGTTATTCCAGGTAATACCAAACATTATTTAATTAACAATGCAGTATCTGCCAATACAACTGCAAGCGATATTATTAAAATTAAAACTGCTGGTGGAGATGGGTATGATGTTCCTCTTGGAGGAATAGGATGGGTTTATTGTGATGCAACTTCTGTCCTTCCTACCAACACTAAAGGATTTAATTTAGGAACAGCAGCTAGTGCAGACATAGGTGTATGTGCCACAAATGTTCCTGATACTTCTCTTGCTGATATAAGGTATCTTAGAACCTCTGTGACAGTCAATACAACGCTTCTAGGAACCAAGACTATACGCGATGGTCAATTCATTATTAGCACCTCTGCAAGGGCTGTAAACCCAATTACAACTTTGACTGATGCAACTTCTATTGCTGTTGATTTTTTAACAGGTAATAATTTTCTTGTGACTCTTGCAGATAATAGAACTCTTGCTGCTCCTTCTAATGCTACAGCAGGTCAAACAGGTTTGATCTATGTAATACAAGATAGTACAGGAAATAGAACTTTGGGTTATAATACAGTATATAAATTTGTAAGTGGATCAGTTCCTGTTCTTACTACTACAGCAGCAGCAGTAGATATGTTAATATACAGTGCTAGAAGTGCTACCACAATTGATGCTGTAATGCTTCATGATTTTAAGAGATAAACCATGACAGGTAAATTAATTAAACTTGATTTTCCAGCAGGTATATTTAAAGAGTCTACTGAATATGCTGAAGAAGGAAAGTGGTTTAATGCAGATAGAGTTCGTTTTCGTGATGGAAAGCCTGAATGTCTTAGAGGGTATGAGCCTAAGATAGACGATACCTTTGATGGTAATGCCAGAGACTTATTGACATGGGTTGATAATAGTCAGACAAAACGAGCAATGTTTGGAACTGATAAAAAGTTATTTGAGTTTCATGGAGATACTTTATTTGATGTAACACCTTTAGCTTCTGCTGTTACTCTAAGTAATTGTTTTGGTACATCAGCAGGGTCAACCAGAGTATGTGTATCTGATAATGCAAGCAATGCTGTAGTAGGTAACTTTGTAAACTTTACTTCAGCAAGCACAAACCTTGGTGGTAATATTAATTTAACAGGTAATACCTATGCTATTAACTCTGTTGTAAATACTAATGTTTATACTATTAGTGTAACAGATGCAGCAGATGCTACTAGTACTCAAGCAGGTAATGCTACTCTGAATTATTTAATTTCTACAGGTACATCGACTGCTGTTGAAGGTCTGGGATATAGTGCTGCAAAGTATCAAGCAACTGTTTGTGCTTCTCAAACAAGAGCCTGGAACCAACCAGCATCAGCAGGATCATCAGGATTGGTTACACAAATTACGCAATGGAGTCTTGATAATTATGGTGAAGATATAGTTGCCAATAGAAGAAAAGGACCTATATTCTTTTTTGATACAGATGCTTCTACTTCTCCCATGCGTCTAACCACAGTAACAAATTCTCCTGCTACTGTTGATTCTGTTTTAGTATCTCCTAACGATAGGCACATTGTAGCCATGGGTTCTAATGATCTGGCAGGTAACTATAATCCTATGTTAGTCAGATGGTGTGATACCAATAGAAGAGATAACTGGACTCCATCTGTTAGTTCTAATGCAGGGGATAATCTCTTAACAGATGGTACAAGAATTGTAGGTGGGGTCAGGTCAAGACAGGCTATTAATATCTGGACAGATAATGCTCTGTGGGCTATGAGTTTTGTTGGTCCTCCTTTTGTATTTAAGTTTCAACAACTTGGATCAAACTGTGGATTAATTGCACCTCATGCAGCAGTAGATTATAATGGAGCCTCTGTCTGGATGGGGCATGATAACTTTTATATAAACGATGGACAAGTCAGAACTTTGCCTTGCACTGTTAGAAAGCATGTGTTTGATGAATTAAACTTAGATCAAGCAGATAAAATTTACGCAGGAATTAGTTCTGAGTTTAATGAAATTATCTGGTTATATCCTTCTAAGAATACAACAAATAATGATTGTGATAAGTATGTTATTTTTTCACCAGAGGGTAACTACTGGACAATAGGGAGTACCTTGTTTACTACCTTTGCTGATCAGTATGTGTTTGGTAATACTATCACCACAGGAACTACAGTGGGTGGGAGTAATCTATATGACAATGAGCCTGTAGGCTTTAATTTACAGACAGGTTCAGGAGAAGCATTAACATCCTTTATTGAGTCAGCAGACTTTGATATTGAGGATGGTAATCAACTAATGTTTTTAAACA
>Ga0114906_1001216_pt1 | contig 13729 bp, 11 predicted proteins | sample MalvirDeepMed_M9_FD_89687 | JGI IMG/M metagenome (GOLD analysis project Ga0114906, IMG submission 89687) | Marine viral communities from the Global Malaspina Expedition - Malaspina viral metaG DeepMed_M9 | ecosystem: Environmental > Aquatic > Marine > Oceanic | place: Mediterranean Sea...
CAAGCGCCACAATGTGCTGTTTGTGGGGTATCAGGCTGCGGGAACGCCGGGGCGCCAGATTCAAGGGGGCGGGCAGGGTGGCCGGGTGCAGCTGGACGGTGAGGACGTTGCCATTCGGGCAGGGGTGGGCACCATTAGTGGCTACTCTGCCTATGCGGACCAGCAGGACTTGCTGCGGTTTGTGCGCGGATTGGCGCAAGGCCCGGCAGAGGTGCGTGTGGTCCACGGCGATGCGGGCGCCAAGCGTGCCCTAATCCATAAGTTCAAGGCGTATTTTCGTGGTGAGGGCTGCACAGTGAAGGTGTGGAGTCCGTAAGAATAGCCGCTGCAAGGATTGAAGATTGGTGCTTGTCGCCAAATCGGCCGGGTTGTGTGCTGGGCAGCGGCAATAAAGCAGCGGTGGATGCGAGTACCGGCTTACGGCACGGACTAAGCCGGCCTGCGGATAGAATGCGTCCGACTATCGGCATGCTGATACTTGTCAGCAATATCCCCCCCCCTGAAACCGAATGCATCGGCCAGTTGCCGGGTGTACTTTCGGCTATTGGCCGGAGCCGGGGGGCAATGGTACCTCAGGCGTTGAACGTAGGACAGAAACTGGCACGATAAAGTGGCATGAGGCCCTTCTTTGCAGTGTCAACGTGAGGGACATGTCATGCACCAAGAATGTTGTGCATTCAGGTGAGGGGCTTACCTTCTGGCGACTCGATAACTGCGTCCGCAGGCTATTTCGCGTATGATTACTCTCCTTTTTGTACTTTCAGTCCCGATATTTCAGCTGTGGATTTGCGATGACCAGTATTCCTGCTTCGATTTTTCGTGCCTACGATATTCGTGGGATCTATGGTGACACCTTGACGGATGAATGGGCTTACCTGATCGGTCGTAGTATCGGTAGTGAGGTGCTTTCGCAGGGGCAGAATAGCATTGCCGTAGCCCGTGACGGGCGTCTTTCCGGCCCGGCCTTGAAGCAGGCCTTGAGCGACGGTATTCGGGCTGCGGGTTGTAATGTGGTGAGTGTGGGTATGGTGCCTACGCCGGCGCTGTATTTTGCGGCCTGTCACCTTGAGGGCCTGAACTCCGGGGTGATGCTTACCGGCAGCCATAATCCCGGTGACTACAATGGTTTCAAGATCGTAATTAACGGTACGACCTTGTCCGGGGACCGGATACAGGCCCTGCGGCAGCGTATTGTAAAGGACGATATGGCTTCAGGACAGGGGGGGCATGATGAGATTGATATTATTGATGCCTATCAGCAAGCCTTCCTGAAGGTACATTCCCTTTCTAGCCCTCTGAAAGTGGTCGTTGACTGTGGCAATGGGGTTGCGGGGGTACAGGCGCCGCAGGCATTGTCGGCGTTGGGTTGTGAGGTGATTTCCCTGTTTGCCGAGGTGGATGGTACCTTCCCAAATCACCACCCTGACCCAGGTGATCTGCAAAACCTGCAGGAGCTCATCGCTCGGGTTAAGGAGGAGAAGGCTGACTTGGGGCTGGCTTTTGATGGCGATGGCGATCGGCTAGGGGTGGTCACTCCCGCTGGGGAGGTGGTGTTCCCGGATATCCTTCTGATGGCGTTGGCGGAAGATATGGCAAGCCGCCACCCCGGTGCTGGCGTGATCTTTGATGTGAAGTGTACTGGCGTCCTGTTTGATATTATCCGGAAGGCTGGTGGAAAGCCGGAAATGTGGCAGACCGGCCATTCATTGATCAAATCTCGAATGAAGGAAACCGGTGCATTGTTGGCGGGTGAGATGAGCGGCCATATTTTCTTTTCTGAAGACTGGTATGGTTTTGATGATGCGCTGGTAGCTGCTGCCCGGATTCTGGGGATATTGAGCCGGTTTGATGGCAATGCGGATGCGTTGTTCGCTCGTTATCCGGTGCTGTGCACGACTCCCGAAATCAATATCGATGTGACAGAAGATAACAAGTTCCATATCGTTGACTTTCTGCAGAACGAAGCGGATTTTGGCGAGGGGCAACGTTGTGTGATTGATGGGATTCGCATGGACTATGCTGATGGCTGGGGTCTGTGTCGTGCCTCAAACACTTCGCCCAAGCTGGTTCTGCGGTTTGAAGCGGAGAACGAAGTCGCGCTGACTCGAATTCGCACCTTATTTGAGAAAAACGTAAAAATCGCCATGGATGCTTCTTGAGCTACAAATGATTTTTCGATAGACCAGCCTCCAAGACGTAAGAGCGAAAGAATACAGGAGGGAAGGCATGAATACGGATAGCGCAACCGTTCTGGTAACTGGTGGTGCCGGTTATATCGGCTCGCACACTGTATTGTTGTTACTTGAGGCGGGGTATCAGGTTGTTGTGTTAGATAACCTGTCCAATGGTAGTGCAGAAAGCCTTGAACGGGTAAAGGAGCTTACTGGCAAGGAACTGGTTTTTATTGAGGGCGACATCCGAGACAGGGGGTGTCTGGACGCCCTTTTTTCCCAGTACCCCGTGGCGGGCGTTATTCACTTTGCTGGGCTCAAGGCGGTTGGTGAGTCAGTAGCTAAACCGCTGACTTATTATGATTGTAATGTGGTGGGTACGGTTCGTTTACTGGAGGCGATGGTTAATGCCGGTGTGAATACGCTTGTTTTTAGTTCGTCTGCTACGGTCTATGGTGACCCGGCAACGGTGCCTATTCGAGAGGATTTCCCGCTCAGTGCCACCAACCCTTATGGTGCAACCAAGCTTCATATCGAAGATATGCTTCGTGATTTACAGCGCTCCGATGCACGCTGGCGTTTGGCTCTGCTGAGGTACTTCAATCCGGTTGGCGCCCATGAAAGCGGGCGGATAGGAGAGGCCCCCTCTGGCACGCCTAACAATTTGATGCCTTATATTGCCCAGGTTGCCGTTGGTAAGCGCAAGAAATTAAGCGTTTATGGTGCGGACTATGCGACGCCAGATGGCACCGGAGTGCGAGACTATATCCATGTGATGGATCTGGCCGAGGGGCACTTGGCTGCATTGAAGAGACTGGAGGCTTCTCCAGAAATGATCACGGTTAATCTTGGTACCGGTAAGGGGTGCTCGGTTCTGGAAATGATTAAGGCCTTCGAAAAAGCTTCTGGCAAGCCTGTTCCTTATGAGATTGACGCCCGGCGAGCAGGCGATGTTGCCGCATGTTATTCGGATACAGGTCATGCTGACGCTATATTGGGCTGGAAAGCGGTTAGAGGCCTTGAGGAAATGTGTACGGACCACTGGCGCTGGCAGGAAAAAAACCCTGATGGTTATGATTCTACCAGGTAGGTCAGGCTGGCAGATACTGTTCTGATGAACTTGCTCAATCACTCGTAAATGAAAGAAAGGCATATAAAAGGATTGAAGAATGGCAGCTTCTAACATTATGCCCGTGCTTTTGGCTGGGGGTAACGGCTCACGACTTTGGCCGTTATCCCGTACGTTGTTTCCCAAGCAGTTTATTCGTTTGACGGGTGACAGCACGATGCTGCAGCAGACCTTGGGTAGAACGGTTGGACTGTCCAGTTTGCCTCCTGCAGTCGTTTGTAATGAAGAGCACCGTTTCATCGTGGCGGAACAGGCCCGGCAGGCTGATATCGACCTGGAGATGGTGATGTTGGAACCATTCGGTCGTAATACTGCGCCAGCTGTTGCCATGGTTGCCATGCAGCAAAAAGAAAAGGGCTGTGACCCGGTGTTGCTGGTGTTGCCTTCAGATCACCTGATTGGGGATAGCGAGCGATTTACTGAGTTGGTCAAGATCGGTGAGGGTGTGGCAGAGCAAGGAAAGCTGGTTACCTTTGGTGTGGTGCCTACAGGGCCGGAGACCGGTTTCGGATATATTGAAGCAGGCCAGAACCTGAGTGAAAACGCGTCGGCATTCAATGTGGCACGTTTCGTCGAGAAGCCGGATACAGAAAGGGCTCAGCAGTTTCTCGACTCCGGTAATTTTTTCTGGAATAGCGGGATGTTCATGTTTCGGGCTTCGATCTATCTGAACGAACTGGAAAAAGCTCGACCCGATATATATGAAGCATGTGAGCAAGCAGTCAGCAATCTGACCCAGGATAATGATTTTGTAAGGGTGCCTGCCGATATTTTCGAGCGCTGTCCGGATGAATCCATAGATTATGCAGTGATGGAAAAGACAACGCATGCAGTTGTGGTGCCCTTTGATGCCGGTTGGAACGATCTGGGCTCCTGGTCTGCTATGTGGGATGTGGAAGAAAAAGATGATAATGGCAATGTTGCTATCGGCGATGTTGTGGTGCGCGACTGTAATAATTCATATGTAAGAGCTGACAGCCGGCTTGTTGCGACAATAGGTATGGACGATGTGGTTGTCGTGGAAACCAAGGATGCGGTGTTGGTTGTGAAAAAAAATCTTGTTCAGAGTGTAAAACAAGTTGTTGCGGATATTAAAAACAAGCAACGCACTGAGCACCATGCACATGTGAAAGTTTATCGTCCCTGGGGGGACTATGAATGCATTGATGAGGGGCACCGTTTCCAGGTTAAGCGCATTACGGTCAAGCCGGGGGAGAAGCTCTCTTTGCAGATGCATTATCACCGTGCGGAGCACTGGATCGTAGTGAAAGGAACAGCCATTGTAGAATGCAATGGCAAAGAGCAACTTCTGACTGAAAATCAGTCCACCTTCATCCCAATTGGTGCAACGCATCGGCTTACGAATCCTGGGCGGTTGCCGCTGGAGCTTGTCGAAGTACAGTCAGGCGGATATGTCGGCGAAGATGATATTGTGCGTTTTGAAGATACCTATGGACGCTCTTGATAGCTCGCTGTCGCTGAATAGAAGTGCGTTGATCTTTATCCAGACTTGTTGATTAACTAATTAGACCAACTGGCTGCCGGATAAGGGCGGCATAGGAGTTTTGATTGAAAACTGCAATTATCACCGGGATTACAGGGCAAGATGGGGCCTATCTGGCTCAGCTTCTGCTTGATAAAGGCTATGTTGTTTATGGTGCATATCGGCGCACCGCTTCTTTGAATTTCTGGCGCATTAAAGAGTTGGGGATCGCAGATCACCCTAATTTGAACCTGGTGGAGTACGACCTGACCGATCTTTCAGCCAGTATCCGGTTATTGCAGCGAACTGAAGCTACAGAAGTCTATAATCTCGCAGCACAGAGTTTTGTTGGTGTGTCCTTTGATCAGCCGTTGACTACAGCTGAAATTACCGGAATTGGTCCCGTTAATCTTCTGGAAGCGATTCGGATCGTGAATCCGGCTATTCGGTTCTATCAGGCCTCGACGTCTGAAATGTTCGGGAAGGTGCAGGCCGTTCCTCAAAAAGAGGATACCCCTTTCTACCCGAGAAGCCCGTATGGGGTGGCTAAGCTTTATGCCCACTGGATGACAATCAATTATCGTGAATCATACGGAATTTTTGGCACCAGCGGAATCCTCTTTAATCATGAGTCACCGCTGCGGGGACAGGAGTTCGTCACACGTAAGATTACCGACTCAATTGCGAAGATTAAGCTGGGCAAACAGGATGTGGTTGAGCTGGGCAATATGGATGCCAAAAGAGACTGGGGTTTTGCAAAGGACTACGTCGAAGGTATGTGGCGAATGCTCCAGGCTGATGAGCCAGACAGTTTTGTATTGGCAACAAATCGTACGGAAACGGTCCGTGATTTTGTCTCTCTGGCTTGTAAGGCTGCTGATATCGCTATCGAATGGAAGGGTAGTGGTGAAGATGAGCATGCTATCGATCTCAATAGCGGTAAAGTCATTGTTCGGGTTAACCCTAAATTTTACCGTCCTGCGGAAGTCGAGCTGCTAATCGGTGATCCTTCCAAGGCTAAAGAAAAGTTGGATTGGAAGGCGAAGACATCTCTGGAAGAGCTCTGCCAGATGATGATAGATGCGGATTTGCGTCGAAATGAAACAGGGTTTTCATTCTGATGAAGAAGTGCGCGCTTGTGACTGGCGCATCGGGTTTTACGGGCAGGTATATGGTCGAGGAGCTCTCCGCTGCTGGCTATGATGTGTTGGGCCTGGCTTCTGATGCGCTCGATGATTCTGCCAACTACATCTCGGCAGACCTGACCGACAATGCTCAATTAATTGAAGTGGTTACTTCATTGCAGCCTGATGTGGTGGTACACCTAGCAGCGCTTGCTTTTGTCGGGCATGGCGATGCCAGTGCTTTCTATAATGTAAATCTGATTGGTACACGAAACCTGCTTGAGGCGCTCTGTGCTTGCGACAAGAAGCCTGAGGCAGTGCTGTTAGCAAGCAGTGCTAATGTCTATGGCAATCAGAGTTCTGGCTTCCTCTCAGAAACAGCATTGCCGAATCCGGCAAACGATTATGCGGTCAGTAAGATTGCCATGGAATACATGGCACGCTTATGGATGGATAAATTACCTATTGTGATTGCCCGGCCTTTTAATTACACGGGCGTCGGTCAGGATGAAAAGTTCCTGCTGCCTAAAATCGTATCTCATTTCCGGCGGAAGGCGTCTGTAATTGAATTGGGTAATCTGGATGTCTCGAGGGATTTTAGTGACGTTCGTTCTGTGGTCAATGCTTACTTGAAGTTGGTTGAAATTTGCCCACAGGGTGAAACGTTTAATGTCGCATCGGGCTCTATTTATTCGCTTATGGATATTATCCAGCTATGCACTGAATTAACCGGGCATGCCATTGAGGTAAGAGTAAATCCTGATTTTGTCAGAAATAATGAAATCAAGGAGCTGGGCGGTGATGCTTCCAAGCTGACCGGAAAGATTGGCGACTGGAAAAAGGCTGAATTACGTGAAACGTTGTCCTGGATGCTGCTTGGCTGAGCAAAAGGGCCTCTGGGAACTCTCGTTGCATGCTCAGTCTTTCGGGCTGGCTCGCAATCTAGGCGCTATTTAAAAGGTGTATGTCTATCCATCGGCTCTTCATCTTAAACGCGAAACAACGAGTGTGGGTCAGCCTGGAAAACTCTTCAGGCCGGGCTGAGTATGCAAGGAGTCATTCAGAGACTCCCTTGCATTTTCAGTGTAGCTGAAGCTGTGGATTGCCGGGGGAAATTTTAGTGCGGTGTGGGGTGTTTTTTGAAGAAAACTATTGTGATTGATGCTGTTTACGCTGAGCCCGGTGGTACGGGTTTGGCTCGGTATGCGCGTGAAGTGACAGCTCGTCTGATTGCAGGCTTAAGTCCCCGGTTTCGGGTCGTTGTTGTGGGTACTTCTGCTTATGTGGGCTCTCGAGGTGATGTTTTTATCCAGGCGCCAGATAATGTGTCTCCCAATCATGGTGGCAAAGCTCATGTCTATCGGCTGCTCTGGCGCTGGTTCATTCTTCCGCGAAGATTGTCTGGGCATACTATAAGTGGCTATTATGCCCCTATACCTGAAGCGGCTGGATTAAAAACCAAGCAGGTACTTACTGTTCACGATTTAATTCCTCTTCAATTTCCCAAACTGCACATTAAATTGGCCTGGATTTTCTGGATCCAGCTTTTTCTGGTTTCGAAAAAGGCATCAACTGTTATTTGTGGTTCGGAGTGTGCGCGGCTTGATTGGGTGAATTGGGGTAATTGTCGCTTTAAAGGGCGGTCGCGACTGGTTCATGATGGTATTGATGTGCCAGAAAAGCTCGACTACAAAGAAGAAAAAATAAAGGCTGATGAGTCACCTTTCATAATGTACGTGGGAGATACGCGAGTCTATAAGCGCGTTGATGTTTTGATTCAGGCTCTCGCTAAGACTAACCAGCTTATTAACCTTAAGGTGGTCGGAAAGGTTAATGAGACACAGAGAAAAAATTTGGAAGCCATTGCCTCTTCATGCGGTGTTCTGAATCGCGTGTTTTTTTGCGGCTTCGTCGATGACAATGAGCTACATTCTCTTTACCGAAGTACTGCTGCTGTTGGTCTCGCAACTGAGGCTGAAGGGTTTGGTCTGGTTCCGCTTGAGGGGATGGTTTGGGGGGCGCCTGCGGTTGTTAGTGACATCCCGGTTTTAAGAGAAGTATTGGGTAACTATGCGCATTTCGTTCCTGTAAATGATATTGCGGCATGGGGCGCAGCCTTCGATCGTGCCGTTGATGAGCAAAAACAAGAGATCTACGAGGATAGAGTAAAGCGTATTAATTTTGCTGCTTATTATTCCTGGCAAAAAACAGCAGGCAATATTGAAAGCATCCTGGTTGAAGAGTTTTCCCCGATGAATGACGTGGCGAAAGCATGAAAATTCTTTTGGTGAACAAGTTTTATAGCCCTACCATCGGTGGTGTTGAAAGCGTCGTTCGTCAGCATGCACAATTTCTTGGCGATGAAGGACATCAGATTACTGTTTTATGCTGTAGCGAGCGTCGTTCGTTACGAACCCGTTTTGAAGAGCGGGACGGTGTGAGAGTGATTCGCTGTGCCTCCTTTGGCACTTATTTCTCAATGCCTATATCCCCCATATTTATTATTTGGCTCTGGATTCTTTCGTTTAAAAGTAAACTGGTTTTTTTTCACCTTCCTTTTCCGATTGCTACGCTGTCTGCGCTTACCTTGCCGTTTAGGCGTCCATTTATTGTTTTTTGGCATAGCGATATTGTGCAGCAAAAACGACTTAAGCCCATTGTTCAGTTTTTTCAGCATTGTCTTTGTCGGAGAGCAGAAAGCATTCTGACAACGTCCCCGCAGCTTGTAGAATTCTCAGATGTTGTTTCATCGTTTAAGGAAAAGCTGAAGGTTGTTCCTTTGTCTGTGCCGGATTCTGCACCTCAAGCGCCGGAAAAAAAGCCACCGACCCTGCCCGCAATGCCTGAAAATTACGGCTTGTTCCTTGGTCGGCTTTGTTACTATAAAGGTGTCGATGTGATTCTCGAGGCTTTGGGGCTGTTGACAAATAAAGGGGTTTCCTTACCTGTTGTTCTGGTTGGTGATGGACCATTAAAAGGAAAGATCGCTCAAGCGCTGAAGGAAAAAAGGCTCAACAATGTGGTTTATATTGATCGCCATGTGGATGAGGATGAGAAGAATTGGCTGCTGATGAATGCTTCATATCTTTTATTTCCGTCCACCGAACCTAGTGAGGCTTTTGGTATTATCCAGTTAGAGGCCATGTCTTACGGGATACCGGTCATCAATACTAATTTGCCGACGGGTGTGCCGTGGGTGAGTGAGCACGAGAATACCGGGCTAACTGTGCCGGTTCGCGATCCTGAGAGCCTGGCTAAAGCCATGGAAAGGCTGGCAAGAGATGAGACAGAACGAAAAGTAATGGGGCAGCGTGCATCGCGTCGGGTCTCGGATATGTTCTCTGATAGTACAGTTAGTAGGCTACTGGCCAATCAGGTTGCTCGCTTCCGTTGAAGCTGGTCTTCTCTTCGTGGTTCGCATTTGCAGAAGTCTCTAGGCAACAAGCCTGCCGCCTTGTATCTCTTTAACTTGTCATGTTATTCCTTAAATATTTTTTAGGGTAGAGTTACGCCAGTTGGTGGTGGGGCGGCTTTTGTTCTGTTGCGGTAGCTTTTCTGAGTTGATATATCGCACAAGCTAATCCGATTGCAGCCGGGATCGCATAGAGTACTACGATGATGCTTCCCTGCAGGATGCGGCTGTCAGTCGCGGGGATGAGGTAAGAGCCTGCGGCGGCTGGTAGCGATAATAGCCAAAAGGCGGACACGCGGAAATTAAACAATGGGGTGCCCTGGAAGTGTCGGGTATTTACATAGAGCATGGATATTACGAGGTGACAGGCGTGCGCACTAGCAATAGAGAGAGCTGCACCAACAAGGCCATACTTTCCTAATGCTATGACCATGAATATAGGCGTGAAAATAACCAGTAAAATATGAATGACGATTTCTGCATTTAGCTTGCCTAAACCAAGTTGTAATAGCCACGAGGAGTTGCTGAGGCCCTGAGATAAGATGCCTATTGCCAGCAACTGCATTAGTGGTGTGCAGATGGTTGACAGCTCAGGGTCCCCTGTCCAGACCCACAGACTTTCAGTGCCCATGAATACTAGTACACTGACCGCCGGAATAAGCAGGGCTTGCATGACTATGTAAGTTCGTTGGTAGACCTCACAGAGCCGTTGTTGGTTGTTTCCGTGTGCTAATCGGGAATATACGGGTAGCAAGATACTGAATATAGGTGAAATCATGACGTTAACTGCATTCACTACCGAAAATGCTAGCGAGTAGTAACCAAACTCATCCAGGGGGACGCTTCCCGAGAGCATGATTCTGTCAATCTGTGAGAAGAAAAAACCGAGTATGGTAATTACTGCAATTCCCACAGTGGTCTGGTGGCCAAGGGTGGCGGTTTCTTCAATACTAGCGTCTCCGGCTGGGAGGTTTCGAAAGCGGACCAGCACGATTGTCATTGTAGATAGAGCCAGAGCGGATAGTCCTATAACCTGAACGATGAAGTAGTTGGCTACTTCTGGGGCGAGCATTACAATTCCGGCACTAACCAGTTGCAGCAAGCCACTCTGGACAAAGCGAATTACACTGACGTCTGTATGTTTTTCTAAACCGATAAGGAGGTTGATTAGGTAATTGATGATAAGGTGGCTGCTGACTGCAATACCCATTAATGTAATGGCGGTGCTTATGATGGTCGTTGTTAATTCTTTTGCTTCAATATGTGCAACCAGCCAAGGCTGAGCAGGCCCGAATAGAATGAGTGCTAAAGTGATGACTAAGGTGAAATAACGAATGCCGATATTAAGTGAAAGCTTTCGAATTACTGAAGCTGAAGCGTTTTTTTCCCGCAACTGCGAAATGCGGCGGGCAATCGAGGTTCCAATACCCATCTCAGCCAGTTGCGCGGAGCTAGTTAGAAGTAGATAGAAACCAATAAGGCCAAAAGCTTCGATGCCCAGGTATTTTATCAATAGGGGGATGGCAAGCAGAGTGATGATGCGGCCACCCACACCTGACAGTAAATAATAGATCAGACTTCGCGCCATAGGGATTCAGTGGTCGTCATGTGTTTTTTGGGGTGCCAGTATTGCAACAATGTTAGAGCCTAGCGGAATGTTTCCGAACCCGTAAATTCGACGTATCAGAAAATCAACAGTGCGGCGAGCAAAATAAAATACGATGTCCAGCATTTTCTTTCGTAGCCGTTTCCTGGTTACTTGAGCTTGATCGCGACAGGATTTGAGTGTGTAGCCTGCATTCAAGGCAAGCTGCTGAAGTCGAAGGTCTGACAGTACAGTGCAGTGCGTCAGGTCGCCATATTGATTAACGAGCCCCCATGGACTTCGGCCGTTTGGCACACGAATAAATAGACACCCTTTGGCTGAGAGATTGGCTTTGGCCTGTCCAAGGAGGCTGTTTATTTCTTCAACTTGAAGATGCTCAAATACGTCGAATGCAACAATTAAGTCGAAGGGCTTGGTTTTTTCCTTGAATGCGGTTTCCAGATCTGAGAACGCCGAAATCCCTTGTTTTGTGGCTTCTTCCAGGCTGCGTTCATTAAGCTCTACGCCTACAACATGGGCCCCTTGGTCACGCATCCAGGCAATTAATGATCCTTCACCATATCCAATTTCCAGTATGCGCTTGCCTGTTAGGGGAAAGCCTTGGAATTCTTTTGTGAAATACCGATTTTGTTCTTCGGAGTATTGGAAGTAATTATGCCAGCCCTTGAATGTGTCGTATTGATCGTACACTTATTGCTCCTTGCATTAGCGCTTAGAATCACAAAACTAAGCGCTACATCGCACCAAAGCCGGTCGCTACGGTTTTCAGGGTTCGCATAATGACCAGAAAATCCAGGCCTGGTGACAGGTTCTTGATGTAGTAGAAGTCGTGCTCGACCTTCTCGCGGGTTCCGTCCGTATCTGTTGCATAGCCCTGATTTACTTGGGCCCACCCTGTGATTCCGGGTCTCACGATGTGTCTGTAGCTGTAGTAGGGCACTTCAGACTCGAACTTTTCCACAAAGCCGGGCTGTTCTGGGCGAGGGCCGATGAGGCTCATGTCACCCAGCAAAACGTTCAGGAATTGGGGTAATTCATCAATCCGGAATTTGCGTATAAATGCTCCCAGGCGGGTGATCCGATGTGCATCCTGATCAGCAAATTGTGGGGTGTCTTCTGGGTTTTCTGAGTGTTTCATGGACCGAAACTTGTACATCTTAAAAACTTTGTTCCCTTTGCCAATGCGTTGTTGAACAAAGATTGCACTGCCGGGAGAGTCAATACGAATGAGTATTGCCATTATCAGGCATAGTGGGAGTAGTAGGGGGACAGCAGATACTGTCAGAAGAATGTCCGTTGCCCGCTTTGCCGCCAGGTAGACCGGCGATGGCTGGAGGCTTGCCAAGTCCGTGCTCTGTAGCGTGTCTAAATTGACTTTGCCCCTTATAGCTTCTTCTGTCTGCCGGGCAGGAAGGACCGGAATGCCAGCGATGTTGCAATGGCTGACAAAACGTATCCATTCATCTTCGAGGTCCTGATCCATGTCAACGACGATTCCGTCATAACGAATTCCTGCGAGATCAGGAGACGGCAAGAGGCGGAATTCGACATTGCGGGTATCGGGTATTGTTTGCTGATCTTCAGAAGGGATGACTGCCAGCTTTAGCCTTCTGAAGCGCCGGCTGATTGCGATTGAAGCGCATTGTAGTGCGACAAGCAGCGATAGCCCAACCAATAATGAAGTGCGAGCATAGCCTAGGCGCAGTAGTAACACTGCGGTGACCATGATGGCGCCTGATATTGCGGTGGTTGCCAAGGTGTACGAGTAAGCTTTCCCGCCTGTAAATTTCCCAATGTTCTGGTTGAGGATAACGGATAGAAGGTAAGTGAGCAGTAGCCATAACAGTGTATAAGCTTGGTTCACATCTTCTATCCATCTTTGGTAACTCAGGAATTGCGCTCCAGCAGTCAGGCTGAGTATTGCAATCATATGCCCCAGAAAGGGGTTAAGGAGGACCCTTTCGTACCAGCGATTGTGTCTGGAGGGTGAGGGGTTGACTGAGTCCTGTTGCATTACAGCACCGATCCTTGCTGGGTAGTGATCCGCTTCGGTTTGCACTGGAAAAAGAGGGGAAGATTCTACCATGGTTATAGGTAACCACAATTTGGAGGCTGTTCTTCACGACATTTTTGTGAGTGGTCATGGTTGTAGGCTGGTTCGTTTGAGTTTGCGGGGTCAGGGCGTCCAACCAGTGGGGCAAAGAAAAGGGCCTATCCGATAGGTAGGCCCTTTCTAATTGGCTCCTCGGCCTTTTCGTCTACAGTGTAAGGGTAAAGGGCGTTCGCAGGGTGAAAGCGGTGCTTTCACAATTCCCTCCTGCTCACCCTGCTGGCTCGAACCAAGTGGATTCGCTGAATTCACCAATGATTAACCGTCGACCGCAGGGCGACCAATCATTGGGACAAAGAAAAAGGGCCTACCCGATGGGTAGACCCTTTCTATTTGGCTCCGCCTGCTGGGCTCGAACCAGCGACCCAATGATTAACAGTCATTTGCTCTACCAACTGAGCTAAGGCGGAATGTCTTGAGGCGCGTATATTAGTGACGCCTCCCGGGGTCGTCAACACCCCGGGAGCGCGTTTGTTGCTTATTTAGCCAATGCTTGCTCAATGCGACGCATGGCTTCTTTCAGGGTGTCCATGCCGACGGCGAAGGACAGGCGCATGCAGCCCGGGGCGCCGAAAGCGGAACCGGGGACCAGCGCCACTTCGGCGGTTTCCAGCAGCAGGGCGGCCAGATCGGTGTCGGATTCCACGCCATCCAGGTTGGCGATGGCTTCGGAGAAGTCCGGGAAGGCATAGAA
>Ga0114906_1001219_pt1 | contig 13719 bp, 25 predicted proteins | sample MalvirDeepMed_M9_FD_89687 | JGI IMG/M metagenome (GOLD analysis project Ga0114906, IMG submission 89687) | Marine viral communities from the Global Malaspina Expedition - Malaspina viral metaG DeepMed_M9 | ecosystem: Environmental > Aquatic > Marine > Oceanic | place: Mediterranean Sea...
CCCACGGGCCGGGTGTATGCTCGCTCACTTGGCACCTCCTTCAGCCCAGTCTTGGGCTGCTTTGAGTGTGGGGAACTTGGGTGAGAAGCTGACGGGTCCCTCACCGGGTTCACCGTAAACACTCACGTCGTATAGATCCGTGTCGGGATGGTGGAGGATCACATACGCGATGCCTCCATCAGGCCGGCTCTTCCATTCGACTTCGTACTGTTCCATCATTCACCTTCCGTTGTTTCACTGCACAACGTGCAGGTTGGTTCGCCATCTACGATGATGAGTCGTTGCTCAAAGCAGAAGTCACACCACTCTTCATCTGGCGGCGGCATCACAATCTCCTTCGTTCGCAAGTTCAGGGATTCACCTCCATCGGATAGTCCAAGGTCGAGGGTTGTTCGTTTAGTCATCATTCACCTCCTGCGATGCGCTTGGTGCAGTTGGGGCAGACCCACTGTGAGAAGCCGTATTCCTTGGCGTTGTGTCGGTAGACCCAGCCCTTCGCCTTGAGCACCTTTACGATGTTGTCTGGGTCGAAGGCACGGACGGTGCCAAAGTAGGCGACCACATCTTCTTTGCATTGAGGCTTGCTCTCGAAGTCAGCGACCTGGCATGTGACACTTACATCAATGTCGCAGTCGTTCAGCACTTCACGAAGCGCATCGTGGGCATTGGTTGGCATGGTTGGGCGGATCATTTGGCACCTCCCTTGACGTTCGCGTAGGTCACAAAGTACTCCATGACCTCGGTGATCTCTTCCTTGATTGCAGGAATGTAGTGGTCTTTCAGCGATGGCATCGTTGGATCTTCTGAGTCCGAGATGTGGCCCGCAATCTTGATGAGCGTGTGAAACGCCTCAAGCGACATTCGCTGGGCTTCCCCTGCGCTGGCCTTGTGTATGTTGTCGATGATTGCGAACCGTAGGCGGCTCGTTTCACGAACGTCTTTTGGGTATGTCAAATCTGACATTACTCTTCTCCTTTGTTTCCACTTTCGGAAACGACTTGGTTGTAGTCGTCGGTAGCTTCTTGCACCCACGTTTTGATTATTTTGTCTGCCTCATCAGAGCATCGGACATAGCGATACTCCATTCTCAATCGAACCACTGCTGAGTGATGTGCGCTTGCGCGGTTAGCCCAAAGGTTTCGGTGCGCTGCATTGTGATGAAACTTCTTGGCCTCTGCTTCACAAATCATTTGACTGGTAGTGAAGGCTTTCACAAGACGCTCAAGCGCTTGCTCCAACTCCTCTGAGTATCGTTTCCAAATCTTGGCCTCCGCCTTGAGCGAAGCGACCTCTCTTTTCATATCACCCATGGATGAATCTCCTTGTCGTTGGCCGGTTCTGTGCCGACTGCTGAGGGGCTTAACCCACGGTGAACATCCCGTCAAGTCAGATCCCTACGTGCCCAGCTATGCTGGGCAGAATCTTTATTCCTCCCCTTCCTGCTCCTCCGCGAACGGGTCACCCACGAGCTTCCGCAGGGCGAGCCCGCCCATCGTTTCAAACTGCGTACCGTTGTCCCAGGCGTCTTCGATCATGCGTACATACTGAGCACGAAACAACCGATCAATGTCACCAACCATGTTCCAATCACAAAGATGTCCTTGGTTCCACCACTGAGGGCAGAGTCTTGCAAGCAGGGATACGGATTGCTGGTAGATGGATAGTGCGGCTTCGCGGGATACAAATGGGACACGCATCTCAATGAGTGCTGCAAGCTCGATGAGTTGTGCGGCCTTGTCTGCTTCGAGCGCGAGAGCAAGCGATACAAGTGTTGCATGGCGTATTGTCGCATGACGAGTGTTCAAAAGGTCTTGGTCTGTCCAAGAGGATGAGATGCAACGCGCGTAACTACGGGCGTTACGTTCGTACCCAAGGGACGCAGCATCAAGAATACGCTGTTCAACAAGCGCACGAATGATCTTGCGATACCTGCGGTTTGAACGCTCAGTAACAGTAGCTTCACTGTTCGGAGTAATCCGGTCAATAACTGACCGGGCACACGCATCTGCCCATGCTTGTAGATCCTCTTTGTTAAGGTCGTGTGCGGTTGGAACCGTATGATTAAGCAACACCTTGGGATACTTCCAGAGAAGCCCGTCGCGGCCTATGAAGATGTCCCTGCGTCCAATGCACAAACCGAGCACATGAGACGTGATGCCTACATGGATCATGCCTGCGTTGATAATGGGGTACCGCCTTTTGACCCCATCATCTTTTCTGTAGTACCACCCAAGCGTTAATCCAATCCTGCGTATATCAATACGCCCCTCATGGTATGCCTTGTTTGATACAACCTCTTTGTGCTTTGGTCTTAGTCCCACGAGGTTTGCTCAATGACCTCGATCAAGAACACCACCTCGTCATTTGAAAGCCCCAGTGCAGCACAAAGTTTCGCGAACATCCGTATGCTTGGGAGCCTGTGCCCGCCTTCATACTGAGAGATCAGGGGCCCGCACCCGCCAACCGTGTCCGCGAGAGCCTTCTGGGTTAACCCCGCCTTCACCCGCCTTGAGCGGAGCATCGCACCGAAAGTCTCGGTTCTACCTTGGTTATCATCTGATTCGCCTTGTTTCACTTGACGCCTCCTTAACTCCCGGTTATCTTCCTTCGGTCAGTGGGTCAAGTCGCTGACGAAAAAACTGCCTGTGGGGCAAAACATATGGAGCAAGAAACGTGTCCTTTGAGCATCTAAATCCCGTTGAAACAGAAAAGATGGTACTAGGTACACTACTAGTACACTCTGGTAATGATCTAGTACTAGTAGATGATGTACTAAGAGAACATTACTTCTCTAATGAAAACCATAAGAAGATTTACTCATGGATAGTAAACAGGTTTTCAAAGAGTAATCCTGCTGATCTTGTCTCACTGATTGAATCATCTGGTGTTGAGGGATGTAAAAAGTTTGGTGGCGTTGCCTATGTCTCCTCTCTTGGTGATGAGACTGTTGTTGGTGATGGTGTCTTACGCTCATACGCCCAGCGCATTGCCCGTTGTTACAAGCTCCGTGAGTTGAAGAAGGCAACCAACGTAATCCTTTGTGATCTTGAGTCCTTTGATCTTGAGCCAGAGGAGATCATCCGAAAGGCTGAGTCTTCCGTTCTGAACGTGAGCGGAGAGATTGATACCATCCAGGGCATCCTCTCCTTACAAGAGGCTGCAAGCGAACGTAAGGCGGCCTGGAGGCGCATTCTTGATGGTGAGGATGTTGAGTATGTTCCCACTGGATTCAGCACATTCGACAACCATTACCTGGGCTGGCCCAGGGGATACATGACAATCATTGGCGGTCGCCCTGAGATTGGGAAGACCATGTTCCTTGTGTCTGCTGTCCTGCGTGCTGCAAAGTCAGGCATTCCCCAAGGGATTATCTCCATTGAGATGCCCCGATGGAAGCTGGTAGATCGTATGGCGTCTATTGTTGCGGGGGTTCCTATCAGTGACCTTCACGATTCGCGTGAGCAAGAAACGGAAGAACTGATGAGTGCTGCTGATGAGCTAATGCAAGAGCCAATCTTTGTTGATGATGCTGCTTCAACTGCGGATGCGGTTGAGAGTTCCATTCGTAGGATGGTGCGTCAGCACGGATGCAAGGTCATCTGGGTGGACTACTTGCAGTTGATTCGCCCGCCATCGAACTTACCAAAGAATCGGAACCGGTCTTGGGAGGTGGATGAGATTAGTGAGTTGCTTCGTCGCTCTGCAAAGCAAGAGAACGTAGCCATCATTGCCCTGTTGCAGCTTAACCGTGGCGCGGAGGAGTCCGTTGTTAGTGGGCGCAGGGGTGTCCCACAGCCGCAGCACTTCAGGGATTCGGACAAGCCCCTGCACGACGCTGCGCTTGCGTTTGGTTTGTATCGCCAGTTCCAGTACAAGAAACCAAAGAAGATCAATAACGACAAGTATGAGAACAACGAGCTTGCGGACATGTTCCAGCCGTTTGAGTTGATGGCGCTCAAGTCTCGGGACCACTCGAAGCAGGACGTTCGGCTCTGGGCTCACCTGAGGCTTCAACGGGTCTACGATGTGGAGGACGAAGGGTTCCGAGAACCGGACTGGGGAGCGGAGGTTGCTTGACAGCCGCTTCACTCTGGGTTAAGGCTATATCCCATGGGCCGGAGGAAGACCGCTGACATATCGGCACAGGAGTTTCGATTTAGATTATTGCTTGTTGCTAAGTCAAGAGGCATTACGCTGAATCAGCTTCATAGGGATGCGAAAGCACATCCAAGGCACACACGAGACATCATCTCAAGAAACAAAAACCCAACATTCAAACTGATTCGGCGGTTGATTGAACCGCAGAACGTAACGGTTGCCGCATTCATAGGTGACCTCAAAACACTGGCTATGAGCCTGACACAAGGAGAACGTGATGGACTGGACAAAAGTATCGACGGGGCTTCGACGCCCATTTGGGGACGAAGATGTCTACTGGAGGATTGACCGCTCATTCGGAGCATGGGCACGGGTGCTTTGCTATGTAGATGCCCGCGCTGTGATGGACAGGCTTGATTCTGTTGTGGGTGTGGGCAACTGGAAAGACTCCTATGCCGAAACAACCAGCGGAAAGAACATCTGCACACTCTCGATTTGTGTTGATGGTGAGTGGGTCAGCAAGTCCGATGGCGCAGGGAACACAAACATCGAGGGCGACAAGGGTGGCCTGTCTGATGCATTCAAGCGTGCTGGTGTGAAGTGGGGCATTGGTCGTCACTTGTATTCGTTGGGTGAAACCAAGATAAACCTCAGCCCTGACCGACCTGACTGCGCGAAACACTACCTTGTTCTTGCCACAAAGCGTGGGGACCAAACCAAATATGGCGTGGCCCCTTCTGTTCGTCAGATTCAGGCCGACCTGTTCTCAGTTGAGGAGCATGTTGCACATATTCCTGAAGCAAAGGAGCGGAGGCTGTCTCGTCTTCGTATGGTGATGCGCCGTGATCGTGTGTCGTCAGAGGATGCTGGGACCTATTTGGAAGCCCTTACAGCGATTGTTCGTGGTGAAGCCTGGGAACAGGCTGGGTTGCAACAGTGTTCCCCGGGGGAGTTGCCTGACAATAGATTGAAGGTGATCTCCCAACGAGCCGTGCGTTGGCATGAGAAGGGCCTGACACACCAAAAGATCCAAGAGTACCGGGACTGGCTTGCTTCTCGTAAGGGTGGTGAGTGATGGGCAAGATAACCAAACGTCAAGCCGCACTGGAAACAGTCTCGCTCCTCCTCGATGACCTCATTGAGAACCCGCCCCCATCTGCTATCGAGCGGGACGGTCGTGTCTATTGGGCGGGCGACGAGGGACATGTTGACGACGTAATGTGGGACTTTCAGCAGGGAGACGGTGGAGATTTGATCAGGAGTACCCACCCTGAGTACCTGTCAACACCAAAGCGCAGCGATGTGAGGAAGAAAGTTTCTCAGATGTACAAGGCGAGCAAGGGAAGAGGGGGTGGGTGATGAATGACGAAGAAATCCAACGCTTGATCGGGGTCGCAGTCTCGCGGTTCAACCGCTACGGCGAGCAGCCCGCTGAAGCCGTGGCAGAAGCCCTGTCGTGCGCCGGGGGGTGGGTACGCTGCGCTGATGTGCTCGACATCGTGAAGGCGGTCGATGCCGCCACGAAAGATGAGGTGAGTGATGTCCTTTAAGCACAAGTTCCCAACAAGCGTGACGATGATTGGGTACATCGAAAAGGCAAAGGCGCTGCCTAAAACAAAGAACAATGCCACGCTTCGTGTTCGTGCCAGCCTGTACAACCCCAGTGAGCAGTTCAGGATGTACGACCTACGTGTTCCCATGATGGCGTTTGGGACACCGGGGAAGATTCTGTTGAATGTCGAGAAGACCGGTGAGTTGGTCAGCGTGATTGGTCGCCTTGTAATGGCGAAGGGGAAGAATGGCACAAAACTTGAAGTGCTTGTTGAAAGAATCAAATCACTAGATGAGGAGCAGGACTATGGAGTGGATGAAGCTCTCGGAGAGCAGTAACTATTGGATGCCAGACATTGCCAAGATGGTTCACCACAGACTGGTGCAACCAGCGAAGCTACGCAAGAGTGCCCATTTATCAGCCGCTATAGGGTCTACAATCCTTCGGCAGCTTTCGGATACCCGTGAGGTTACCGGCGGGTTGAGGCTGTCCTCAAGCGGGGCCTGTGAGCGTCAGCTTGCATATGGGTACCATCACACTGAGGAGAATGGGCACGGCATTGATGCCACCTCTCGCATTGCGTTCGCTATTGGGGATGCCACTGAGGGGTTCATCACTGCTGCTGTTGCAGAGGTATTCAGTTCCGTTGATGGGACTGTCTGGAACATCGGGGAAGAACAGGAAACCGTTTCCCTGGCTGTAGCCCTTGAGCCCGGTCGTGTTGCGATGGTGTCTGGTCACCCGGATGGGTCCATGATTGTTCAGCGCAAGAGCGGTGAGGCCACAGAGTCTGTGAGAGCAATCCTTGAGGTGAAGTCCATGTCTGACTATGCCTTCAAGAAGTTCAGAACCAGTGGGTTGACCAAGGCCGACTCATACTATTGGCAAGTCCAGGCTTACATGGCTGCAAAGGGGTTTGACTATGCCTACCTCATTGCTTTTGGTAAGGCTGCGACTGCAAAGGAAGCGTACATAGACGAGGAAGATGGGTCATGGTGGCCGTTGTTCCCCGTACATGGACAATGGATCGAACGTGACAACGAATGCGTTCAAGAAATCAGGGAGAAGTTTAGACGAGTAATCAAATCAAGGGTACCCGAGAACATAGAACGCCCGTATGGGCCGAACAAGAAGGGGAGGCTTTCCTTCCCATGTGACTACTGCAAATACTACAAAACCTGCTTTCCAAACACCGAAGAGGTGGCTGAAGAGAGCAAATGGCTACAAAAGAGCACCAAAATCAAGGTGTATGTGAGGGACGAAGATGATCAATAGAGTTTACCTGCTTGGCACTGTCAAGTCCGAACCAAAGAAGCGTGGCGCTGCCATTGTCTTCACAATGACAACATGGAGGAACCATCACGATGGACGTAGATTCGACTCCACACACACTGTTGAAGTGTTTGGTAAGAACATTGCGCTCACCGAGGAGCTTCACGAAGGGGATATGGTGGCTGTTGACGGCTCAATCAAGCACTCCTCTTACGAGAAGAACGGTCAACGTGTCTGGTTCACAAGCATCAATGCCTTCTCTCTTAGCCGCACTGATGGCACTGGTGCGAAAGAACAGAGATCGCAGGGTGTCGAGGTCAAACAAGGGGCCGCACCAGCGGAGTATCCTCCGAGCCAGAACCAAGAGAGCAAGCCGGTTGAAGCTAAAAAGTCCGGTGACTACCCTGGGTTTAGTGAAGAGTATGGATTCTAGTCTGGATGATACGGCTGGAAACATCCGCGTTATCCCGCATACAATCCCCTCTGTGTCCCATGCCGTTGAGGCAATACAGCATGACAGGATCACAACTGTGATGGTGGATGTGTATGGGGAACTCATGGGTGTCCTGTTCCTAGATGAAGGAAATCATCTGTACTGGTACAGGGCACCCAAAGAGGGGGCCTGCTTGGGGATACCAGACGAGGCATTCGATATATGGTGAACAAGCGCAAACCGATCAGCAAGCGAAGGCGCAGGCCGATGACTGTTGCCCGTGCCTTGCTTGAAAACAGGGTTGAGGAGTGTGGGGGCTTGAGTGAATCAAGCCAGGAACTCTTTGACAAGTATGGTTTGCGTGTCACCTACCATGTCCTTCACAACTGGCTGAAAGGCTGGTCTGCTCCGAACGGGAACCCAGCCATCTCTGATTGTGGAAGGTTCTTGGATGCGCCAACACGGTTCTATGTGAACCAATGGATAGGGGTCAAGAGTGATGAGTGGTGGTGGCAACTTCTTAAAGCTGAGCACCTGAAGGAAGTTGAAAGGGATGACCCTTATGAACTTCTTGGTTTGAGGCCACCAGAGTAATGGCTGTCTTTCTTGGCATAGACCCTGGGAAGGACGGTGCTGTTGTTGCACTGAACGAGGACGGCACCGTTGCCTCCTCTTGGCTGACGGCGCGGGACTTCACCATCCGGCTTGGGAAAGGAAGCAAGAGGGACTACACAGAGACTCGAATGGCTATGGCTATGGAGTGGCTTGCAAACAAGTACGATGTACAACTGGCTGTGATCGAACGTCAGTGGGCAAGGCCCAAGCAAGGAGTGTCCTCAACCTTTAGCTCTGGCTACGGTTATGGGCTTTGGAAGGGGATTCTCGCCAGCAAAGGCATTAGGTTCATTGAGGTGTCACCAAATACATGGACAAGTAAAATACTTAGAGATGTCCCTGGTGATGGGAAGAACCGGTCGGTGTATGCGGTGATGAACAGGGTTCCTGATCTTGATTTGACTCCAGGCAAGAAGCGCAAGCCACATGATGGTCTTGCTGATGCCTGTTGTTTGGCTCTGTATGGGGCCGTCACTGGGGTGTAGCGCAACTGGCAGCGCATCCGGTTGTTACCCGGAAGGTTGGTGGTTCGAATCCACCCGCCCCAGCCTACTTGCTAAACAACGAGAAGAAAGATGCCACTGTACGAGTACCTCTGCGAGTCTTGCGGAAAGAATGTTGAACGCTTTCAAAGGCACACCGACCCAGCACCCTCTTGCGATAAGTGCTTGAAGGCCATGAAGAAGCTCGTCTCTCGCAGCAGCTTCAACCTCAAAGGAGTCGGTTGGGCTAAAGACAGCTATGGATTGAAAAGAAAATAGTCCCCCCCCGCCCTCTGTCCACATCATCTTTGCATGAGATGATTCCTACCGGGCAGTGGGCAGGGTGCCTCGGTTCTGGAAACCCCCCAGGGCCGGGGCTTTTCTATTTGCGAACCAAATGAGCCGCGTTACGCAGCGTATGCTGTTCCTGTTTGCAGCAATCCTATCCCTCGGATTACTCACCCGGCACACAAGAGCTTACTACGGGGCTCAGTGCCGGGTGTTTTTTTGGTACACATGAAACAAAAGACACACCTCCGATGTGATAAATGTCGCAGACGGTACCCGATCACCGCCCTCAAGAGAGAGGCACTCTTTGTCCTGCCGCATGGATGGGTGAAGACCGGCTCTGAGTACGCCTGTAAGCGCTGCTCGGCCAATCAGAGTGGTAAGGCGCTGGTCTCGCAGTCAGGACGCCTCAGAGGGCTTGCAACTGGTGTGCCAGAACATATCCATACAGCACGATCTTATTAGTCACTGATGCTGTAGCTGAAACGGTCAGGCTACCGCCGATCGACAACCCTGGAACAACCCCCAGAAAGCTACCAGCAGCAATGCTGATATCAATGATGTTGTCCGGGTCGGTCAAGCCACCCCACTGAAGCGTGAGGGTCACAGAAGACGAATGACTGTTGTGTGCGTACAGGTAGATTTCATCAAACTTGGAATCATTGTACGTGTCACCATGGATGTGAACTATCTCACCCTGTGCGGTGGCGTCAGTTGAGGAAACCTTGATGCCGGTTCCCTGTGTCGATCCCGACAGGGTTGTTCTGACTGAGGACACGACTACCGGCTACAATCAGCGTTGGTAGCTTGGCAAACAGCCGCCATGTTAATGGCCTGCTGCTGCTGAAGTGCCATCATCTGAGACTGCAACTCTTCCATCTTGTCCAGTCTCTTTTCAACACCATCGATCTTCAGATCGATGATCTCTTGGTTTTTGACGCTTTGCTCAAGAGAAGAAACACGACCGTTTAGCTGCTCTGTTTCCTCTGCGGTAGCCTCAAGGGTCCCGTAGGCAATGCCAGCCACAAAGATCACGCTCACCACGGGGGATACCCAGCTTTTCATATCAGAACTCATTTGAAGCCCCCTGAGCCGTATTGATAAGCAGCGCTGAGGCCAACGGCAACAACACCGACTGTGACAAGTGTTTCAACTCTACCAAACCAGCGCTGTGTTGAGGGCCTTTCAAGAAAGGGGATGGGTTTAGATTGCTCCTTCAACCTCTCTTTATACCAATCTCTCTCCATCTCCAACATCTTGGTATCAATGGAATACATTTGCGCAACAGCCTCGCCCCATTGCTCTGTGGACAAGAGATCGGCATAGTCAGAAAGGGGCACAACCACTGCCGAACACGGGGCGACAGACGAAGAGTTCAGCAGTATGTCTGGCAATGGTTGGCCCAGGCTGACTGGGTAAACCTTCTCGCATTCCCCGGGCACCCTTTCGGGTGGTGGCGGACGAAGAATGGGAGAGGCAGCTAGGGCTGTACCGAGAAGAAATGACACAATCACTTGCGCCTCCTCCGGGCATTACCCAAATCAGCCAAGGAAGAAGCAGGTGCAGGACCACTGATTGCCTCATCAACCCGGTCCACTTCTTCCTCAAAAGTTTCTTGAACATTGTCACGGGCAGCCTCAGCAGCCGTGTTCTTTGGTGGTGAGTGGCTTCCGGTACCCTTCTTAGGCTTCTTGCTTCTCGGGAACAACAAGAAGATAAGGGCAGCAATCGCCGCCCCAATCCCAAGAAAGAATCGCCAGACTTTGCTCACATTACTTATTTGAGAAGGCTGCAAGGGCCTTTTCGGCACTATCGCCAGCAATGTAAGCAAGGCTCAGGTAGAGCCACTGAGTAGATTCGAGAAATCCAGCCGCCAAAAGTCCAGTGCCCAGGGCGAGAGCAGTAATACGTCGCCAAGAAATCCGGTTCTGGGAACAGAAAAAGGTGTCAATGGTCTTCTTAATCATGGTTGGTCTCCAATCAGGTACTCAAAACTTTTACTGATACATCGCTAGTGGGGCTTGTGGCAGAGGCAGCACTGCTGGCGGTCAACGCAGCCGGACTGGTAACAGCCCAAACACTAAGGCCAGGAGTGAACGCTATGCCCGTACCAAGCACGTAGGTCAGCTTGGTAGATGCAGGAGCATAAAACTGCCACGAAGGGTTTGTTGTGCCGGGTGTCGCGGAGGTAGCGTCAGCAAACTTTACATACGTTGCCGCTTGGTTTGCTGTGTTGTCGATCTCCACAGCGTAAAAGCTGCCGGCTGCACCAGTAACGTTGCCCTCAGCGGTAGAGTCAGCGTCGGTGTCAATGACTAGTTTTGTCCCAAGTGGATCAGCAATCGTACTTAGAGTAACGCCCATTATAGCCTCCTAAGAGCAAACGATGGTAATGATGAGGCCACCAGACGCAGGGTTTGCTGTCTCAAGTACAGGCCCGTTCGCGGTGGTCCAAAGATTCAACTGAGAAAAGGCAATGCCACCAGGGATTTCAACACGCTTCGCTGTAGTGGCCGGAACAGCCCAAAACATGTCTGCCAAACCAGACGTGGAGTTTCCAAGAACGGGTGAAGCGTAATCCTGCAACCGGATTATGGCGACAGAACCAGACTTGTTGTCCATGTCAACGGAGTAGAGTGTGCCAGAACTACCAGTCACATTCTCCTGAATCGCAGAAGAAGGTGAGTTTGTGTTGTCGTATGAAACGATCTTGTAGTCGATCGCCGCACTGTTAAATCCCGAAACCTTGAGTGCCATCTAAAGCTCCTATTGCTCAGCCCAAGCGTGGATACCATCAGCAAGAGCCTTCCCAATACGGGACAATCCCGAATCAGTCAGCAATGCATGGTGAGAATCAGTATCAATAAAACAAGGCTCAAAGCAAACAGCCACAGGAGACTGTACGCCTCTGACTGTGTTGTACGCATTTACTGTCCAGTCGTCAGGTTGCGCTGGTATCACCTTGATTCCGCCCCCAATCTCGGGGCAAGCAGCCTTCAGCTTCAAGGCAATCTCCTGGGCGAGCTTAGGTCCGCTACGCGATCTGTGGTCATAAAACACAGCACCATACTCTCCTCCACCAGCGTTTAGGTGGGCCGAAACGTACACCTTTGAGCCAGCCGTCTGACCAGAGTAGGTGTTCACACGGGCATGACGCTGGCTGTACCAGCCGTCACTAAGTGTGATGACATCATGGCCTAGATCCAAAAGCCTCTCCTCCGCATGTAAAAGGTACTTTGGCGTGAGCATAGCCTCTTTTTCATGTGAGCCCACAGAACCATCACCATCAAGGTCAGCAGACGCACCCCTATCCGACGCATTTCGTCCAGGCTTTCCGGCGTGCTGTCTGTCGAGGAATACGGTTGCCATGTTTACACCGGTAAGAGAACATTTGCGGCGACGGACTCAAGGTCCCGAAGGTTGCCACCCGAGCCCGTTGGGAAGCGCATGCGCGTGTTGCTTCCGCCGTCTTGCACGCCTGTTTGTTCAGCAAAGTTGGCCCCATTGTCTGTGCTGACGGACACGCGCCCATCATCATGCACCACAACCCAGTTGCCTTGGCCATCGGTTGCAATATCTCTGGCATCACCATGCGGCAGGCCACTTGCGGTCTGTGTCCAATCGACCCCGCTATTCGTGCTGCGAGAGAAGTGCGGACCCGCAACGATGATCACTGTCCCATCACCAGCGGCCATCCGGCGAGCGGTGTGGAAGATGAGTGCATCATTGTCTCCAAGGGCCGCGTCGTCCTGTGCAACTCCACCGACAGTCGCGCCAGTCCATGTGCCGGTTGGGTCCGTGGCATGGAACACCCTGGAGTAGCCGGACTTGCGAAGGTAAACAATCCATTTGCCACCCGTATAGGTCAGCGTGTGGAGATTGAAGCCAGAGTCGATCTGTGGGCCGCTGGCATTGAGGTCGATCGCCAATGACCAGGCCGCTCCGCCGTTCGTAGAATAGTAGACGCGGGTGTCTTGGCCGAACATCCAGTTCCCGTCACCGTCAGTGATGATCTCATCAATCTTCGTGGTGTTCTTACCAGACAAGCCCGATAGATCGACCTCGGTCCAGGTAGCCGGATCTCCATTGGCATCTTTCCCGCCACCATCTGTTGATCGGTACATTCTTCCACTGTCGCCAACAGTGACCCAGACATCATCCCCCCAGGCTACTCCATTCATGTGGTAGCCAGGGTCGGTCGAGTCAGTCCACGCATCAACGCCGGCTGTCGGGTCAGACGAGTAGCGGATCTCTCTGTTGCCATTTTCGTTGACCGCAACCCACACCGGATCTCCAGCGCCATCTTTCCCATAGGCAACGGTGGTGTAGTTCGCTGTGCCCATGTCCGCAGACTCATAGCAGGTCCAGGCGTTTAGATCCGCTGCTGCTGCTGTTCCAATCCCACCGTTTTCGCTGGCCAGTGTCCACAGGGTGGCACCCGAAGATGGAGTGGTGATGCCGTGCATATTAGCAATGGCAGCCTTCGCTACATTGTTGACCTTGGCAATGTCGGCAGCAGCCACATTGTTTACTTTGGCGTAGTCAGCCACTAAGCAACCTCAACCAGGGTCAGTGACGGGTTGAAGTACACAACGTCAGCAGTAAGCGCAATACCCAGGGCCTGAACAAAGTCACCCGTTCCGCTCGGTGCGGTCTGTGTCATGGCTCCAGCAGTTCCCGATGCGTAAAGAATCCCGCCGACAGTCCAGTTCCAGTCATCATCACGGATGAATCCTTGAAGAAGAACCGTGCCAGCGGCCTCATCTGCGATTGCCTCTGTTGCGATACCGATGACCGGCATTGTGCCGATAGCATCAGAGTCAGAGATTACCACTTCACCTGTGACTGTATGGATGCACACAGTCTGGAAGGCCGCGATAGTCCCACCGGCCAACATCTCTGCTGTAAGTCCCGTGGAGGTGTGGTCTGCTGTAGATAGCGGCGGTGACGAAATGTTGATGGAAGCGCCATCGGTAAGG
>Ga0114906_1001222_pt1 | contig 13708 bp, 16 predicted proteins | sample MalvirDeepMed_M9_FD_89687 | JGI IMG/M metagenome (GOLD analysis project Ga0114906, IMG submission 89687) | Marine viral communities from the Global Malaspina Expedition - Malaspina viral metaG DeepMed_M9 | ecosystem: Environmental > Aquatic > Marine > Oceanic | place: Mediterranean Sea...
GTATTGATGCTATACAATCTGCTATATTTATTACTAGTCTTTTCATGCAAAATGAACAAGCAGATATCTTGACAAGGCAGGATATGGAGAGAAATTTTGATTTACATCTGTTAAGTCCGGATGAAGAAGATAGTACAGAATTAGGTGAAATTCCACAATCAGATAGAAAAGGCTCTATGGATTCCCGTATAAGTCCATATGGGTATCAATATATGTATTCAATTCTTAGAGAAAGTGAGGATAAGTGAACCTATTCTATTTTATTTTGTGTTCCTTTGGAATAACACAAATTATTGTATACGGAAAAATATTTAATTTTATAAGACCAAAAACAGGAAAACTTGGAGAATTGTTTGGATGTACAATGTGCACAGGTTTTTGGGTTGGTTTATTTTTGTGGTTCGTAAAGGACTATACAGAACTATTTACTTTTGATGATTCGCCTTTAACCGCACTTTTATGCGGAGTTATTGGCTCTGCAGCTGCTTATGTTTTGGATGTGTTGTTTTGCGATGACGGTATAAGAATAAATAAACTAGTTCAGATTAAAGGTGATAAAGGAGAATAAATGAAACCAATAACTAAAATTAGATGGTTTTTACGCCCCGTGGCTAATTGCTGTAAAGGCTCTTAGATGAAGCGGGTGGCCCCCGCTAGAGGAAAATATATATGAAACTCTTAAGAGAATATTTTGAATTGTGTGATGGTGGCATATGCCAAGATTTACTGACAGAAGAAGAAAAACGCCGCGTCAGAGAAGAAGGAGTTGTTATACTTTCTGGTGTGATGCAGATGTCAGAAACTTGCAATGGAAATAACCGAGTGTATCCTCATACTATATTGGAAAGAGAAGTAAAGAAATACCAAGAAGCAGTCGAACAAAGAAGAGCATTAGGTGAGTTAGATCATCCTGAATCTTCAGTTGTTAATTTAGCAAATTGTTCACATCTTGTAACGTCTATATGGATGGAAGGAAATAAATGCATGGGAAAAATTGAAGTTCTTAAGACCCCAATGGGCCAAATATTGGAAAGTTTAATAAAAGCAGGAGTTCCTTGTGGTATATCTTCTAGAGGGATGGGATCAGTAACTGAAAGAAATGGTAAAACCATGGTGGAAGACGATTTTCAATTAATTTGTTTTGACATGGTGTCGGATCCTTCAACTCCGGGTGCTTATATGATGAAAGAAGCAAAGGAAGCTCAAGTTTTAACAAAATCAGATCATATTAGAAACTTATTAAATGAAATTACCGGTGGCCGCAATGACTAAAAAAGAATTAAAAAGTGTTCTCAAACCTCTAATCAAAGAATGTATTAAAGAAGTTGTATTTGAAGATGGAATATTATCTAGTTTGATATCTGAGGTGGCTAAAGGATTAGGGAATTCAAATATAATTGCAGCAAGTTCACCACAATTACATATAAACGAACAAAAAAGAGATTTTTCGTTGCCACAAAAATCAGAAAGACTACAAGATGACAGAAAAATGCTTTTAGATGCAATAGGAAAGAATTCATATAATGGTGTAAACGTTTTTGAAAATACGGAACCCCTCCCCAGAGGAGGTAACAATAAATCAGACCTTTCCGCACCTTCATCTCCTTTATCAAGTTATTCACCTTCTGATGAGGGGGTTAGCATTGATGGATTGATGTCCATTGCGGGAAGAAATTGGAAGAAGTTATTGACTTAGAAAGGAAACAATAATGGGAAGAGCAGTATACGTATCTGTGCAAGCTAGAACTAGAGATATATACGAGAATGAAAGACTGATTAAAAAATTTATAAAAGAAACAAAAAAAAGCGGAGTATTAGAAAGATTTAGAGAAAAAAGATATTTTGTTAAGAAATCTGAAAAGAGAAATGCGAAAAGAAGACGAAAAAAAACAATTTCTCGAGAATCTACAAAAAAGAACAAGAATTAATACTAATTAAATTAATTAGAGGAGCTTCAAATGGCATCAACAATACCTAGAGGTAGAATGGGGAATACGAGAAGGCCGATTGGTCTTCATGACGCAAAATTATTAACTGCATTTGATGCTGGAAATTATCATTTAGACGCTGGGTCTAGCCCAGCGGCTTTGAGTTCCAGTGTTGGATCTGTTGGTATCTTAAGTTCATCAGCACAATTATCTAACGGATTAAATCAAGACACACATGGCAACGAAAAGGGCGCTAATGGGTATTGGACGGGCAATGCTAAATTGCTACATGTTTATATATCAGGAGCTGTTGCGGCTACAGAAGCAAATGCGGGTGTAGTTGTTCATGGATATAATTATGATATTGGTAAGTGGGCCAGATTGGAAGTGTCGGTAGGAGTAGGTCAGCATGATGAAGGCCTAAAACAAAGAGGATCACTAGCATCTGATGGTTATTTACCAGCGGTGGTACGAATTGGCGCTGGCGGGGCTGCTATTATAAGAACTATAAAAATTAACGGAATTGATCGAGTGGGTTTTGTTTTAACAGGTTCTTCGACCATCAGTCGTTTTGATGTAAGAGCCTCGGTTTCGACTATATAGGTGTTAAAACATGTCAAGAAGACATAGTATGCCAATTAGGGATGGGTTTATTGTCAAAGCTCAACAGGAACTTCAGCAGCAGTACGATACTTGCAAAGGATCTAGGGCGCCATATGGTAGAGCAACTCCAGGCAGTCTACGTAGCGGCGATCCTACACCCTGTGATTTTTGTACAGACACTTGTGATAATGATTTTGCTTTACCAAGTGGATGTACTCTGGTAAGTTAATTAAAAAAAGGAGTAAAATATGTCAGCACCAGCAAGAACAATAGATCCATCACAACCATGCGGCAATTTGCCATCTGGGATATCAAGAACTAATTAATTATGGCATGGACAGTCAAGCTTAGAAGTGCAGATTTCGCAACGGCTTTACCTTGGATTGGTAATGTATATTTTGCAAGTTCTGATTTGTTTTCAACTGGATCCAATACCAATAACAATACATACAAACTAGCCACCAGACAATTAATGATCAATCTTTATGATTATTTTACAAATTCTTCGAAATATTGGGAGGTTGTTACAGGCGGTTCTGGTAGTGCCCCCGTAAAAGACGATGAGTTTTCTCAAGGCACCGGCGAATTAGGGTTTGTTGTAAAATCAAAAACCAAGGACGGATCAACTTTAGGTGGTGGCCATCCTAGATATATATTTCAAAATAGATTGCATAGCAGCGTAGATTGGGCAGCTGAATTTGATACTAGGCATTATCGCGACGGCGGATATGATTTTTCTTATGGTAGTGGCTTCAGCGCAGGCAACCAAGGGGTGGCCATGGCCCTGGACAGTTCAGCAACTGCAACGGGAGTTATAACATCTTCTGATTGTGGAAAATTTAATGCCGGCTTCTCAGGAATGATGTATGGAATGTTCGGGGCAGGTGATTATCCCGTGTCCCAGTTTTCTAGAAGAGCCAAAATTATAGAACACCAAGATTGGTTTTTTGTTAGGATATGCCATGATCCTGATGGTACCGGCGCCGCTGCAGACGAAGTAGATAACATAAAGGCCTATAGAGCCGGCGTTTTCGCTGGAAAAATGGAGACTTTTAGCAATAATGCAACGGGATGGTGCTTGCTTGGCGGCCAATGGGGAAGCGTAACTAGTTTAACTTCAAGAGACACTACTATTATGGGTTTTGGGACTTATCATTATGGTGGTAGTGGAATGTACGAGACACATGCAGGTCATGTCGCTCCCTGCTGGGCGATGCCGGATAGTGGCTTCGGAGGATTATCGGCCAGTGTTGATCACATAGGAAAATACCATAAAAATGCAGGTATGCATAATGTGGCTTATTCTTCTTCAGCATCTGGCAGCGCACCACTAGAATATTATTTGCACAAAGTTTCTGTTGTTGATGCTTTTGATGTTAACGACATTCAGGATTCATCGACACCGATGGCAGGACCAACCGTTGGAGCTATACCTTGCCTTTACGCTGGACTTAGGGCACCAATAATAGGAAAAGCAGGAGCTATTGTTCCAGGAGCTTATATGAAAAAGAGTTTGACAAATCCTTCAAGAGACGCCACCTGGGTTGTTAATTTGACAGGATCATATTGGTGCTTATCAGACGCTCAACTTAGCGAAGGAATACCAACTGACTAATGAGTATTAATTTTGCAAAATTACCTGGTACTGGTTCTAGTTATGATACATATGCACAAATCCCACACTCACAGCTATATAGCTATTTTGCTGGATCGAGTAGTGTGGAGGCGGGTGCATATCAAGCCGGGCAGTGGGCCGACCATGGCCAAACTTCGAGTTATTGGCAAATTAAAGATGGATGTACTGTTAGTAGGAGATTTCCTGGTGACACCGCATTTGTAGTAAAAAGCAAAGGATCTTCAACTGATCCCTGCGCGGTGAATACAACAGAGATTTTATTTGTCAATGGTTATGTGACATCTAGCGGCCTAGCTGCATCTGCAGCGAGATATTGCAATGGCAATTTGATTGTTTCCGGAGCGAGTACAAGCTATAGTGCCCCGCTTTTAGTTGCAATTGCTCCGGGAGGAAATATTCCAACTAATGTTTTTTCATTGGGAGGGCTGCATTATCCAAGCGATACAAGATTTTCAGGTTATGTTGGAGAGCAACAAAATCACGGTTGGCTCCGTTTCGCATCAGGGTACGGCCATACTTTAAAAATTATTGAAACAGAAGATTATATATTCATAAGAAATATTGAAGCACATACTGGTTACGGTAGTGCATATTGGCAATATTTTTTATTTGCTGGGAAAATGGAAGGGGTTTCAGGCACTGATGCCAGCGGTTATGCATGCTTTGCTGGTAGTTATGCCGAATGTGCCCTAGGCGGTGACCAATATCATTCGAATGGTTGTTATGAGGCAAATGCCAAGGGCTCCTGGGGGTTGTGTCAAATAAGGCCCAGCCCCATTTATGCAGGCTTAAAAACACCAGGAAAAGTAGAAACTTACAAAGGAAAACATTCGGCTTATTCGGCTTCTGACGATGGCTCAACTAAATCTTATCATTACCACAAAGCTGGAGTTTATGACACGGGTGGAGACTTATCAACATCGACTCAAGTATGGCAACACGCTTTGATAGGATATCTGCCACCTATGTTCGTTGGACACGAAGGCGCTACTGTTGTTACTAGTTCGAACATGACCACTGCTTCTTTGGATGGCTCTGTTTATGGGTACCCATTTGGCTATAGTCAAAAATCTTCATGGTATATAAGAGATGACGGAACTTACAGTGAAACAGAAGAAACTAAACTATCATAATTATTATCGACTTTTTAAGAATTATATAACTATTTAGATATGTATTATAATATTCCATAAGGGTGGTACCATGTCTTCATTATTAGAACAAGCAATTATCGACGCCAAGGCATTAAAAGAAGCAGCAGTTAAAAATGCTGAAGCAATGGTGATTGAAAAATATTCAGAACAGATCAAAGAAGCGGTTAGTTCTCTTTTAGAACAACCGGAGATTGATCCTTTTGCAGCAGAGGAAGAATCAGATCTTTTTCCAGGTGAAGAAGAAGTAGAAGCAGATTCAGCTCTTGATCAAATTCCTTTGGCTACTCAAGACGAGGTTCCAGAACCCGCGCTACCTAGCAACGAAGGCGACGTTTTAACATTTGATATGCCTGAAATTGTGCAGGCGTTAGAAGATCTAGATCCTACAACCCCGCACCCGCCGCCTGAAGAAAGTCATGAAGAGCTTGGCCATGATTTATCGGCAGCAGTTGAAGCTTCTCCAGAAGCAGGTTCGGATCCTGGAACTCTAGAAGAAACCCCGGTCGAAGAAGAAATTGATATCGACGAAGCTATTATAGATGAACTATTTGAGAAGCTTAGAGTTGATGTCAATCCAGCTAAAAGTGGCTGGGCCGGCACACCCGCATCCACCATGGAAGAAAATGACGAAATGGCTCTTGCTCGCGAGAATGATGATAAAGTCAAAGAAGAAAACGAAGCAATCCGAGCCCGAGTTGAAGAACTCGAAGAAGTTAAAAAGAATCTTAGTGCTTCCAATAAAAAACTTATTGAAGAAAATAGTAAGTTTCGCGAAGCTTTTGATATATTGAAAGAAAAAGTTGAAAGCGTTAATACTAGTAACGCAAAATTACTTTTTATTAACAAGACCCTTGAAAATTCCTCTTTGAATGAGCGACAGAAGAGAAAAATTGTTGAAGCAATTTCCAAGGCTAAGTCTGTTGAAGAAACGAAGGTTATTTATGATACTCTTCAAAGCACAGTGGGTAGTACAGATAGAAAACCACTACCAAAATCACTAAGCGAAGCTGTTAATAGAAACCCTTCATTAATTGTTAATTCGCGAACGAATAATAAATCTAATGATAACATTGATGTATTTTCTGAGCGAATGAGGCTTTTAGCAGGAATAAACAAAAACAAAGACTAATTTAGGAGGTATAATTTAAGATGTCTATTCTACAGAAATTAACTGAAGGCATCGTTCATCGTGATGTAGCCAAAGAAGGTGCAGCTCTTCTCAATAAATGGGAAAAGACCGGTCTTCTTGAGGGTTTGGGTGATGATCGACGTAAGGCCAATATGGCCAGTCTTCTAGAAAATCAGGCAAAGGAGCTTCTTCGTGAAGCCTCTAGCATGTCTGCGGGTGATGTTGAGGGCTTTGCAGCCGTCGCTTTCCCCATTGTTCGCCGTGTTTTCGGCGGGTTGATAGCAAATGATCTCGTCTCGGTGCAGCCTATGAGCTTGCCCAGTGGTCTCATTTTCTTCTTGGACTTTACTAAGACTACTGATAGTGCCGGTGGAGACGCTGGAGAATCTATATATGGTGGTCTTCGACACGATAGTGATAATCCGCTCATTGCTAGTCAGTTGACTGGTGGTGTTCGTCTAGCTGGTGACGAAGCTCAAGATCCAGGAGGTTTTTATAACTTAAACGGTGGGGGTTATAGTTCCGCTACCGGTTCTACTGATGTTTCTCACGGTAGTGTTTGTAATCTTGTTGGGCCAAACAACAGCAAGACTTCAAAGAACGGTTCTGATAACGCAGTTGTCTATCTTGATAAACGAATAACCGATGCTCAAAAGAAACTTTTGCGTTTTGATCCGGATCTTTTGGGTCTAGGTGCTTCGAATCTTGCTTCTGGTAGCGCCACCCATGGTGCTGTTGTTGTTGCTGTACCTAAGTCTTCGCTTTCTAGCGATTTGGATCTCGACAACTTACATGCAATTGAAGTTGATATGACAGACCTTATCGACGCTGATTCCAGAATATTTGGTACTGGTTCTTCCCAGGTTAGAAGGCTAAGTCGGGTCGATCCTAACGATAGTGGAAGAATTCTTCTCACGTTTGCTGGGCCCAATCTTGGTTTGGGTACGTCGACAACTAACTCTCAGCTTTTTGTCACCGGTGGATCTCCATGGTTTGGTGATGACGTTGGCGGATCCAATACTGCAGTTACAGTTAAGTTCCCAATCCGCGATTCTTTTGCTGCTTCGACAGCTCTCGGATCGGTTGTTGGTAGCGAGCTAGGTCTCGAAGGTGCTGGCGCAACGGCTGGTGGAGATGCGGCTCAGTTACGATCTGGTCTTATCCCAGAGATTGATATTAAGGTCGACAGTGTTGCCGTGACAGCACAAACCAAGAAACTCAAGGCCAAATGGACCCCTGAGCTTGGTCAAGATCTTAATGCTTATCACAACTTGGATGCAGAGGTGGAATTGACTGGTATTCTTTCTGAGCAGATTGCTTTGGAAATTGATCAGGAAATTCTTCAAGATCTTGTGAAGGGAGCTAAGGCTGGTACTTATTATTGGTCGCGCTCTCCGGGGCTTTTTGTTCACAGAACAACTGGTGTTGAAATTGGTGCATCTTCGGCTGCTCCTGACTTCACCGGTACTGTTAGCGAATGGTACGAGACGCTTGTTGAAACAATTAACGATGTTTCTGCTCAAATCCACAGGAAAACCCTTCGTGGTGGAGCCAATTTCTTGGTCTGCGGACCTGAAGTTGCTAACATCCTTGAGTTTACTGCCGGATTCCGCGCTAGTGTGACCGCTGATACAGATCGCGGTACCGTTGGTGCTGTTAAGACTGGTGCACTTAGCAAGAAATGGGATGTGTATGTTGATCCTTATTTCCCAAGAAATGTGGTCCTCGTTGGCCGCAAGGGTGGATCCTTCTTAGAAAGCGGTTATGTATACGCTCCATACGTGCCACTCCAAGTCACTCCGACCATATTTGGTCAGGAAGACTTTGTGCCACGTAAGGGTGTCATGACCCGTTACGCTAAGAAGATGGTACGTCCTGACATGTATGGTGTAGTGGTTGTCCGTGATCTCCTTGGCGGGGCAGGGGCTACTAGTTAATCAATAATTGATTAAAAACTACTAGTTATGTTCAAATTGGGGGCTCTTAAGAACTATCTTTGATAGTAGGAGCCCCCTTTTTTTATGTTTCCTTAAATACTTTTTAATTTATATGTTTCGTCGACGATTAGAGAGTAAGTTATATAAAACTCACAATAGGAGAATATAAATATGGGTACTAAAAGATTAGGCCTCGCAAGAGTCGAGGCGTTAATTGAGAATTTAAAGAGAGATATTGCACTGGGCAGTGGCACGGTTCTCAGTGGTGATAGATTGAAGGTTGAATCGCTTACTGCAGCTAAAACTTTGACGGTAGCAGATAGTGGAAAAGTCTTTATGTTAAACCTTGCTGGTGGGTTTACAGTGACGCTTCCGAGCGCTACTGCTACTAACATCAGTGGTTGCAAATATACGTTTATTGTTGGAACTAACCCAACTACGGCCTATATCGTTGCTGGCGGTACGGCTGATAAAATGTCTGGTCGTATTGTTGATTCAAGCGGTGGCAATGAAGATGAGGAGACTGCTTTAACGGGTGATCAAGTTAATTTCGTTGCCAATACTGCGTTGATTGGTGACAAGGTGGAAATCATTTGTGATGGCACTGGTTTTCATGCATATGGAATCTCTGGCGCCACAGGCGCTTTGACGATTACCGGGTAATAGATAGTTAAATGTTTTCCAAAACTCCCTGCACTTCGGTGCAGGGCGTTTCTTTGTTTGTTACTACTTATATAAAAGGAGGTTTTTTATGGGAAAAAAATCTAGAAAAATGAGAAGTCCTAAATTTGTTTTGAAGGCTAATGCTTTACGCGCTAATTTAAGTAGAAATAATGCTAATGATGTTGCACAACTTGTTATTGAGGCTCCTGCTCAATGTTCAATTCCTGTTCAAGAGGAGATTCATGAACAAGCGCCCGCAATGACTGCAACAGAAACAGCAGAGGAAGCTCCAGTAGTAGTAAGACCAAAGACAAGCAGAAAGAGAAAAATTAATAAGCCAAAAGCGAAAGAACCACCATCAGAGACAGTGAATAGAAATTTTAATGATATTTTATCTGATAGTGATATAGAGGTTTAAAATAACATTGTGGTTTTTTCCTGTTTGTTTTAACTATTTAGAGAAATGACCGGAGGACCCATGAATGTCGACGACAAATTTATCTCCTGCCAGCAACACTAGTAGCACAGTTTTGCCGGTAACTGGAAATGTAGGTGACGTGAATTCAGCGTTACCATATAAAATTTATTCGAAACCTGCTTCTCCTTTGTTTGATTCTAATTTTTTGTCAGGTGCTTCTGATCAGGTAACTCATGTTTATAGAAAATTAGGTGGTGATGTTCTTGATATAGAATTAACGACAGCTAACGTATATTCTGCATATGAAGAAGCTGTTTTAGAATATTCTTATATCATAAACGTGCATCAAGCTAATAATTCTTTGTCTTCATATTTGGGTCATTCGACCGGAGCTTTTGACCATCTAGGTAATTTAAAATCAACAGGGGATACCACTTTATCTTCTTCTTTAGATGGATCTCATGCTAGTTTAAAATTTCCAAAATTTGATTTTGGATATGCGAGAGCAACTGCAGAGGCTGCAGCGGCAGAAATTGGTATAGGTAGGTCACATACGGAATATTCGGCGTCATTTGAGCTTACAGCTAGTGTGCAAGATTACGATTTACAGTATATCGTCTCCTCATCAGCGGCATCTGACAGTAGAGTAGATTATTTCCAGAAAGTTAAAAATAAAAAGCTTCTCATTAAAAAAGTTTTCTATAAGACTCCACATGCAATGTGGAGATTTTTTGGTTATTATGGTGGTTTAAACGTAGTTGGCAATTTTCATAATTATGGTCAATTTTCCGATCAATCAACTTTTGAATTAATTCCAGCCTGGCAAAATAAGGCTCAAGCTCTTGCTTTTGAAGATGCTATATATACTAGAATGTCACATTGGTCATATGAATTAAAAAACAATAAATTGAGATTATTTCCGATACCAAACCTTCATTCGCCAACAAATATGTGGGTTCAGTTTTCTTTGCCAACTGATCCTTTTGAAGATTCTGGCCAAGAAGTAAATGGCATCAACAACATGAACACACTGCCATTTGCTAATTTGCCTTTCAGGAGCATCAACAGTATCGGAAAACAATGGATACGCAGGTTTGCATTAGCATTATGCAAAGAGATGTTAGGGCAAATAAGAAGTAAATTTACTACGATACCAATACCAGGCGAATCTGTCACATTAAATGGAGCTGATTTAATAGGGCAAGCTCAAACGGAACAAGAAAAGTTAAGAGAAGAGCTTAAAACAACATTAGCAGAAATGACTTATTCTAAATTAGCTCAAAATGATTCTGAATTGATGGATGCATCAGTTAAAGTTCATGAGAAAGTTCCTCTAACGGTATTCGTAGGATAAATAAATGGCTGATAATAAATGGTCTCAACCAAAACAACCACCGCCTCCGCTCTTTTTAGGTAAGAAAGAGCGAGATTATGTTAAGCAAATTAATGATGAGCTTATCGAAAATGTTATTGGTCAACAAATTGTATATTATCCGATAAGTTTAGAACATACTGATTTTCATCCTGTTTACGGAGAAGCAATACAAAAAAACTTTCTTAATCCAATTAGAGTTTATGCTTTAGTGGAGTGGCAGGGCTATGAAACAGAGACAACAAATTTGGGTGTAGATAGAAAATCAAAAATTACAATCCATTTTCATAAGAGGAGACTCACTGAGGATCAAGATTTGTTTGTTAGAGAAGGCGATTTTGTAGCATATGGAGACAGTTACTATGAAATAACTACTTTAAATGAGCCAAAACAGTTATTTGGTCAAATTAACCATCAAATGGAAATTAGTGCCGAATGTATAAAGGCTCGCGAGGGACTTTTTGATGCCACGTAATAATGAACTTGAGAGATTAAAAGAAATACCATTTCCTGTGTCTACAATTGAGAATATCGATAGGTCTATGATTAGATATATTGATGAAGAATTAGATCTTTTTGCAACAACAAACAAAGGTTGGACTAAAGTGCCGGTAATTTGGGCTGGTTCTGAAAGGCCTTTCCAAAGTAAAAAGAATTCTTTAGTTAGAGATAAAAATGGAACATTGATATTGCCATTGATAACGATTGAAAGAACTAGCGTTACTAAATCTTTATCTAGAAAAGGTTCTGTTTGGGGTAACGTCATGCCGGTTAATGATGAAAAAGGTGGCACAATCCCGATCGCTAGAAGAATAAACCACTTAAAAACATCAAATTTTGTAAATGCTAAAACAAAAAGTTCAAAAGGCAGGATAAATTTTCCGAATGCCAACTATAAAAGAGTGGTTTATGAGACAATAACTATACCAATACCAGTTTATATTGTTGCTAATTATGAAATCACAATTAGAACAGAATATCAGCAACAGATGAATGAGTTAATAACACCATTTGCTACTGTTCCCGGTGGTATAAATTATATTCTTTTAAAAAATCAAAAACATAGATATGAAGGGTTCATAAAAGAAATGTTTGATCAAAGCAATAACTATACTTCTTTTACAGACGAAGAAAGAAAGGTGGAAACAAAAATAAATATTGAAGTTTTAGGATATTTATTGGGGGAAAGTAAGAATCGCACTCAACCAAATTTTGTTTTTAGAGAGACCATGGTAGAAGTCAAGATACCAAGAGAAAGAATAGTTCTAAATGATGAAATTGAACATAAGAAAGGAGATTTTTATGGTTTACCTGGTATCTCGGAGGATATTGATTAATGCAGAAAAAACCGAATGAAAGAAAAGGTCTGCTGCCAAGTCAAGTGCCTTCAACTTATCAAAAATCTATACCTTTTGCGCCTTCCACGATTGATAATGTGGATGCTGCAATGCTTGATTATATTGAAAAGAAATTAAATATTTATACAACAACACAAAAAGGATTCGAAAAAGTTCCAGTCGTGTGGGTCGCACCGGAAAGGGGATATTCAGCCAAGAAAGATAGATTATTTCGAGATTCTACCGGTACATTAATATTGCCCATTATTTCTATAGAAAGAACTAATGTGGCAAAAGATTTATCTAAAAAAGGTTCTGTCTGGGGCAATGTGATACCTACCAATGATGAAAAGGATGGCTCAATAAGAGTAGCGAGAAGAATAAAACATGATAAAAGTTCTTTATTTATAAATGCAGAAACTCACAGAAGAGAAGGAGTAGTTAATTTTCCAGGAACGAGATCAAATAAAATAGTTTATGAAACAATTTCTATTCCTTTGCCGGTATATGTTGAAGTTACTTATAAAATAAATATTCGTACAGAATATCAAGAGCAAATGAATGATGTTATTACACCATTTATAACCAAGCCGGGTGGAGTTAATTATATTCTTATAGAAAAAGAGAGACATAGATATGAAGGATTTATACAACAAGATTTTAATCAAAATAATAATTATAATTCTTTTACAAGCGAAGAAAGGAAGGTAGAATCTATAATAGAGATTAAAATTTTAGCCTATTTGATTGGTGAAAAATCCAATCAAGAACAACCAAAATATTCAATAAGAGAGAATGCAGTATCTGTTAAAATACCTAGAGAAAGAGTGATTTTTGGTGATAAACCTGAGCACGAGGAAGGCAGATATTATGGTTTAGCCGGCCTGGCCAGTCTTAAATTGCTAGAAGAAAAAGAAGCAATATTATCATCAGATACTCGTCCCGGCCCCCCACTCACGAATCAGCCGGATACAGGAACTTCAAAAACTACTGGAAATCCAATAACAACTGATAATTATATTGCAAGAATAGAGTTTAAAACTCCTTCCGGAGGAACTGGTGATGGATCGACTGAGAAATATATAACAGAGCATGCTTTTGTTAGCGGAACAGAAATGGTTTTTAGAGATGGTGTTTTGATGATGCCCGGACCCGGGAATGATTATCTAATAATTGACGATTCAACCATTGAGTGGGATGTTGCACCAGATTCAGATGAAAACGTGTTAGTAAGTTATATCATATCCACAAAATGTTGAAAAAAAGGAGAAAAAGAAATGTCTGCGATGGATAAATTAATTGATTTGTTAGAAAAATTAAAACAAGAAAATCCCGAATTTCATGATAAAGCAGGAAAAGCTTTAGATGTTTTAATTGACGATGATGAAGAAGTAGGAGCTTTCGAACCTGAAGAGGAATTTGATGATTCTTATGTTGAATTAGAAAAAGAAGAGTATGAGAAAATTCTTCTTATACGAGAAAAAACAACAAATCTTGTTTTACAATTGGGCTTAACAACACAGAATTATGA
>Ga0114906_1001225_pt1 | contig 13685 bp, 13 predicted proteins | sample MalvirDeepMed_M9_FD_89687 | JGI IMG/M metagenome (GOLD analysis project Ga0114906, IMG submission 89687) | Marine viral communities from the Global Malaspina Expedition - Malaspina viral metaG DeepMed_M9 | ecosystem: Environmental > Aquatic > Marine > Oceanic | place: Mediterranean Sea...
CCGAAGACATTAGCGAAAGTTTGCGCTAAAGCTCCCAAGGTAACATCGAGCATAGCTACAGCTTGCTGAAATTGGGCAGCTTGTCTTGTTGCGTCTTCTCCAACGTCAAGACCCCAAGATTCTGTGAACTTCATAAACTGGCCAAGACCTTCCGTCTGTCCGAAAGCCTGAAGCATATTACCCGCCTGTCTTCCGAAAAGCTCAGCGGCTATAGTTGCTCTTTCTGTTCCACTTTCGATCTTCTGGAGTTCTTCTGTCAGCTCCACAAAAAGATCCTGTGAGTCTTTCAGCTTTCCGGCTGCATCAAATACAGAAACGCCAAGCCTTTCAGTAGCAACAGAAGCCGAGCCTGTCCCCCTTGCGAGTTCCCCCATCATTTTCGGCATTTTATCCAGAAGGCCCTGAACAGCAGAAGCTTCCTGTCCGCTTGCGACAAAAGCAAACTGAAGAGCTTGAATTGACTCAGCCGCTACTCCTGATCGGGTTTCCATATCGTTCAGAGAATTGACTAAATCAGCGCTTTGCTGTCCCAACTTGAAAACAGCAGCTCCTGAAGCCAATAGGGCAGCTCCGGCTGCTGCTATACCGCTCGCAAGCATCTTCCCGGACTTAGCCAACGCCTTCATGCTTTTGACTGAATCTTTTGATCTCTTATCGACTTTCTTAAGATCCTTGCTGGTCTTCTCTGAAGCCTTCCCAACATCTTTCAGGCTTTTGGTTGCTCCCTTATCTGTAATCTGAAGTATATATTTAACGATATTGGAAGCCATAGATCACCCTATCATAGTATATCAATCAGATCCGATATAGGCAGAGTAGGAAACAACATAGCCTTTTTGCCTCCTGATTTCATTGCCCGCTTCATCCTGACAGACCTTGACCATATACACCGCGCACAGATCAAAAGATCGGACCAGTCAAGTTTTGCAACCTCAGAAGGAAGACAACCATAAGTTTTTGATATTATATCATATAGATATATCAGTCCTTCATCTTGATCGAAAAGTTGCCAACCTCTCGGCTGCCTCCTTATGACCTTGCATAGCCTGATCGACTATCGCTTTCCTGTCTTCCTGGCTGAGCATCCCGATCCATAGCCGGTCTTTATCAGGATCTTGCTCTTCTTCTCTCAAAACCAGATGAAGGACTGACCAGGTTTTGCCTTCATCTGTCGATCCCTTTTTGATGCATTTGCTGATTATCCGGTCCTGATGTTCTGAGAACTGGAGAAGCTGTTCCGGCCTTATTTCCTTCAACACTTCTAACATTTTAGACCAGGCTTCATCATCCATATCTTCCTGATTTGCCATCTTAGCAAAGTCTGAAACAGATGATTTTGCCTGCTGTGGAAATAGCTGAGCGGCTAACATTCCCGAGGTCATACCGAGCGCCTCTGATTCTTGGGGTGATAGAATCCGGCCTTCCAGCTTCAGATCTCCATCAAATATATCAATCTCAAAGCGGCTTCCTTCGGCCACTCTCTTTATAAAGTCCTTCATTCTTGCCTCTTGAATGTTGGGGTTATTTTTAGTTTCCGATCGCTGATGCATCCTGGTTAGCTATGACGATATCAAAAGCCGGATTCACAGCATCAGAAAGGCCCTGAAAGGTTAGAGTCCTTTCTATTCTTCCAACAGTATTCAGAGCATCATCGTATTCTGTGATCACAGCATTATAGAGCCTGATTCTGAGTTGGTCACTATCTGAGTTTGTGAAAGTTATATCAGGGGTTCCTTGAGTTCCGGCCAACTGAGCATCATAAAGATTGTTGTCTTCCAGGTCCAATGTCACAGTCAGGGTGACTTCTCTGATATCGGTTACAAGCGGCTGAGCAGTCAGCTTCGATCCGAGAAGATTTCGACGATCGATCTTATTGTCAACAGTCAGCTCCATAGAACGAAGCGAATAATTAACAGCATTGAAGTTTAGTTGACCGGCTTCATAATGGAGAACCTGGCGACCATCACCAAAAGAAGAAGATACTGTTCCAGAACGAGCGGCTGCTGTCTGGGCAACGATATCAAAAGAGGCGGTCATTTCTCCACCGGCTTCTACTGACATGGTCATAGAACTGACTATGCAACCTTCAAACTTTTCAACTGTCGATGATCCTCGCATCACATCAATTGTCAGGCTTGGAAGGTCTGCCGATGGGGTATAGGTGTGAGTATATGGGGCTGGTCCCGGTGTACTAGCAGCAGAACCGATCGCGGCCTTCAAAAGCATTCCTGATCCTTCATAGTAGATCGGAAGATCAATAGTCCCTCCGGTTAGCTCCATGCCATCAAAGAAGCCCTGACTGAAAGCCGCGTTTCCGGTGCTTAAAAAAGTCGTCTGATTTCGCTCCTGAGATCTCTGCATGGTTGTGCTGACTATTCGATTGCTGACAGGAGTAGCAACAGGAGATCCCCAGGTGACCTCTTCCCCTATGTTTATAAAGCTATTTCTTCCAAGTACGACGGGCATTTTTTACCTCTTAAGCGGGCAGAAGATCCCTGACTTTTATCAGGCATCTAAGCGAAATTATTTGAGTTGCTGATGTGAAAACCAGACATTCAAGAGTGTAATCTGTATTATTTGAGCCTGCTTTTGACCGGACCTTTACCCATCCAGGAATAAAGCGGGTTTCAGCTTCATCATATCGGTTAGCATCATCTGAACCATCAGCAGCAAGGCTTCTCACCTGAACATAGTTGATGGCCTCATATCCTTTCCTGAGCTTGTATGTGCTCTTTCTCTGCATCAGGATACTACCAATATTAAACCAGACATCAACAGCTTCATTTGTGGTCTTCGTGAATGATGTCTGTGGCGCTTCTGTGGCTGCTCTGTTGGGAAGAGCCTGAACTACGCGGCCGGTCGGCTGACCAAGGAAGATGTAACCATCTTTTGCGCTTGTTATTGTTGGGCTGGTAGCCTGATCTGATGCTCCGGTGTTCATCCAATAGACATACAGGAAAGCTATGGAATCTGAGTTTATAATAGCAACTGCATCTAATTCCAGAGTCAGAATCCTGTCCGCATAGTTAGCACCGGCGGCTCTTTTGAAGGGAAGCAACAGGCCGTCAACATTCACAGGAACAACATCAAACATATTGACGTTGACATTTTCCCAAAAGTCATCCCAGTCTTTCGGGATATTTATCTGAATGTCAAAAGTTCCCGGTCCTCCTCCTCCTCCAAGGACATTGACAGCAACAGGCCTTCTCATCTTCCAATTTATATCGTACCAGTTGCCGGACATTTTTTACGCTCCTGTTGCCGTCTGAAATTGGACCTCACATCTGATATATCCGATTCCAACACCTTCAACACCATAGCGGTCCCCATCCAGAGACAGGTATGAGCATTTTATATCATCGATCAGACCAGCAAGGCCCAGGGTTCGATCGGCTGTTAGTGCAGTGATACAGTCTGAAACAAGATTCAGACTATTATCAGATCGCTCAGCTACTGAACCGCCGGCAGCAAATACGTAGATCTCAAAGATAGAATTGGTGGAAAATCTGCCCATAGTCGGTCCGTAATCTTCCAAAGCATCAGCAAAATGAACACAAGCAAAAGGGATTTGTGGCGGGTCTGTGACTGAACCTCTGACAACAGCAGAAGTGAGGTCAAGCCCTGAATATCCGCCGGCATAGCTGACAGCTATCTTCTCCAGTATTTTTTTATGGACTTGTACCACAACAGAATCAGGCATTATCCGCCTCTTCTTTTCAGGGCTTTTTGTAGCAGCTTCTCAGCCTGCTTTTGGAAGGATGGTTCTATCCTCTCAATTGCTCTTTTGATATAAAGCCTTGGCTTCATCCTGCTTGTCCCTGACTCCACAAACTCAGCATAGTAGGCTATATCTGTATCTGCGAAGACATAGATCGTCTGTTCTCTTCCAAAGTCTACTGTATAGCCCTGAATGGAAGAGACCAGAAGGCCAGTCCTTTTCTTGGGGTATACATGAGCATTTTTGATAGCCTGATCTTTCATCCTTGTTGCTGTCCGTTCTGACAGCCTTGTCAGTTCCTTGTTGAACCTGACAGAAGCATTAGCCAGGTCCTGCTGTAATTCAGTATAGGTCAACATATTACAGGATTTGAAAAGGGTTCATAAAAGGCTTTATCAGTTCCCGGACCTCTGTTGGCATATGCCGAGGTGAAAGCTTGACCGTAGAATTCCTTTGAGTCACTGAGTCTTTGCCCTGATTGGCTTTTGCCCTTTGCAAGGCTGAACACCATACAAGAATCGCCTGAACAAGATCAGAAGGTGGATTCGCTGTTGAATATCCGGCTGAACAGACGATCTTCAGAGCCCTGTAACCCCGGTCAAATGTCAAAGTTGCGGTCTGGGGAAGAAGATAGATCCTTCCGTTCTGGGTGTCTAACTCATAGGAAGCAGCCGGTATCAGTGTATCAGAACCATAGACCAGATTTACATCTGAATGAATGGAAGCAACAGAAACCAGGGGCTTTATAGGAAGCTGTATAACCTGAGTATCAGAGTACAAAGGCCCGTTCAGATGAAGGGTATAGGTATTCTGATCCAAGGTCGGCTCTGTTCCTGAGTCGAAGACCGGAAAGCCTATATAGCGGGCAATAGAACAGGAAGTCCTGTCTATCATTCGCCCAAGTTCTGTATCAAGAGAACTGCCCGAAACCTCGGGCAAATACTCTTTTAGAAATGTTACAGATACCAAGGCCATTCATTTTCTCATCACGGCATAGCGCGTGCGTCATCAAATGTAAGAATTAGATTTCCGTCAATGGTTGCTGGACCGCTATTCAATACACAAGTCACTTTACAGCCTTGCGTTCTGCTGTAATCAGTCAAATTGGTATTCACCAAAGTAGCAGAATCCGCTATTCCACCTGTATAAGCCTTTAGTTGATTTGAATGGGAAGCTACAGCCGTAAGTCCATCATTTCCGAAAACAGTCACAGTGAAATAATCTGTTGGCTGAATTCCGAAATTGGAAGCCGTCACAAGCTGAGCTTTGATCAGGGTTGAATTTCTTGGGGTACAGAAATAAAGATCTGCTGCTGCTGTCAGGTTTATATTTTGATAATGAGCCATTTTTTTAGTCTCCTTCTTCAGATTACACTGAATCAAAGTTGTAATTGTAGACAACATTGGTAGCTGTGGCTGCATCGGTTGACTGCATTACAGCTCTCATTGTTGAAACCATTTCAATAGCTCCAGCAGAGATATTCTTATCAGTCTCAACCAAAATGCCTCGCCTGTTAAAAATTGAGTAGCTGTCACGATTGACAAGACAGAAGCCGGTCTGGGTTCCAACACCTGTGTAGAAGCCATTCAGATTAAGGTCAGCTCCCATGAATCGACTCATAATTACAGGGACATTCATGATGCTTCCCACCTGGCCTGTCAAGAGTGTAGCCTGAGCGCCAAATTGATCAATAGTCTGAAGCTGAGTAATTCCCATCAACTGCTTCACCATGAATTCAGGTGAGCATACTAAGATAAGATTTTGGACGGCCAATTCTCCGAGCCTTCCAAGTTCACCGATCAGCTCAGCAAGGGTGATCTGTGCTGGCGTTCCTGCTGTGTTAGAAGTTCCCCGAATTACTGACTCCCTACGAAAGCCATTGAACAAACGTCTGTGAGAAGAAGCGCCGCCAAGGCCCCCTCCTCCCCATCGGCCACGAATATTCCATGTAGCCAGAGCATCCTGATGCACAGCGCTTGTATCGCCATTAATCATACAGTCCTCAAAGCCAGCTTCCAGGTCTTCAGCGATCTGTTTTCCAAGCGTGCTCATAAGATTGATAGCGGTATCTTCGACCGCTGAGTCATCCAAAATGTACCGAACAGCTAGCCCGCGAATTGTCACAGAAGTTTGCGCTGTTGAGACTGTTGAGGCTGTATAATCGGCCGGAGAATCAGAACTTACAGCCCCTTTTCGGTAGGGCCGGCCGCCCCGAACAAGGCGGGGAAGAAGGATAGTTGCCCGATCTACTTCAACCTCAGGGAACAAGGCCCTGAGAGCTCGGGGAACTTTGAAAGTTTCAGTCAGCTCAGGAACCCATTGATCAGGAATCCACTCACCACCGTCCCCGGCGTTATCCCAATATGCTTTTTCAATAGCCGGCTTTATATAAGAGGGGGCCCGATCCAGGTGCTTATACAGCTCAAGATCGGTCTTGGGTGTATGTGGGGAAGCCATGATCATACGAGCAAAAGCGCGTTTTCGGGCTATAGCTTGCAAATCCTGGTGCCAGTCATTAGCAGGAACTGAGTCAAGCAGACCTTCCTGGGTACTGGTGACAGAACCGGATCCAGGTATCTTGAACTGCTTGGATTCAGTAGTCCACTGAAGAGAACCATCAGAGCGGACAAAAGTTTTCAGCCGGCTGTCTCCACCGAAGGCGGGAACCGGAGTAGTCTGAACGGATTCTGTCAGAAGCCGGTGAGCCTTCATCATTCCATCAACTTTTTTATCCAGGTTCTTCAGCCGAGTATCTGAATTGCGCTGCTCGCTGACGATACCGTCAATTACTCGCTTAGCTTCTTCAACCATTGCACGATCTGTTTTTGTTTCACTCATTGTTCTTTCCCCATTTTTAGGAGGTAGGTTAAAATGTCTCTTTCAGAAGGGAGGAGGCTTTTTACCTTCTCCTCCTCTTCTTCTTCAGGTTCTTTCCAGGCTTCTTCTTCGGTCTGTTCTTCTGCTTCCTGTCCGGCTTCTTCTGCCTGTTCGGCTTCTTCTTCGTCCTTGGCTTTCATATAGGTGACGATATAGCGGTCTTCCAGTTCTTCAACGTCTGTGATATGACGGAAAATCGACAGCTCATGAACCCTCTTTTTGATTCTGAGGTCTATTATATCCCTGATGATTTCAAGATCAGGAAGTCCGAAAGGAGCAAATGATTTTGCCGCTTGTGTGCTTTCACGGTTAGCCGGAATTGTCACAAGGGAGACTTCCAAAAGCTCAGCGCTTTCATAGAAGTTACCCTTTTCACCGGATGCGAAGTGTTCAGATGGAAGATCGGCACGGCTGATCATGGTTCCAGGATTGAAGCCAACAGAAACTGCGTTTAAGAATCCCGCTGATGCTTTCCTGGCTACCTCAGCCGCTTTCGGATCATCCATATCGAAAGTTATGTCTATCAGAAGCTGGTCCTCAACAATCTCAACATCACCTTTGCCGATCGGCAATTCTTGGCTGTTGTGATTAAGGAGGACAATTGGATTTTGGCGGTATCCGTCAAGATTCCAGTTTTGACTAACTATGTCACCATAGCGGTCTTCTGATGAGGTTGAAGCAACATAAGACAATACCATATCCCCCGTCTGGGGGTCTTTGGTGGTTATCTTTTCCACATTCAGGTTCTTTTTTATCATGAAGTAGACTACATTTTTCGGTCTGATTTGTCAAATATCAAAATAGTTATATTTATATAAATATTTATATGACTATATGATTATATCAATAACTGTGCACCGGCAATTGCAATCCATATCAGCGGTCCCAAATTCACCTGGTCCCATAGCTTGAAGATCTGTTTCAGGAACAGTGAACATTTCAGAAGGGTAGACGGTCTGTCCTTCCAGTTCCTGGTGTTCTTCTCTCACCCTATCGTCATTTTCTGTAACCCATTGTTTCATCACAGAAATCCCTTCCTGAGCTGCTACCTGGTAGGCTTGGACTGTGGCTGCATTTATGCTTCTTGTTGCCTCTGTCCTGGCTATCAGAGTTGCCCTGGATTTGTCGAAAGCTTTGGCCTTCAGAAGGTTATCCGCTATTTCTTCGGTCGGGCTTCCTGTCAGAAGACCTGTTTCAACTACCTTCTGAACATGCTTGGTGCTTGTACTGATAACCTCTGAAGCCATCCTGCTTATCTGAAATCCGGCTATAGCATCACCTGAGAAGGCAACTCCCTCCTGATCTCTTCCTGCTTTTGTGAATACCTTGGACAACTCATGAGCACCGATCATAGAAAATCCCTTCATCCAGACCGATCCTATTTCCGCCTGGATTCGCTGCTTCTCCTCATCAGCATCATATAGTTCTGACCAGTCTGTTACAGCCCTGATTACTGAACCATTGACAAGGGACTTTGAAGTCATCACCCTTCTAAGCCGGGAAGCATATCTTTTGGCCGCTCCCCTCAGATAGGCTCGTGATGCTCTGTACAGCCTTTTTTCCTGTGGAGTATAGGCCCGTTCAATCCATTCATCCCATATCTTTTTTTTTTCGTTTTCCGGGCTTCCTAAGCTTCTGGATAGAACAACAGCCAAAGATCTTGTATCTGTCTCTGTTGTCTCCTCTTCCTGATCAGCAAAGAATGGTACGTCCCCCATTTCATAAGAATAAGCATCAGCGACAGATATTCCATTCGCTATATGTTGCTGAACCCGCAAAAGCTGTGCATCTCTGACAGACTGAAGAGGCTCTATTGAGCTGAAGTCATGGCTGATTGAATAGTCTGGATTCCATAGCCTGGCTATCTTTGTGTAAAGATGGTCAAGCCTGATAGCTGCTTTTTGCTGGTTGCTCCAATAGCCGATCGCCTGATTTCTGCTGGTCGCATAATTAGCGTCGGGAATTCCTAGCACGGTCGGCGGGACTCCACATACGGCAGAAATTGATTCCCTTGCCATTCTTCGGGCTGCTTCGAATTCCATTTCTCGGGGGGTTAATTTGAGTTCTTCAACAGCTACCTGGCCTGACAAAACAAGTGCTCCCCCTTCTGAAGCCAGGCCCCGATACTGATCGAGGATTTCCCTTCTCCTTTCCAGACCCCATACATCAGCAGGATCAACAGGATGGATAAGGATATCAGGTCTTCCCCTTGCTGAGCTTTGAGAGGCAAGCTTTTGAGCATTAATATCTGCGTTGATTTCTCTGGTCAGTGGTTCGATTACCCCACATCCATATAATGACTGCGGACCCTTGGCATAGGTTGTGTTTCTTCCATGAAGAACCCGATCGGTCGGATAAATCACAACCTTTCCATTTGACTCATGACGATAGCCTGTAATCCCTGATCGCTCGTCTGTTACTATTTCAACTTCAGCAGGATGAAGGCGGATAATGGAATCAGGCTTCGCTGACAGGCCGAGCAAAAGAATATAGCAGTTCCCTGAAAGCATCAGATCTGTCCTCAGAGTTTCCCGGAACAGGAAGCCATCCGACCAGGTTGACGGATTTTCAAACAGGTCAAGGACCGGACTGTCTTCTATGAGCTTCGCCTTTTTGCCTTTGCCTGACTTCAGTATCAGAGGCAGAGCAGCCAGATCAGCCGCAGATCTTGACACAGCAGCATGTGTGTAACCATGACCGCCGAGCGCTGACAGTGACTTAGCGGGCGATATTCCAGCCGGTGGTGTGCCGTATGGATTAACCCAATTGGATCCATGGTTGGGAGCGACCGGCTTGTCTTCTACTTTACCGTATCCTTTGAATATTCCAGAAAGGAATCTGGTTAGCCAGTATGATTGCTTGGCTGGAAGATCAGACATATTGAGACCTCTTTTGATATTTGATATTCATATTACTATATCAGTTTTCAGACTGTATCTTTTTCGATGCTGAGCGGGCAAGCTCCTTTAACCTGGCTTCTGAAGCCAGGTCTTTCATCATCTGGATCTGACTCTCCTGTGAGACGGCCACAGACTCGATTCGGCTCTTCATATTGTCCAGTTCTTTCAGGACCTCTTTCATCTGAGCAGCCAGGTTAGACCGGAGCTGTGTTCTTTCGTCGACAAAAGCTTCCCTTTCAGAATCATACTTTTCCACAACAGCCATCCAACGGTCCCTGATCGCCTGTTCTTCTTCCTTTGCTGAGGACCGCAGCTTCTCAATCTGTTCCTGAAACCGGACTATCAGAAGGTCATTTCTCTTAGTGTTCTGAACATGTAGCCAGAACAGGACGCCACATGTTATCCCCAAAGTTCCATAATCAATCAGGACTGAAAAGATAGACTCTTCCATATATCCGCTCCGGTGTTTTCTTCAGTATATCACTGATGATGAAGAAGATAACGGTTGAGGAAGACGATCATATATCTCAGGCAGTCCATACCATGATCATTTTTTTTGACTGGCTTGTCTCCGGCTGATTTATCCCAACGATACAGCCGGAATTCTCTGATCAGACCTTTACAGGAGTCATGAATCAGAAGGTGAGGCTTTCCCTCAGCATCAGGACAGAGCCGCTCTTTCACAGCATTTATCCCCTCGCTGACTCTTTTGATAGCTGGTTTTGTCGGGATATTGCAATTCCTGGCTAACAATAGCCTCCCATCTTTCGACTCTGGATCAGCTACTGAGAAGACAACAGAAGGATCATTCCTGCTTTTGAAGTTGATGATAGCCCCATTTTCAAGGGTCGTCTTTTCAGTTGCGAAATGTTCCCGGTATACATGAAGAGTATTATCTGATTCATCTAAAGCAAACCACAGACAGCAAAAAGGATTTTTAACGCCAAAGTCAATAGACCGGAACCTGGGCCAGTCTTCAGGGATGGGCCTGGACTCTGTTACATGAAGTGGTCTGCTGAATTCGTTATAGACCAGGCCGGACTGATTTGTAAATTCACCGAACAGCCTCGATCGCCTGCTTTCATCAGAAAGGTGGCGGGTTGCCCGGTGAAGCTTTACCGAAGACACCCATGGATTATCAAGACCTGAAATAGCATAATGACTAAAGCCTTCCTGCAGCTCATGAATGAAGCGGTCATAAACCCAGGTCATACCTTTCAATGGGGTCATAGTCAGGACTATTCTTCCTTTGCCTGAGTCTATAGTCCGAAGCATACACTCTATAAATATGTCTTCCTGATGCTCTTCATCCATCCAGACCAGTTCCACCGAAGCGCCCTGATATTTCTCTCTTCCTGAATCAGCAGACATTGAAACAATTCTGCCTCCATTCGGAAGGATCACAGATGCTCTGTTCTGAGCTTTCCACATGACAAACTTAGAGCCGGCCGGACAAAATTGAGCTATCTTCGGCCTGATATACTCAAGAGCATCGGCATAACTAAGGGCTGAAGCCCAGACTGTTGACGGCTTATCAGGAACAATATCTTCAGATAGATTGTTGGATCTTAGCCATTCTCTAACCCACCACTCACCGGATCCGGCTGCTGATGCTACAGCCAACATAGCACCGATCTCTGTTTTGCCTGCTCTGTTTCCACCGCTGATTAAACTGGCTTCTCTTCCGAGGTTCAAAAGTGCATTGGCTTGACATGTCCTTTGCTCTGTTATTTCACAACTTGGACAGGTGAAAAGGTTCCCGCCTACTCTGACCATGACTTTTCCGCAGCCGATCGGCCGGTCCGATTCTTTGCCTCTTCCATCCCATCGGTGACAATAGGGAAGCCATAGACGTGCAGTTGAAAGTGGAAAGTTTTCGGCTATCTCTTTTAGCTTCCTTCTGGCTTCGACCTTCTTAATCAGTTGGGATCTGTCTATATTCATATCAATATCATATTATATCAATATCAATTCTTCCCTTTCCTGGGTCGATGTTGTTCTTCTCGGCATATCTTGTCCACCTTAGTCTGATAATATCGCAATACTTAGGCGATAACTCAGAACCGAAACAGACTCTTTTGTTCCTGTCAGCAGAGATCAAAGTAGACCCTGAACCCATAAAAGGATCAAAGACAAGATCGCCCCGGTCTGAATATGCTTTTATGAAGAAATCAGCCAGTTCAACCGGAAATTGTGCAGGGTGAGCAAAAGAAGAAGAAGAGGCGCAAATGCTGATAACGTTTCCCGGCCGGGCTATTGCTGTTATGAATTCTGTATCTTCATCTTTCAAAAGGAGCGGGCTTCCTGTTTTAGGTGTTCTGTTCTGTTGTTTATACAGAAAAACATCATCCGAAGCCTTACCATTTGCTAACGGGTTGAATCTAATTTTCTTTTGTTTTGCAAAGTGGAAGACAGGTTCAAATCCATTCTTAAACCTGTTATTCCAGGCACCCGGAACGCCTCCGTTTTTCTTAACCCAACACAATTCATCAACAAATAACCAGCCCCAGGATCGGGCAAAAGACAAAACCAGGTCTTTCACATACAAGGACCTCTGACCATCTTCGCAATGTTCTTTGATGTTCAGAAGAAAGCTTCCATCATCAGAAAGATAGCCTTTTATTATGTCTTGAACATCAAAGAACCATTCGCCATAATCATCTGGTCTTATAGGGCTGAATTCTGTATCTTCATCATAAGACCTCTGGGAAGCATAGGGCGGGGAGGTGAAGACCATATTCACCTTTTTGTCCTGGAACAATTTAGCCATGTCTTCTCTGTTTCTACAATCGCCACAAATGAGAAGATGGGGGCCGAGTTGATACACTTCCCCATGTTTACTCTGAACAGGAAATGATAATTCTTCCTGTTCTGGTTCTTCGTTTTCTTCAGTGAAAAGGCTATCATCAACAAGATTAGACAGCCTTTCAATCTCTTCGTCAGAGAAGCCTAAGCCGCTTATATCCTCTTCTTCTTTCAGCTCTGCTATTATCTCTGCTAACAGGTTATCGTTCCAGTCAGCGATCTCTGACAGCTTGTTATCAGCCAAAGCCAGAAGCTGAGCATCAACAAGACTTATATCCAGAAGACGAACCGGAACCTCTGACAGCCCAAGCTTGATAGCCGCCTTTCTTCTTGTATGTCCCTTGATGATCATGAGGTCTGATTTTCTGGCTACTATGGGAGCACCAAAACCGAAGCGCTTGATGCTATTTGCTACAGCATCAACAGCGTAGTCATTATCTCTGGGGTTGTTCTCCCAAGGAACAAGATCTGTTATTGGAAGATAAACAGCCGCTATCTTTTTATTATCTGTTTTCATATTCATATTATATCAATATCAAGATATTTTGTGTTTCAATCGGGCTCTGACAATATCACAATAGCCCGGTTCTCTTTCTATGCCGATCGACCTGATACCTTCCAGTTCAGCAGCGACAAGGGTAGTTCCTGATCCAGCAAATGTATCCAGGACGATCCCGTCTTCAGGAGTGACCAGACCGATCAACCATCTCATCAGCTTTACCGGCTTGACTGTTGGGTGAATGTTGCGAACCTCTGAAGCGGTCCGACCTGCTCCGGCCCTTGGATTGTTTAGACCGGCTGTGTCTGGTTTTCGATCGGTGGCTTCAGCTCCTGATATTGATGGAAGGTCATCGCAGCCTTCTTCTCTTTCGGACCTAGATGCTTTTGGACATTGGAAGAGGTTAGCAGGCCATCGGCCTCCTGCTATTTCAGATTGATTAAAAAGCTGTCTTTCTTTTGGTACTCGAGATATAGATGTTGGATTATAGTTTTCTTTTGAATTGTTCCATCTTGACAAATTATCACTCTGAGGACCAACCCAACAAGGATCACCATAGCCAAACCTGGACCGGTCAATGTTAAGTCCTCCAGTTCCCCACTTCAGAACATTCAAAGCTACAGTCTTTTCTGATAGAGGTTTTCGGGCTAACACTGCTGGTTCCACTGCGGGCTTTAGGGCTGTTCCCCATCCAGACCATTTCTTAGCTTCTTCGGTTGATGGGGCTGTGATAGGTACATCAACCGAAACCTGTTTAACTCCGATCGCTTTTCCAGGCATAGCATTTTCATGGCCTGTACCATCAGCACCACGAACGCCTTTTTTTGATCCTATCACTTCCCTTTCAGCCCCAAAATGCTTATCAATCGCTTTTGATACATCTAAG
>Ga0114906_1001227_pt1 | contig 13672 bp, 8 predicted proteins | sample MalvirDeepMed_M9_FD_89687 | JGI IMG/M metagenome (GOLD analysis project Ga0114906, IMG submission 89687) | Marine viral communities from the Global Malaspina Expedition - Malaspina viral metaG DeepMed_M9 | ecosystem: Environmental > Aquatic > Marine > Oceanic | place: Mediterranean Sea...
CGCCGTGAACAAGGCGAGCGGCGACATCACCTCGCGATCGGCTACCACCTCGTACGACCCCGGCACCACCCGCCCGGACTCCGGATCCTCGGCAAAGAACCCCTGCGGCACCAGCCAGGTGGCCACCAGCGCCGCGATCATCAGGAAGAACAACAGGGCCAGCGTGTGCGGAATGCGCAGCGAGGTGGACTGGGTCATGGGCTCGAAAAACTACGGGAAAGTTTCTCGATTCTACCCATGGCGGTCGACAACAACATGGTTTTCCGGCTCTCGCGCTCGTTGGATCGACTTAGATTATGGATGTCGAGGTTTTCGCGGTCTCATCGGCGCCCGCGTAATTCGCGTGTTCGTCGAGTTTTCTGCTCATTGTCGAGTACCCCCTGACAGGCATTCTGTGCTCATGAAGCTATGGATCCGCGCGCTCTTCCTGGCCTGCCTCGCTGCCCTGTTGATGGGCTGCGGTGTGCGCTCCACCTACAATAACCTCGACTGGCTGGCCATGCGCTGGCTGAACGATCAGGTCAACCTCAGCGCCGAACAGGAACTCAAGGCCCGCAACGCGATCGAGCGCAAGCTGGCCTGGCACTGCGAAAGCGAGCTTCCGGACTACATTGCACTGATCGAACGTATCGACCGCGACGTCGTAACCGGCCAGATCACCGTGGACGTCCTGGACGGCTACGGCCAGGCAATCGGCACATTCGGCCGGCGCCTGCTGGACCGCGCGCAGCCCACGATCATCGAATTTCTGGCGAGCCTCGACGACCAGCAGGTCGAGAGGCTTATCGAGGACATTTACGAACGAAACGACGAATTCGAGGATGACCGCGAGGCGCTTTCCCCCGAAGAACGGCAAGCAGCGCTGGTGGAGGACATGGAACGGAGTCTTCGCCGACTCCTGGGCCGTCTTGACGCCGACCAACGCGCACGCCTCGAACAATGGGCGCAGTGGCGTCAACCTGATTCGGCATTCGAACAAGAACGACGCGAAACCCGCGATCAGCAGTTCATCGAAGCCCTGACCGTGCGTAACGACCCCATCGAATTCGAACAGCGGATGAACACCCTCTTCGCCCTCCTCCAGCCCGAATCACGACCGGAGCCCGACCCCGCCCAACGAATCACTGCGCACAACCGCACCAACATGCTGAACACCCTGGTCGACATCTATGAACTTGCCAACGAACGCCAGATCAAGCGCCTGCGCAATCGGATCGGCGATCTAGCAGATGATTTCCGAGAACTCAGTTGCCGGGATCAGGATCGAGCCAGTAGCTAATTGGATGTTTCGGACGGCCAACTTGACTCTTGTGCAAGAAACAAGACCCGACCTCAAAGCCCCCGACGGCGGCGGCACGATTCCAATGACGGGCTGTCGCCGGTAGAGTACAAGAAGGCAGCGAAAAAACAGCTCAAGAGTGTCTAAAGAAGCCGGGGCGATTCATCTAAACTTAAACAGACTATCAAGATTTTGATACTCCGCATGTCGCATTTTCAACATTACTTATTCGAACTTGCGTAAGCAGATCGTCTGGCAACTCGTTGATTATCGACGATAGAGATGACAAGCCGTAACTACTGTGAAGTTCATTGAGCCTCCAAGGCTGATAGACGCTGACGACAACCTCGTCAACAGCCCGGGCAATACACCAGTCCAAAGAGTCGCGTATAAGGCTCTCTTGGTCGAAACGATTCACGAACGGCTCACCCCAAAGAAGATAAATTCGTGCCCGAAAACCTGCGGACTTTAGACAAAATATAGCTCGATCAAACTCAGAATCCACATCAGGCCGACCAAGGAACCCACTGGAAATCCAATTACCGAGGAGTTCTAATCCCATACCAACTGAAATTGATGTATCGCCGCACGCTTCCTTCAATTCAAGAATTCGCTCCGTAGAAATGAACCTTGGTAAAGACTCTATCTCGAGATGCTGAATCCGCGATTGATTAATGACCTTGGCAAAGGCTTCCAAAAGGCTGGTAGGAACTTCCTTCGGATTAAGAATCGACCCATCGTTGTATAACGCGAGGGTCTGCGGATTATACGTCCGAATAATCGATTCAAACTCATCGACTTGAATACGATTATCAGCAGTACGCCCGTAGTGTGGAAGCGGACAAAATGTGCAGGTAGGAACCTGGCAGCCACCGGTTCTGATTATTACCTTCAGACGGTCACCCTTACTCTCGACCCACCTGAAGCCATATGCATTCGTATTTGACGGCGCGTGCAACAAAGGTCCCTTCTCGCGAGTAGGCCTGTCCTGCCAAAATTCCTCAACACTCAAACGCACTGCTTCGGTCGCAGCTCGTGCCGCATCTAAGTCTGGAAACTCCCCCCAAACAGGATCGCCTAGCTGGAGAAGCGGAAGGTCATTGGTCGACCTTGACCTTGCTACTTCAAGCAGCCACGGCAATCTGCGCTCAATTGGGCTATCAACAAAAGAGTGACCGTCTACAGAATTCAAACTGCGATAAAACAATGAAATTCTCTTTCTAAAGCAAACGTACGTTCCCTCTCCATAAGGCTCCAATCCAAGCCAAATAGGAAGACAAATGTCTTTAGGCATCTTTGCTCGCGATATCGAATCAGCGAGCTCAGCAATCACAAAACGATGCGAGAAATTTTTTCTAGCAAATAGGTATATCAAAGCGAAGGCTGCACAACGCATTGCTTCATGAAACAGAAGCATTTCGAATGCAGAGCTTTGACGTGGTTTCAGCCTGGATAGAGCGGCCAGAAGTGTGTCGGCAAGAGAAAGCAGATGAAATGCCTTTTTCCTCTGATGCGCTTTTTTATACGCTTTCCCCTGGACGCCAAGAAGGATTTTCTTAATGGAGTCGTCTCTTACGTGCAGTTGATAGCCGTCAACAACCCAGTGCTCCCACTCGATGAAATCATTTGCAGACTTGAGCCAGTCAATATTGCAAATATTTATATCTACATGACTGGCTCCTGAGTCATGACGGGCATAGTAATGACTTTTGGCATTTTCAGCACTGCAGATCAGTAGAAGATCCACGTCTTGCGAACGATGCAGCGTTCCTGCGGACCCGAATAAAATGGAAGCTCCAACGTACTCAAGTACTCCCCCTTTTGAGAGCTCCTCAATCAGCTTAAACCCAAGGGCATCTCTATCCGCCGGATCTCTGGACCCAATGGAGGCGCTGCTAATCGCCGAGAGCGCAGCAGCTTCAATATCATGTATTGCGGCAGTCATTGCTAGTGAGAGAATCTCGCGTACTCCTTTACGTCCTTCAGGAAACCTTCGTATTCATCCTCTGAGATCTCTAGACTTTCTCCATATTCGGCTTCCCATTCGCCGTGCAACTTTGAGGGAGAGACATCTGTGTTTTTAATGTTTTTCAACGCAAATATTTCGGCCAAAGTTGCCCTCGGATCAAGGCGCTTGTCGATTTCAGCCGCCTCCGGCGAAGACAGACCTACCACATCAGTTAACAGCTGCAAACGTGCGCGACCACTTGGAGGACCTACTGGGAGGATTAAGTCTACTCGACCAGGTCGTTTAGCAGCTTTATCAAATTCCCTAATGTGGTTGGTAGCGATAAATATTATGTTAGTACCACCCTCTCGTAATTTTTTGAGCGGAGGCAGAAGCGCAGAAGTAAGGAACTTTTGAAGCAAATTTCGGCCATCTGCCTCTCTATTAGCAAAAACACCCTCGACCTCATCGAGCAAAATGACTGCACGGTCCAATTTGCTGAGATCGGAGAATATCTGCCTTGACCTAGCGAATACACCATCAAGACCGCCCATCAAAAAATCTGAAACCCCGATTTCCACGAAAGGTCGATCAAGCGACACTGCAACCGATTCGGCAATTGTTGTTTTGGCAGTGCCTGGCGGCCCAAAGAGAATCGCTGAGCACGTTCGCATTGGTTGCCCTGTTCGCTGATGTTTTCTTGCCTCATCAAGTAAGTTTGACTCAATGGCGTTCCTCACTTCCTCCTGTAACGCGAGATTTTCCCAAGGAATAGTTTTAAAGCTTTTCCGGCCTTGATACTCTTCGAGCAGCTTTCTCTGTAGCCTAATTGATTGCGCATGATGGACTTTCTCAAGGAACTCAATGACCAGTGCATTAAACCAAGGTTCAGGCACACGCAGACGCGGCTCCAAGTCTGAAAGAATCAGGTCATCAATCCTTGCGGCGTCGTTGAGCAACCAGGATACATGCTGTTCTATCGACTTATCCAAACCCAAAGAAGCCAGTGAACCTGATTGCAAAGCAAACATTAACGCGTAGATGGACGAACATCCAGCGAGGTTTTTTCTACCCAGGCCGCTTACTGAATTTCGATTTATCCAAAGTTCTCCAGATTCGGAACGCTTCTCGAGAATATCGACTGCTCGCTTATGAAAAACTGAAGGAATATCGGCACGGTTTAACAGCGTCAGCGCGATCGCGAGATCCACAAAATCTATAGCGATGCCGACCGAACTTTCGTGTTGAGCGATGTTCTGCAGGACAAGGTACTCTGCAAATCGCGCTGCCTTGAGCGACTTAGAGGGAGCTTCAACGATTGCGTTGTCGATAAGATGAACAATAAAGATGGATGGTTTGTAACTCCGCTCTCCAGAAAGCCAATTGCCTAAATAATCATCACGCCATCTAAACAAGCTACCGAGTTCGTCTTCGGGGATTTCCACAGCCCTTGCAACTTGAGCTAGCTTGTAAGCGGCAGGCTCAGACTCTAATGGATCATTACCGCCTTGCAAACTCTTAGCCAACTCAGACGCCTGTTCAAGCAGATACCCCGAGGCCCATGTATCGCACTTTTGCAAAATCGGCTTACTGAAAAGATGCGGATTTGCCCTTACGCAGCGGACGACCTCAGCCGTGTTAACGAGACTCACTTTGGAGTCTTCAGCGTCAGCTGAGCTATACCGAATACCACGATCATTGTTAGCAACGCACTGATTAAATAGCTCACGCGCGATTAAATCGGTAGTCGCTCTCATTTCTTGGAAGCGTGATGCTAACGCCATATGATTCCCCTAGCATACGTATATGGATTTCTGCAACGCTAGGCCCAAACCCTACGGTTCAAGAACCTAATTCTCGACGCTATTGTTCCGCGCTTAACTCTGACAACGCTAAACTTTCTGCGTGTATAAGCTTTATGCAAAAGTGAATCAAGCTCCCGGCGGTCTTGAACCGAAAACCTCGAATCCGTTCGTTGCTGGTTATTGCTCCCTACAAGTTCGAACAAAAAGACTTTAGAGTATCTTGGTTTATAACGGGTTCCGGATATTTCGCTTGGAAGTACGCGTCCAGCGAACGCATAGAACGCTTCAATATCGAATATCCCGCGATCGGCAAAAAATGGCGCGCACCTTGGCATAGCAAGTTCACGAGCTATCTGCGTCTCGAATACAGATAAGTGGAATCGATCAAAATCATCCCACGGACCAAGACCAGAGTCTATTAAATCTCTTGCGACCTCCGGGATTGCGTTGTAGCCCTGCTGCTCGAACCAACGCAATGTTGTTGTTTTCCCAGAACCCGGAGCTCCCGTGAAAACCACTCCCGCCATATGTCTTGACTAGATAAGTTGGGCAAAAACGGCGTCAGCAAGCTCGTGTGTTAGCCACACTTGGAGTAGCCGCAGGCCAGACACGTCTGACACCCATCCATCAGCACCAGCGCCTTCGTCGAGCACTTGTGACAAAGCGTCGCCGACGCCGGAAAGTCCCCCGCCGCCTCTTCCGCGCCCGGCACCGCGGCCCGGCCGCCGCCGTTCTCGCGGGCTTCCAGTTCAGCGCGTTTTTCCTTCAGCATCAGCTGCTGCTGCTCGGACAGTTCGTCCGGCTCGAGCAGGCCGATGCGCTTCAGGTGGACTTCGACCACGGCGCCGATGTCGGCGACGATGGAGGGGACGAAGCGGCCGCCGGGCTTGAAGTAACCGCCCTTGGGGTCGAACACGGCCTGGAGTTCTTCGCACAGGAAGGTGACGTCGCCGCCCTTGCGGAACACGGCGGACATGACGCGGGTCAGCGCCACGATCCACTGGAAGTGGTCCATGTTCTTGGAGTTGATGAAGATCTCGAAGGGCCGGCGCTGTTCGTGCTCGGTGCCGGCGTTGAGCACGATGTCGTTGATCGTGACGTACATCGCGTGGTCGTCGAGCGGGGTGCGGATCTTGTAGGTCGCGCCCTCCAGGCACTCCATGCCTTCCGGGCGCTCGAGCTTTTCGTGCATCCGGATGATGTCGGCCGTCTTGCCGCGACCCGCGCGTCCGCTCTCTTCCTTTACCGCGTCGGCGGCCGGCGCCTCTTCGGCCTTGTCCTTGCCCTTGACCTGGTAACCCACGATCTTCTTGTTGATCTTGACCGTCATCTTCTCTCTCCTACCCCGGGTCTCTGCCCGTTTTTCCGTATCGGTGCGTCGTGCACCGATGAGTGTCGATTCATGCCGGCGGTGGGTTCGATGGAATCACCGTCGGCGGTTTCCTGGTCCGGTGGCGCGTGGCCGACCGGATTCGTCCTGTTCTTCCCGGGTGCGCGATGCTTACCCGGGCTACGCGTCCGTTTTCCCCGTCCCGCTAATGCCGGGTCTGTTCCTCCGGCTTGCGTTCGCGGTCCACCTCGATGATCCGCATGCTGCCCACGCCGCGCCCCGAGGGGCCCCATGTCCTGCACTTGTCCGCCCGATTCCGCTTCAGTCGCTTCGTTCGGGACTTCGCTCGATCGCTCAACCGCCGCTCCCGCCCGCTTCCGGGCTCACGTTGCATACGATCCTGCTTTAAAAAATCCGCCTTCCTTTCGTCATACCTGCTTCACGAGATTCCGGATCTCCGCGCTTCGCGCTGCGTCCGGAATGACCAGGAAAGTAAGCGGCCGTTGCCGGGCTCTCGTTGCACACGATCCTGCTTTAAAAAATCCGCCTTCCTTTCGCAATACCTGCTTCACGAGATTCCGGATCTCCGCGCTTCGCGCTGCGTCCGGAATGACCAGGGAAGTGAGCGCCCGTATCCGGGCTCAAGATCGATAATCAGCAAGCAGTTCGTCAGTTCTTCAGTTACCAGTTTTCAGTTTTCAGGCTTCAACTTCCGGTTTCCGGCCGATGACGCCCAGTTTTAACGTCGTGGCACAGTCAGGCGTTCGCAGGCAAGGCTTTGCAAGTGACCGGACACCGGAGCGCACTTGAGTGCGTGAGGGTGCCGGTGGCGCAGCAAAACGCCGCATGCGGGCGCCTGACGACGCCACGCGCTGGCACAGCAGGAGATTCGCAGGCAAGGCTTCGAGCCTCTCTCGACCCCGGAGCGCACTTGCGTGTGCGCGAGGATGCGAGAGAGGCTCGAAACGCAGCATGCGGATTTCCTGCGAAGCCAGCATCAAAATTTGCCGTAGTAGCCTTCTTTCAAGGCATCAAACAGGTTCGCGGCCGTATGCATCTCCCCGTCGTACTCGACCTCTTCGTTGCCCTTCAGCTCGATCTGCTCGCCGTCGTCGAGCTCGAACACGTAGGTGGTGTTCTCCAGGTCCTTGTCGGTGACCAGCACGCCCTGGAAGGCCTCCGGGTTGAAACGGAAGGTGGTGCAGCCCTTCAGGCCCTGCTCCCACGCGAACAGGTAGATGTCCTTGAAGTCCTCGTAGGGGTAGTCGGTCGGCACGTTCGCGGTCTTGGAAATGGATGAATCCACCCACTTCTGGGCCGCGGCCTGGATCGACACGTGTTCCTTCGGCGTGATCGTCTCGGCAGTCAGGAAGTAGTCCGGCAGCTGTTCTTCCGGGTCGTCGGAGAACGGCATGGCCTTCGGATTGACCAGCGTGCGATAGGCCAGCAGCTCGTAGGAGTACACGCTGACCTTCTCCTTCGACTTGCGGCCCTCGCGGATCACGTTGCGGTTGTAGTGGTGCGCGAAGCTCGGCTCGATGCCGTTCGAGGCGTTGTTGGCCAGCGACAGGGAAATGGTGCCGGTCGGCGCGATCGAGGTGTGGTGGGTGAAGCGCGCACCGGTCTCGGCCAGCCGGTCGACCAGCTCGGGCGCGACTTCGGCCACCTTCTGCATGTAGCGGCTGTAGCGCGCATGCAGCACCTTGCCGGGCACGCGATCGCCGACCTTGTAGCCGTCCTTCGTCATCTCCGGGCGCTTGCGCAGCATCTCGGCGGTGACCTCGAACTCGTCGAGCATGATCGGCGCAGGTCCCTTCTCCTGCGCCAGCTCCAGGCCGGCCTCCCAACCGGCCACGGCCATCTCGCGGGCCACCTTCTCGGTAAAGTCCAGGGAATCGGGGTCGCCGTACTTCTTGCACAGCATGGTCAGCGTCGAGCCCAGGCCCAGGAAGCCCATGCCGTGGCGGCGCTTGTACTCGATCTCGCGGCGCTGCTGGCCCAGGGGCAGGCCATTGACCTCGACCACGTTGTCCAGCATGCGGGTGAAGATCTTGACCGCCTTGCGGTACTCGTCCCAGTTGAACGAGGCCTCGTCGGTAAACGGCTTGTCGACGAACCGGGTCAGGTTCACCGATCCCAGCAGGCAGGCGCCGTACGGCGGCAGCGGCTGTTCCCCGCAGGGGTTGGTTGCACGGATGGTCTCGACGAACCAGTTGTTGTTCTGTTCGTTGATCCGGTCGACCAGGATGAAGCCCGGCTCGGCGTAGTCGTAGGTCGAGGACATGATCATGTTCCACAGCCGCTTGGCCGGAACGGTCTTGTAGACCTTGCAGGCGACCAGGCCTTCCTCGTTGGACACGTAGCCCGACTGGATCGGCCATTCGCGCCAGATCACCTGCTTCGGGTCGCCCAGGTCCACGTCGCCGGCCTCGGATTCGAGCACCGGGAACACCAGCGGCCACTCGGCTTCGTCCTGCACGGCGCGGATGAAGTCGTCGGTGATCAGCAGCGAGCAGTTGAACTGGCGCAGCACGCCGTTCTCGCGCTTGGCCCGGATGAAGTCCATGACGTCCGGGTGCGAGACGTCGAAGGTGGCCATCTGCGCGCCGCGCCGGCCGCCGGCCGAGGACACGGTGAAGCACATCTTGTCGTAGATGTCCATGAACGACATCGGGCCCGAGGTGTAGGCGCCGGCGCCGGACACGTAGGCCCCCTTCGGCCGCAGGGTCGAGAACTCGTAGCCGATGCCGCAGCCGGCCTTCAGCGTCAGCCCGGCCTCGTGGACCTTGCCGAGGATGTCGTTCATCGAGTCGCCGATGGTGCCCGACACCGTGCAGTTGATCGTCGAGGTGGCCGGCTTGTAGGCCTGGGCACCGGCATTCGACGTGATGCGCCCGGCCGGGATGACGCCTCGACGCAGCGCCCACAGGAACTCGCGATACCAGGTCTCCCTGGCGTCGGTTCCCTCTTCGGCATCGGCCAGCGCCCGCGCGACCCGCTTGTAGGTGTCGTCGATCGATTCGTCGATGATTTCTCCCGACTTGGACTTGAGACGGTATTTCTTGTCCCAGATGTCCAGCGAGGCTTCCTGAAACTCGATTTCAGGAAGCGCTGCGTTCAGTGCTTCTGCCGATACACTCATGCCTGCAACCTCTTGGAATTGTTCTCTACCCCGGCCTTGCGCCGAAGACTTATCCACAGCTTGTGAGCCGTTTTATCCACAAATCCTTGTGCGCTGGGCAAAATTTGCACACAAGATGTTGTGTTTGAGGGCTACGAAGATACGCGGTCTGGTTCACAGTTTCAAGAAGATTCTCCGTCGATTTTCGATGGGATCCACCCTCGATTCGGACAGGAATGCCCAAGTGACTGATTCACCGGAAGACAGCTCCAGCGCCCGCCGATCGGGGCTCCCGGACGTGGTCCTGGTGGCGCCGGAGATCCCGCCGAATACGGGAAACATCCTGCGCCTGTGCGCCAACACCGGCGCCCGCCTCCACCTGGTCCGACCGCTGGGATTCGCCCTCGACGATCGCCGATTACGCCGCGCCGGACTGGACCACGTCGAGCGCGAGGCGCTGACCGTCCACGCCGACTTCGGCGCCTGCCGGGAGGCCCTGGGCACCGACCGCCGCTGGCTGGCCGTCGAGACCGGCGGCGCGGTGCGGCACGACCAGGTGGCCTATCGGCCCGACGACGTGCTGGTATTCGGATCGGAAACGAAGGGTTTATCGGATTCGGTGCTGGCCGAGTTCGCCGACGACTGCCGCATCCGGATTCCTCAGCGCGCCGGATCGCGCAGCCTGAACCTGTCGAATTCGGTCGCCGTCGTGGTCTACGAGGCGTGGCGGCAGCTGGGGTTCGAAGGCGCGAGGTAGCGGCGCGCCTGTTCTGCATCAGACCTGCGGGGGCCAGCCCCGCCCGAGAACCAGCAACCGCTCGGCCACTGCGAAACAACTGCCTGTGGGAGCGAGCCTTGCTCGCGAAGGCTAGAAGTACCAACACCGCCGACTGAATCGTTGCGCCGGGAACTCAGCGGCCCGCGGACCGCCCCGCTCTCCCCCGTAGCCTCTCCAGCCACGCCTCATCCTCCGCGGTCCATCCCTCCCCCAACAGGGCCCGGCGACGCTGGGCCAGCTGTACGGCCCGGACCGGGTCGGTGTCGGCATGGGCGCGCGAAAGGAAATCCAGCGCCACGGCGCTGGCGTCCGCGCCATCCGCGAGGACCCGGGCCAGGTCGTCGACACGCTCGACGGGCGCGCCGATTTCGAGCAGCGCGAGCCCGAGCTCACCTCCGACATCCAGCACGTCGATCGGCACCTGCGCGTCCCGCGCCGAGCGGTAGGCGGCTTCGAGCCGGGCTGCGGCCGCAGCAAGATCGCCCTCGGCCCGCGAGAAACGGGCTTCGGCTCGCGCCAGGGACGACGACAAGCGGTGCGTCTCGAGGCCGGCAAGAACGGCCCGGCCCCGCTCCAGCTCGCTACGCGCCCGGCCCGGGCGCCCGGCTTCGAGCAGCGACAGGCCCTGGCCGATGCGCGCGCCGGCCTCGTCCTGGGGCTGATCGATTTCGGCGTAGATGCTTGCCGCGCGTTCGAACAGGCCGGCCGCGCGGTCGGCGCGGCGGCGATCGAGCTCGGCGTGCGCCTGCTGCATCAGGGCGAAGGCCTGGTTGCTGCGACTGCCCAGCTCCACGGCCCGGGCGTGCGCGGCAGCGGCGTGGTCGACCGCCTCGGCCAGGCGGCCCGTGCGCCGCAGCACCGAAGAATGGTCCGCCTGCGCCTGGATCGCCAGCACCGGGCTCCGGTGTTCTTCGGCGGCCTCGAGCACGCGCTGCTGATAGGCCAGCGCCTGGCCCCAGTCGCCCCGGGCCATCTCGACATCGGCCAGAACGCTGAGGGTCATCGCCACCTGCAGCGGCAACTCGAGGGTCCGTCGGATGTCCAGCGACCTGTTGAGCGTGGCTTCCGCCTCGTCGTAGCGGCCCTGGTCGGCCTGCAGGTTGCCGATGTTCTTCAGCGTGGTCGCTTCGTTGTAACGGTCGCCGGAAGACTCGTAATGCGCCAGTGCCGCGCGCATCTGCCGCTCGGCCGCGGCGAACTCCCCTCGCGAAGCCGCGAGGATGCCGAGATTGCCGCGCGTGCTGGCGATGTAGTCCGCGTTGCCCTGCTCCGTGTAATTGGCCAGCGCCTGCCGGTACCAGCGCTCCGCGGCCGCCTTGTCGCCGCGGCGCCAGGCCAGGGTGCCGGATACGGACTGCACGGCGGCCAGCATTCCGAGATCGCCCTGCGCCTCGGCGGCTGCACGAAGTTCCTCGTGCAACTGCTCCGTGTAATCCCAATCGCCCAGGCGGCGCGTGACCAGGGCCAGGTGGTACTTGGCGTCCAGCAGGTCGGGAGCGGCGGCCAGCACCGTGTCGAAGAACCGCGCCGCGTCTTCCCAGCGGCCGCGCAGGCGCGCATCGAGGCCACGGGCAAAGGCTTCGTTGACGAACGGGTCGTCCGTGACCAGCCCCCTGCGAGCCCGCTGCGAGCCCTGCCAGCGCGACAGCGACTCGGCCAGGGTCGCGCCGGCGGCAACGGCAAGCACCGCCACATCATCGCCCTGAAGTTCGAAATCGAGCGAGTCGTTCGCGTCGTCCGCGCTGCGGACTTCGAGCCGATAACCGCTATCGGCCACGTACAGGCGCGGAACCAGCACGCGATCGACGCGCGTATTGAACCGCAGCACCCGGGCCTGCGCGGTGCTGTCGTTCGCCTCGGGGTAGCGGCGCAGCGTCGACAGCACCTGGCTGGTCTCGATGCGGCGAACGCCGCCCTCGGCCAGCGCGCGATCGATCAGCGGCAGCACGCCCAGTTGCACCCAGTCCAGCTGCGCATCGCCGGTTTCGTTCTGCACCGGCAATACCGCCACGCGCAGCTCCGATGCATCGGGCCGCTGCAGGTTGATCCACGCCACGGCCAGCAGCGCCGCAAGCACAAGGCCGAGCACCGGCACCAGGGCGTGACGAAGCCAGCCGTGCCGTGCGGCCGTCGAAGCCGATGACGACCCCCGCTCGTCGCCCGGGCGCGCGGTCCGCCCCATGACGGTCACGGCGCGCGTGAAGCGGTAGCCCACCCCGTAGACCGTCGCGATCCACGCGTCGGTCTCGCCGCCCAGCGCGCGTCGAACCCGGCTCACCGCCTGGGCCACGGTCGATTCCGAAACGGGCCGATCGAGCCAGACCTCGCACAGCAGCTCGTCCTTGTCGACCACGCGCTCGGCATGGCGCATCAGGTGGACCAGCAGGTCGAAGGCGCGCCGCTCGATGGCGACCGGCTCGCCGCCGACCTCCAGTTCGCGAGTCGCCGGTCGAACGCGCACCGCGCCGCTGCGAAGCTCCACGTCCGCGCGAGTGCCGCCGGCGGCGACCTCGTCGATGTCCAGCTCGCTCTTCACGCCGGAAAGTGTAGCCCGACCCGGCCAATGACGCGATCGTCAGGGCTCCGTCACGCTCCGCTCAAGATTCCCGCGGCCCGGATCCGCACCATCGAAGCCCTGGAACTCCCGCCGCCCGATCGAGCCGGATCGGCCGCGGGCCCCACGACTCGACCGGACCGGAGACCTGGCGTGATGACTCGATACCGACCCTTCATGTTCCGCGACACCCGTTCCTGCACGGCAGCAGCCGCGATCGCTGCAGCGTTGCTCGCGGTGTTCTCGCCGTTCCTGGCCGCCGGGCCTGTTCCGGCACCCCTCGACCTGGATCCGGCGTTTGCCGGCGACGGCACGGTCATCGCCGACATCGGGCAGGTCGACTACGGCTTCGCGGGGCTGATCGAAGCCGACGGCGATGTCGTGGTCTTCGGCTATTCGGAAACCGGCGGCCCGAGCAACGGCGAGGCCATCTTTCACCGAATCGAGGCCGACGGCACACCCGGCACGCTGGCCCGGTTCGATGCCTCGGCCTTCGGCTGCTCCGTGCCGCGCTCGTTCCGCGCCGGCATTCGCCTGAGCAACGGCGACTACGTCGGGGGCGGGTACGTCCAGGAAGGCTGCTCCGGTCTTCCCCGCTACTTCAACGCCATTCAGGTCACTTCGTCTGGAATGCTGGTGGGTGAATACGACCGGATCCCGTTCGCCGACCAGCTGGCCTACATCAGCGCCATGGCCGAACAGTCGGACGGTTCCGTCGTCGCGGTGGGCTTCGCGTCGACGTCGGGCTTCGACGCGGCCAGCTACGACATCGCCGCCGCGCGCTTCACGCCGTTCGGCGACCTCGATCCGACCTTCGGCACGGGCGGCATGTTCACCCTGAACGTGGACGGCGACCA
>Ga0114906_1001228_pt1 | contig 13672 bp, 11 predicted proteins | sample MalvirDeepMed_M9_FD_89687 | JGI IMG/M metagenome (GOLD analysis project Ga0114906, IMG submission 89687) | Marine viral communities from the Global Malaspina Expedition - Malaspina viral metaG DeepMed_M9 | ecosystem: Environmental > Aquatic > Marine > Oceanic | place: Mediterranean Sea...
CGAAGCGTTCCAGCGGGTCGTCGTCGAACGGTTCGCGCAGCTGTTCGACCTGCCGCCGCCACTGATCGACGGTGGCGGCCGGCACGTAGCGCATTGCCGGCCGCTCGGCCAGGGCGTCCGGATCGCCGGTGGCGATGTTCTCGATCAGGGTCTGGGTCGGCACGTTCCAGGTGCCGGCGGCCCGGGTGGCGCGGGCGAGCTCGGGGATCCGTTGCGCGTCCAGCGCGTCGGCCAGCGCCATGCCGAAGAAGCCGGGCTCGGCGCGCCGTGCGGGGTGATCGTCCGGGACCAGCGCCTGGGCGTAGCCATCGAGGTGGTCGATGGTCGACTGGCGAGCGGCCAGCGCGCGTTCCAGGCCGACCGCCGTCGACACGTGGCCCGCATACGGAATGTCCAGCCCGTCGGCCGCCCGGGTCAGGGCGGCGAAGGTGTCCGGCAAGAGGCCGGGGTGCAGCTTCAGCAGGTCGTAGCCGGCCTCGGCCTGGCGCCGGACGAGGCGCCGCGCGGCGTCCGCATCGGGCGCGGAGTTGCCGTTCAGCGATGGCCCCGAGGTGATCAGGCGCGGCCCGAAGCGGCGGCCGTCGGCCAGCTCCGCGCGCAGCACCAGGTGACCCGGTTCGCCGAGCATGCCGCGCACCGTGGTCACGCCGTGGGCGAGGAACAGCGCGAGCACGTCGTCGACGCGCTGCGGATCGCTCATCGGGGGAACGTGGGCATGCATTTCGGCCAGGCCGGGGATCAGCCAGCGGCCTTCGGCATCGATCGCGCGGTACTCGTCGGCGGCCAGGTCGTCAAGGCGTGCGGCATCGACGATCCAGGCACCGAGGATTGCCACGTCGCGGGGATCGGAGGCCTCGGCTGCATCGGGATCGACGACCCGGACGTTCCTGATCAGCAAGCCCGCCTGGCCGACGGCATCGGCAGGCAAGGCCCAGAGGACGGGGGCCAGGCACGCCAGCAGGAACGAGGCAAAGAGGCGGGTTCGCCTTTCGGCGGCTCCGGAATCGGTACCAGGACATCGGGCTTGAACTCGGGGAGTCCGGGGACCAGGAAGGTCGCGACCCTATGCTAGCAGTCCGCCGCCGAAGGACGACGAGACTCGTGTCGGGGCATTGGATTCCGGCCGCAACGCGCAGGGCACGTCGAGCGCGGTGCCGGGCTCCGGGTCCGGTCGGTCAGAGGCTGCGCTCGTCGGGAAAGATCAGGCGCTCGGAAATCCGCCGGGCGAGCACCGGCAGGTCGCGATCGTCCTGGCCGACCAGCGCGATGCTGCCGCGCTCGACGTTGTAGACCCAGGCCTGCATGCCGTCGGCCAGCGGATAGCGCTCGCCGGACCCGGGGACCTGCGTTCGCGGCATGTAGTAGAGCGTCAGCGGCCCGTCGTCGGTGGCCAGGATCAGGTGGGCGCCGGCCCCGTCGGGCGTCGGGCAGAGCTTGGTCAGGCGTACGTCGGCCAGCAACTCCGGTGCGAGCCGGACGCCGAAGCCATCGAGCAGCGCCTGGACCTGACCGGGTTCGGCCGGGTCGGTCCGCGCGGCGGTCAGGACCTCGATCCCGTCGTGGTCCCAGTGCCGGGCGATGAAGGCGCCGAGCTCGGGGTCCGCAAGCGGCGCGCCGCCGTCGCCCGGCGTCCCGCGCAGCGTGAACACGGTGATCGCGACGGCCAGCGTGACCGTGGCGGCAAGCGCCAGCCAGCGCACCGTGCCGCGGCTGGTGCCCGACGTGTTGTCGCGGCCGGGGTGGGCGTCGGCGTCGTGGGTCTGCCCGGCGCGGAACGCGGCCTGGCGCAGGCGGGTCCTGAACCCTTCCGGCGGCGCCACGTCCAGGGCCTCGTCGAGCAGGCGCTCGAACGCCTCCGACTCCGCCGCCACGCGTCCCGCTTCACCGCCCGTCTCGCGCGCGGTCTCGGCTTCGTCCCGGTGACGCTGCGGGTCGGTCATCAGCTGGCGTCGGAGTTCGTCGACGTTCATTCGTTCCCCCGGAATCCGGTCTTCAGTCGTTCGCCGCGTCCGGCGGCGAGAGTCGTGTCTTGAGTTGCTCGCGAGCCCGGAAGACCCGGGTCATCACCGCGCTCTCGGTCAGCTCGAGCTGACCGGCGATCTCGGCGATCGAGAGCCCGAGCACCACCTGGAGCAGCAGCGGTTCGCGATACATCGAGTCGAGCCGCCCGATCGCCTCGCGCAGCCGGTCGCGCTCGGTGCGGTCGTCCGGCCCGTCTTCGTTCGGCTCGGCGACGACCACGTCTTCGATATCGTCGATCGGCGGCACCTTGCGTTCGAAGGTGCGGGCGAACTCGCGACGGAGGATCGTGATCAGCCAGCTCTTGGCCGCCTCCAGGTCCTGCAGCTTGTGCAGCGCCTTCCAGGCCCTGAGGTAGGTCTCCTGGACCAGGTCGGCGGCCAGGGCCGGGTCGCGGCACAGCCACACGGCGAAGCGATACAGGTCGTCGCCGTAGCGCTGCACGATCGCGTCGAATCGCTCGTTGCGCTCCTGGTGATTCATGACCGGTACATCGCGGGTTTTCTTTCGGGCATCCGTCGAGGTCCGGCCGCCTACTGGCGCCGGTAGACCTCGCCGCCGGTGCGGCGGAACTCCTCGGCCTTCTCTTCCAGGCCGGCGTCCAGCGCCTGTTCGGTCCCCAGGCCGTGCTCGGCGGCGTAGTCGCGGACGTCCTGGGTGATCTTCATCGAACAGAACTTCGGCCCGCACATCGAGCAGAAATGCGCCACCTTGTGCGCGTCCTTCGGCAGGGTCTGGTCGTGGTACTCGCGAGCACGGGCGGGGTCGAGGCCGAGGTTGAACTGGTCTTCCCAGCGGAACTCGAAGCGGGCCTTCGACAGCGCGTTGTCGCGGACCTGGGCCGCCGGGTGACCCTTGGCCAGGTCGGCGGCATGCGCGGCGATCCGGTAGGTCACCAGCCCTTCGCGCACATCGTGCTTGTCGGGCAGGCCGAGGTGCTCCTTCGGCGTCACGTAGCACAGCATTGCCGTGCCGTACCAGCCGATCTGGGCCGCGCCGATGCCCGAGGTGATGTGGTCGTAGCCCGGCGCGATGTCGGTGACCAGCGGCCCCAGGGTGTAGAAGGGCGCTTCGTGGCAGTCGGCCAGTTCCTTGTCCATGTTCTCGCGGATCAGCTGCATCGGCACGTGGCCCGGGCCCTCGATCATCACCTGGCAGTCGTGGTTCCAGGCCTTCTTCGTCAGCTCGCCCAGCGTTTCGAGCTCGGCGAACTGGGCCGCGTCGTTGGCGTCGGCCACGGAGCCGGGGCGCAGACCGTCGCCGAGCGAGAAGGACACGTCGTAGGCGGCCATGATTTCGCAGATTTCGTCGAAGTGCTCGTAGAGGAACGACTCCCGGTGGTGGGCCAGGCACCACTTGGCCATGATCGAGCCGCCCCGCGAGACGATGCCGGTGATCCGGCCCGCGGTCAGCGGCACGTGGGCCAGCCGGACCCCGGCGTGGATCGTGAAGTAGTCCACGCCTTGCTCGGCCTGCTCGAGCAGGGTGTCGCGGAACAGGTCCCAGGTCAGCTCCTCGGGCACGCCGCCGACCTTCTCCAGCGCCTGGTAGATCGGCACCGTGCCGATCGGCACCGGCGAGTTGCGCACGATCCATTCGCGCGTCTCGTGGATGTCCTTGCCGGTCGACAGGTCCATGACCGTGTCGGCACCGAAGCGCAGCGACCAGACCAGCTTCTCGACCTCGTCGGTGATCGAGGAGCGCACGGCCGAGTTGCCGATGTTGGCGTTGACCTTGACCCGGAAGTTGCGGCCGATGGCCATCGGCTCGGCTTCGGGGTGGTTGATGTTGGCCGGCAGAATCGCGCGGCCGGCGGCGATCTCGTCGCGAACGAACTCCGGCGTCATCACGTCGGGCAGCTTCGCACCCATCGGTTGCCCCGGGTGACGCCGCAGCAGGCCGGCGGTCTCCCAGGCCTCGCGCATCTCGTCGATCCGGGCGTTCTCGCGAATCGCGACGTATTCCATCTCCGGCGTGACGATGCCCCGGCGGGCGTAGTGCAGCTGGGTCACGCAGCGCCCCGGCCTCGCCTTCAGCGGCGAGCGCTCACCGGGAAAGCGATGGGCGGGGTCGGCCTGCTCGCGACGCTGGCGCGAAAACGACGAGGACAGGCCGTCGAGCGGCTCCGTGTCGTCCCGCTCGCCGATCCATCCGGCGCGCACCGGGTCGAGACCACGCGCCGGATCGGGCGCATCGCCGTCGCGCATGAACGGAGCGGCCGTCTCGTAGACGTACAGCGGCGGATTCGGCTGAGCGCCGAAGGTGGCCGGCGTGTCGTGCTGGCGGATTTCGCGCATCCAGACCTTCAGGTCCGGCCGGCTGCCCGGCACCTGGACCAGGCGGGAACCGGGCGGCAGGCGGAGCAGTTCGGCATCGAGGCGGCGGGCGACTTCGGACGAGGTGGTGGACATGGCGTGGGTCGGACGAGGCCCGACGGTGGGAACCAGCCCGGGATACTACCCCGTCGGGCCGGCCTCCGGGCACGGCCAGGGGTCGGCGCGCTGCAGCGCGTGACGTTCAGCACGGGCTCGCCGGGCGCCGCGGCCGGTACAATACGCGCCGAACAATCGAATTCCCGGCGCGCGTCGTCTCGCGCGTCGAACCAGGAGAGCAGTGGTGAACTTCGAACAGGCCCGATCGAACATGATCGAACAGCAGGTCCGGACCTGGGACGTGCTGGATTCCCGCGTCCTCGACGTGATGCGCAGCGTGCCGCGCGAGGATTTTGCTCCGGCGCGCCATCGCAAGCTGGCATTTTCCGACCTCAGGATTCCGCTGGGCCACGACCAGGTGATGATGAAGCGGTTCGAACAGGGTCGCTGCTTGCAGTCCCTGGCCCTGGACGGCGGCGAGCGGGTGCTGGAGGTCGGCACGGGCTCGGGCTTCCTGACCGCCTGCCTGGCCGCACTGGGTGCGCAGGTGACCAGCCTGGAGATCATCGAAGCCTTGGCCGAGCAGGCGCAGAAGTCGCTGGCCGCGGCCAGCGTCGAAGGCGTCGAGGTCCGGCACGCCGATGTGCTGGAGACCGGGTTCGATCCGGGCGCCTTCGATGCCGTGGTCGTCACCGCCTCGGTGCCGGCGGTGCCCGAGCGCTTCGCCGAATGGCTGAAGCCGGGCGGACGGCTGTTCATCGTTCGCGGGCGCTCGCCGGCGATGGAAGCGCTGCTCCTGACCCGCACCGAATCGGGCCGGCTGTCCGAGGAAAGCCTGTTCGATACGGACCTGCCGCGCCTGATCGGCAGCGAGGACGCGCCGCGCTTCGAGTTCTGATGCACGCACCGTGCGCGCCCTTCACCGCGCGCGGCTACCTTTTACCGAACGATGCAATGGCGAGAACTGCAATGTACAGATTCCTGATCGGGGCCGCGGCCCTGGCGCTTTCCGCTCCGGTCGCGGCCGTCGACCTGCTCGGCGTCTACGAACTGGCGTCGACGAACGATCCGCAGATCCAGGCCGCCGAGCGACGCCTCGAGGCCTCGACCTACCAGGAGGCGATCGCGCGCTCCAACCTGCTGCCGCAGGTCTCGGCCAGCGCATCGCGCGATATCGGCAACGCCCAGCCCACGCTGGACGGCAACGACCTGCTCGAGAACGATATCGACTCGGAGAACTACCGCCTGAGCCTGCGCCAGAGCATCTACGACGACGCCAACTACGGCCGGCTTACGCGGGCCCGCGCCGACATCGCCCAGGCCGACGCCGAGTTCGACATCGCCTGGCAGGATTTCCTGCTCCGGGTCGCCGAGCGCTATTTCGACATGCTTACCTCGATCGACGCCCTGCGCTTCGCCCAGGCCGAGGAAAAGGCCCTGCAGCGCCAGTTCGAGCAGGCCGAGCAGCGCTTCGAAGTCGGCCTTTCGGCGGTCACCGACTTCCTCGAGGCGCGCGCGGCCTGGGACGCGGCGCGCGCTCGCGTGATCGTGGCCGAGAACAACCTGGAAAACGCCCGCGAACTTCTGCGCGAACTGACCGGCACGATGTTCGATTCGTTCCGACCGCTGGCCGATGAACTGCCGCTGGAGCCGCCGCAGCCGTCGGCTGCATCGGCCTGGGTCGAGCAGGCGCTGGCCAACCGGCCCGAGCTCGAGGCTGCCCGCCGTGCGGTCGACGTGGTCGATGCGGACCTGCGGATCGCCCGCGCCGGCCACCTGCCGTCGCTGGACCTGGTCGGCTCGTACAACCGCAGCGTCAACAACGAGTTCGTGCTGCGCGATGATTTCCAGAACGAGGTCGCCACGGTGGAGTTCCAGAACGACACCTGGCAGGTCGGCCTCGAGTTGACGGTTCCGATCTTTTCCGGCTTTGCCGTGCAGTCGCAGACCCGCCAGACCCGCGTGCTTCGCCAGGCGGCGAGCTTCGAACTCGATTCGGCCCAGCGCGCCGCGGTGCGCCAGACCGAGAACGCCTACCGCGCGGTGATCGCCGGCATCCGCCAGGTCGAGGCGCTGGAGCAGGCGCTGATCTCGGCCGACAGCGCGCTGGAGGCCACCAATGCGGGCTTCGACGTCGGCACCCGGACGATCGTCGACGTGCTGCTGGCCGAGCAGCGCTTCTTCCAGGCCCAGCGCGACTTTTCGCAGGCCCGCCACCAGTTCATCGTCGATTCGCTGGCGCTGAAGCGCGCCGCCGGCGTGCTGGCTCCCGAAGACCTCGAGGCCGCCAACCGCCTGCTGGCGGGAACCGGTCCCGGTTGAGGCCCGCCGGGCCTTGCCCGGCTCCGACTCCGACTACGATCCCCGTCCCTTCCCCGGTCCCGATCCAGGACCGGGCCCCTGTTCTCGTTCGGATTCTGTTTTGATTCCCGATTCGAATCCCGGTTGGAACTCCGGCGGCGCCTCGCCGTCCTTCATCCAGCCCTCCAGCACCGCCACGGTGCGGTCCAGCGCGCCGCGCTGGGTGGCCAGGAAGGCCTCGGCCCGCTGAGTGATCCGGGCCCGGCGATCCGGGTCGTCGAGGAGGTCGCTGACCGATTCGGCCAGGTCCGCCGGTGCCTGCACCCGGATCAGCCCCCCGGACCCCTCGAGGCCGCCGGCGGCCTCGGCCTGGTCGTCCGTGTACGGGCCAGTCAGCACCGGCCGCCCGGCACGCGCCGCTTCGATCAGGTTGTGACCGCCGATGCCCTCGACCAGGCTGCCGCCGACGAAATTCACGTCGCCGGCCCCGTACAACCCGGCCAGTACGCCCAGTCGGTCGACCAGCAGCACCTGGCCCTTCCCCGCGGCCCGGTCGAGGTCCGTGACCGTCAACCCGGCCCGCTCGGCGGCCGCACGGGCCTCGGCGGCGCGTTCCGGATGCCGCGGCACGAGCACCAGCAGGGCGCCCGGATGGCGCTGGAGCACCCGGCGATGCGCCTCGGCCACGAGCGCCTCTTCCCCGGCATGCGTGCTGCCGGCCAGCCACATCCGCCGGCCCGCCAGCGGGGCCAGCGTTCGTTCGAGGTCTGGGGCGAGCCCGGCTGCGGCCACCGGGTCGAACTTGATGTTGCCGGTCACCACGATCCGGCCGGCCGGGGCGCCGAGCCGCTCGAAGCGCTCGGCGTCGGCCGATGCCTGGCAGGCGATCGGGCCGCAGGCCGCGAGCAGCGGCGCGAACAGGCCGCGCAGGCGGCGGTAGCGGCCCATGGCGCGATCCGAGATGCGCGCGTTGGCGATGGCGAAGGGAATGGCGCGCCGGATGCAGCCCGTCAGCAGCTCCGGCCACAGTTCGGTTTCGATCAGCACCAGCCGCTCCGGCCGCGTACGGTCCAGCCATCGGCCGACGTCGGCGGGGCGGTCCAGCGGCGCCAGCACGGAGCGAACGCGGTCGTGGTCGCCGTATCGGTCCGTGGCCAGCGCGGCGGCGGTCGGCGTCAGGGTCGAGACCAGCAGCCGGCGATTCGTGCGATCGAGCAGGCGCTCGATCAGCGCTTGCGCGGCGTTGAGTTCGCCGACCGATGCGCAGTGCAGCCAGAGCTCGTCGGCGGCCTCGGGTACGTCGCCCTTTCGCTCGGCTTCGCGGCCCGCGACGGTCCCCAGCGCCCGGCCCTGGCGGGCCAGTCGGCGACGAGCCAGCGGCGCAAGCGTGGCCGTCAGCGCGCGATACACTCGCATCCAGGATGACATCTCGCGCAGCATATCCCAGCCCCGGCGACCTGGCTACGCGAACGGCCCTGGGCCTGGCGCGCCGGGTCGGCCGCAGGTCCTTGCCCGACGCCCGGCGCAGCACGCGCTGGCTGCAGGGTCCGATGCGACTGCTGATGCGCCGACGGGCCGCGATCGTGCGGCGCAATCTCGAGCTGTGCTTCCCCGATCGATCGGCCGACTGGCGTGAGGCGGTCGCGCGCGAGCACTTTCGCCAGCTCGCCGAAACCGCGGCGGAGATCGCGGTCTGCTGGACCCGGCCGGAGCCGCTGGACGACGCGGTCGGCGACGTCGTCGGCCTCGAGCACCTGCACCCCACCGGCGTCCCGGGCGGCGGCGTGTATCGGCCCTTGCGCAACGGGCGCCTGAACGCTTTCCAGAACGAAGGCCGGGCGCGCTACGCCGGGCCCATGCTGGCGCGCGACGACCTGCGTGGCATGGTCCGTCACGTGCGCAGCGGCGGCGTGCTGTGGTACGCCCCCGACCAGGATTTCGGCCCCGATCGATCCCGCTTCGCGCCGTTCTTCGGCGTGCCGACCGCGACGCTGAAGGGCCTGCCCGACCTCGCGCGGATGGGCCGGGCGCGAGTCGTTCCGATGGCGGTGATCAAGGCCCCGGACAGCGGCCGGCTTACGGTCCACCTCGAGGCGGCCTGGCCTGAGGATCCGGGCCGGCCGGAACGGATGCTGGAGCGCTACAACGCGTTTCTCGAGCGCCACGTCCGAAGCGCGCCGGCGCAGTACTGGTGGGTCCATCGCCGGTTCAAGACGGCACCGGAGGGGGCGGCGCCGCGCTACCCGCGCTAGACTTCCGGTCCCTGTCCACCGTCGGTATCGCTCATGCGCCAGCCACCCCGCGTCCTCCGCACCGCCGAGATCTCGCCCCAGGCGATCCGCTACTCGATGATCACCTTCACGCTGACCATGTTCGCCACGGTCTTCGGCATCCTGCTCCTGCCGTTCGCGCTGCCGATCGCGTGGTGGTATTACCGGAAGTTCTACGCCACCCTCGAGGTGGTGTTGACCAGCCGGGAGCTGCAGGTCAGTCGGGGCGTGCTGGTCCGACAGGAGAAGAGCATCCCGCTGGAGAAGGTCACCGACCTGGCGCTGGTCCAGGGTCCGATCATGCGGCGCATGGGCATCAAGGGCCTCCAGGTCGAAACCGCCGGCCAGTCCGGCGGTGCGGCCGGCGCGCTGGTCCGCCTGATCGGCATCCTCGATACGGACGGGTTCCGTGACGATGCGCTGGACCAGCGCGACAAGGTGACCGATCGGCCGGAGGCGTCGTCGTCACCGGCGGCCGACGGTGAGGATCCAGCGGTTGCGCTGCTGGCCGAGATTCGCGACGCGGTCCAGCGGATAGATCGTCGCCTGACCGAACGCGACGGCGGCTGAGCGGTCGCGACCGTCGTGGGTTCCACGCGCGTCGTGTTCGTGCCGGCCAGCGGTCCGCGCGGTTCCGGCGAGGCGTTCCGCTGCCTGAACCTGGCTCGTGCGCTGCATGCGCGCCGGCCCGACCTCGACCTCCACGTCCTGCTCGACCCGAGGGCCGGACTCGCGCCGGACCCCTGCTGGACCGTGCATGCCCTCGAGGCGACTCCGGCCCGCGCGGTCGCCGCGGTGACCGAACACCTCGATGCGCTTGCGCCGGCGCTCGCGGTGTTCGACGGCAGCGGCCGCACGACCCACCTGCGAAGGGTTCGGCGAGGCGGTGGGCGCGTGGTCTGGGTATCGAACCGGAAAAGCCGCCGGCGGCGCGGATTCTCGCCCCGGCGCTTGCGCTGGATCGACCTGCATGTCCTGGTCGGACCCGGTCGCGGTGCTGCGCCGCCCGGCGTGGTCGAGCGATGGATGCTCCGGCTGGCGCGAGGGCCGGCGATCCTGACGACCAGCGCGATTGCGCCGGTCGCGGCGGCCGATCCGGCTTGCGATGACCCGCCTGCGTCGCCTCGTGCCCACGACGAGCGTCCGCGTCCCGCAGTGTTCGTGTCGGGGGGCGGTGGGCAGCGGGTCGACGGCCGGCCCGTCCCCGAACTGTTTCTCGAGGCCGCCCTCCGCTTTCACCGGACGACCGGCTCGCCGGCGGTCGTGGTCCTGGGGCCGCAGTATGCGGGCGACGCGCTGGACGGCAAGCCGGACGGCGGCGCCATCGGCGGCGTGCGGGTGATCCGGTCGGTCCCGACCGAGACGCTCGGCACGCTGCTGGCAGGCGCGCACCTCGTGGTGGCCGGCGCCGGGAACATGCTCAGCAACCAGGTGTTGCTCGCCGCTCGACCCTGCGTGATGACCGCGACCGGCGGCCACGACCAGCCCGCTCGCCTGGCGCGCCTGGCCGCCTCCGGCGCGGTCCGTCCGGCGCCGCTGGAATCGGCTGCGCTGGCCGACGCTGCGATCGCGCTGGATCGGGACGTCGAAGCGCAGGCCGAGCTTGTCGAGGGAATCCGCCGCCTCGGCGTGGTCAACGACACGGAACGCGTCGCCGCGCGACTACTGGCGCTGCTGGACGCTTAATCCGCTGCCTTCGCCGCGCTCGGCGCGGTCGTGAACCGTTCGGTCGATCGAACGCGGGCCAGCCCCACCGCGACCAGCAGACCGAACCAGACGATGCCGGCATTGCGCTGGAAGATCGACTCGCCCAGGGCGACCACCGCGAGAACCGTCATCATCGCCACCGCGGCCCAGGCCAGGTGCCGCGTCTCCCGCGCGGGCGCGCCGAGCGCCCGTGCGGCCAGCGCGAGGGGAACGCCGAACAGGCCGAGCAGCGCGACGAGGCCGAGCGGCCCGTTGATGGTCAGCGCCGAGAGGTACTGGCTGTGCGGATGCTCGTAGCGGAGCAGTTGGGGATGCAGCCGGCCGTCGGCGGCCGCGTCCTCCAGGGCCTGGCGGAACGCGCCCGGGCCGCCGCCGAGCAGGGGGTGCTCGGAGATCGATTCGAACGCGATCCGCCACAGCTCGCCGCGAACCGCCAGCGTGTCCCAGGGGTCGAGTTCGGTGCCGGCGGAACGCTCGAGCCCGGTCACTGCGTCGGCGACCCGGTCGCCGAGCGGCACGCCCGGGATCAGCGCGAGCACCAGGGTCAGTGCTGCAACGGCCAGGGGCCAGCCGAACCGTCGCAGCGGGCGTTGGGCGCCGGCCAGGGTGAATGCATAGATCAGAAGCAGCGGGGGCAGGGCCAGCCAGGCACCGCGCGAGCCGGACAGCGCGGCGGCCAGCATGCCCAGGAGCAACGCGACCGCCGCGATGGTGCGCTCCGGGGCCGAGATCGAGGCGCTGGCCACGCGCGGCAGCAGGGCCAGCGCGAAGGCCAGGGAAACGCCGCCGAAGTAGATCGGATTGGTCGCGCCGCCGACCCTCGACTGCCACGGGCCGACCTGCCCGTCCAGCGTCGTGCCGATCGCGAAGATCCCGGCAACCAGGGCGCCGAGCGCGAGCCCCCACCAGAGCGACCGATCGAGGCCGTCGACGCGGCGCAGGAACAGGTACAGCGGGACGATCAACAGCAGGCGCAGCGTGCGGCCGACGTCGTCGGTGCCGATCGGGCCGAGCCCGTGCAGGGCCCAGGCCGCGAGCCAGAGCCAAACGAACCCGGCCACGGCGATGACCAGGGGCCCGTCGCCGGGAACCAGTACCGGCTCGGCGCGGCGCCGGACCACGGCCGGTTCGAGCCAGACGATCGCGATGGCGGCGAGCAGCAGGAACGCCGCGCCGGCGACCTTCGGAACGACCAGGCCGAACCCCAGCCCGGCGGCAACCAGGACCGCGACCGCGCGGCCGAGCAGGCTGTCCGCAGGGACCGGGCGCAGCGCCCGCGAACTCAGCGGCGGGGCGGAGCCTTCAGCCCTCGAGCTTGAACTCGGCACCGCAATAGGGGCACTTGGCCTGTCCGGTCTTTTCGATCGGGAGATAGACCCGAGGATGGGAATTCCAGAGCACCATGTCGGGCGTCGGGCAGCTCAGCGGGAGGTCGTCGCGGGATACGACGTAGGTGGATTCGGCGTTGGCCGGGCGCTTGGTGCGGGTCTCGGCGTCGGGTGCAGGCGGGTTCACGGCAGATCCATCGGGTCGAAGTCTGATCCGCTAGTGTACCGCGCCGGTCGGGATTCAGATGGTCTGCCCGAACACCGCGTCCCAGGCCGCCTCGGCCTCTTCGACGACCGGGTCGGCGGTCGCCGACTCGTGGCCCCGGCGGAGAAAGCCGCGGTCGCGCAGCACGCAGGCCTCGGCGTGCAGGTCGCGCAACTGCCGGATGCGGTCGCCGTCCAGCCAGCCGGCCTCGCCGAGCGCGCGCAGCTGGTCTCCGGTCTCCCGCACGTCGACCAGGCCGGGTTCGTCGGCGGCGCGGGTCAGGATGCCGTACTCGGCGATGAACTGGACGTGGCCCAGCACCCGCTTGACCGGTGTCTCCGTGCGCTGCTCCAGCTGGCGCTTGCGCATGCGGATGATCTCCTCGCGGGTCGTGTCCCGATCGCGCGGCCGGCACAGTACCTCGCGGCGCAGCCGATCGAAGCGCTCGACCAGGTCGTCGGGGCCGCGCACCGCTCTGGCCCGGATCAGCGCCTGGTGCTCCCAGGTCCAGGCCTGGTCCGACTGGTAGGCCTCGAACCGGTCCATCGCCGTGACCAGCAGTCCGGCATTCCCGTTCGGGCGCAGCCGGGTGTCGACGGGGTAGAGCTTGCCGCCGGGCAGCGGCAGCTGGAGCGCGTTGATCAGGCGCTGAATGCCGCGCAGCGGGGGGTCGCCGGCCGGGTGCAGGAAGACCAGGTCAAGGTCGGAACTGTAATGCAGTTCGCCGGCGCCGAGGTTGCCGTAGCCGATCATCGCCACCCGGTCCGGCTCGGTCAGGGTCAGGCGGGCGACCGCGTCGAGCACGGACTCGGCCAGGCGGGTCAGCTGGCGGCGGGCCGCACGGCGGTCCAGCGCATCGTCGAGCTGGCCGAGCGCGGTCCGGACGAAACCGGCCTGGCGGTAGCGTGCAAGCGCATCCAGCGTGTTCTCCGGGTCGTTCGGCAGCACCTTCGGCGGCTCGGGCAGGTCGAAGCCGTTGATCGGGTCGAGCAGGTCGTCGAGCAGCTGCGGTGCGCCGATGACCCAGCGCGCGACCCGTCCGGAAAGACGAAAGACCCGAACGGTCCGCTCCAGCGTTCGGGGCCGTTCGTGCAGCAGGGACAGGTAGGCCGACCTTCGGGCGATCGTTTCGATCAGCTCCAGCAGGTCTTCGAAGCCGGAGTCGGGATCGTCCGACCCGCGGGCCTCGTCCAGCAGGCGCGGCATCAGGCGGTCGAGGCGTCGGCGCGCTTCGGCCGACAACGGTCGTCGTTCCAAGCGGCGCGCCAGCCGGGTGAGGGCTTCGGCAGCCGAGTCCGGTGCAGCGAAGCCCAGATCGGCCAGGCGCTGCTCCAGGTCGTCGGCCGGGGGCCACGGCATGCGCGGCGCGGCCCCGGGTGATTCGGGCCCGGCGTCGGCCTTCGCGCCGGGCGCTGCCGGCTCCGGTCGCTCGAAGCGCGCCTGGAAGGACGCGCGAACGAGCCGGCGCAC
>Ga0114906_1001230_pt1 | contig 13663 bp, 17 predicted proteins | sample MalvirDeepMed_M9_FD_89687 | JGI IMG/M metagenome (GOLD analysis project Ga0114906, IMG submission 89687) | Marine viral communities from the Global Malaspina Expedition - Malaspina viral metaG DeepMed_M9 | ecosystem: Environmental > Aquatic > Marine > Oceanic | place: Mediterranean Sea...
AAGTTTCCGCAGTCATCCAGAACAACCACGGGTTCTATGTGGAGCCTTACTACTCATTCAGCCTCGGAATCTACAAGGCATAACGCCTACCAACCAACCCGGCGGGGAGCAATCCCCGTATAGAGACAAGCCCCGGCAGAAGTGTCGGGGTTTTCTTGTTCCCGTAATTTGAATTCACCAGAAGCAGGATCGGTTGATTTCAGTTCAGATGTTTCTTGTTTTCTTGTTCTGGCCCCTGTGTGGGAACAAGAGAACAAGCAATTTCCCGCCGATACTCCCTGGAGCAACCCGCGCCCAACTGTTAATTCGGATAATTCGGTTAGTTCGCAAGGCGAAATCCCTGGAACCCTCCCCGTTCCTCACGTGCGCGTACGCGGTTACTCAGTAACCAGTAACGTAACAGTAACCAGAAATGTAAATATGTTAAATATATTAAATAAGTTACTAATAGAAACCGTTACTAGTTACGGATAGAAAAGGAAATATTCGGTAAATGTAATTAACCGGAACTGAATACCCTCACAAAACTGTTTCCAGGCCACCCAGCATCGCCGCACAGGCGTTCAAGGGGAATACCAGTAGTAACCCGCAAAACCCGGAAGGGACGCCCCTGTCCGTTACGATACGACACTGGCGTGCTACGATACGCGACAGGCGTGTTCCTCTCGCCTAGACAGGCTCCGGGCCTGGCGCACCTGTCATTCAAGCGAGAGAACCGCCCATTTCTACCGCCAGCCAGAGGAAATAATGCATGGCAAAAGAGAAGCCCGACTCGCCAACGCACGAAGCGATGCGACAGGCAGCATGGGACGAGAACACCGCCGCCGATGTTCAGCGTCCCGCGCATGAACTGGCCGTCGAGTACCGAAACATCGACGCGCTCATTCCCTACGTCAACAACGCCCGAACGCACAGCGACGAGCAGGTGGCTCAGATCGCAGCGAGCATCAAGGAATTCGGCTGGACGAACCCGGTACTGGTGGACGGCGACAACGGAATCATCGCAGGGCACGGACGGGTACAGGCTGCTCGGAATCTGGGACAGACGGAGATACCCGTCATCGAACTGCATGGCTTGTCTGACACGCAGAGGCGTGCGTATATCCTGGCAGATAACCAACTTGCAATAAACGCTGGTTGGAATGGCGATCTATTACTGAATGAACTAGAACGATTGCAACTTGACGATTTTGATATTTCAATAACAGGTTTCGGTCTCGATTTCGCTGAACTAGATTTTGATGGCGAGTCTACTGACGGTGACGATGATAAATACACTCGCAGTATCGAAGTCCCGATATACGAAATCACTGGTAAGAAACCTGCAATATCAGAATTGCTAGACTCGACAAAAGCAGATGAGTTGCTTACTGAAATTGCCGCTGCTAAATTACCCGCCGCTATTTCATCATTTCTAAAAGCAGCAGCAACGCGACATACCGTATTTGATTTCGCGAACATCGCTGAGTATTACGCTCATTCAACGTCCGATATACAAAACCTAATGGAACGGTCTGCGCTGGTAATTATTGACGTTGATAAAGCAATCGAAAATGGGTTCGTTTACGCGGCTACCGAAATCATGAAATTGGCAACGCAGGATGCAGACAATGAGGAATGACTTTTGCGCTTTTATCCTGACGAACGGGCGACCAGATCATGTGACTACTTATACGCTGCTGAGACGCTCGGGCTACACCGGGAAGATCTATATCGTTATCGACGACGACGACGAAGCCCAGGATAGATATATCGAGCGTTACGGCGACGAGGTTCTAATCTTCTCGAAAGATGAGATTGCAGCAACCTTCGACGAGGGTGATAATTTCAGCGACCGTCGCACAATTACCTACGCCCGCAACGCCTGTTGGCAGCTTGCGAAGCAGGTGGGCTGTAAATACTTCATCCAACTTGACGATGATTACAACGCTTTTAGGTATCGTCTTGACGGGAATAGACAGTACGCCAGCGTGATCGTTAAGACACTCGACCGCTTATTCTCGCTGCTCGTAGACTACCTTACGATTACGCCGTTTCTAAGCATCGCCATATCGCAGGGTGGCGACCACGTTGGTGGGGGAACCGGAACATATTTGAAGGCCATCAAAAGCAAGCGCAAGGCAATGAATACGTTTGTCTGTGCAACGGACAGGCCATTTCAGTTCGTCGGACGGATGAATGAGGACGTAAATACATATACGGGTTTACAACGGCGCGGTGGTGCGTTTCTCAGTTTTATGTGGATGATGGTTAACCAACTACCCACCCAGAATACCGCCGGGGGAATGAGCGAGTTTTACCGTAATATCGGAACGTATGTTAAGAGCTTTTATTCCGTAATGTACGCGCCAAGCTGCGTGAAGATTTCGATGCTCGGTACAGCCAACAGACGGGTTCACCATCGGGTTTATTGGAATAATACAGCGGCGTGTATTATCGACGAAAAATGGGCAAAGAAATGACAACCACGCTAGTCCTGGGAGGGGCAGGGTTCCTCGGTTCGCATCTATGCGACCGGCTAATCGCCGAGGGTCATACGGTCTATTCAGTAGACAATAATTCGACGGGACGAGAGAGCAATTTCACCCACCTAATCGACCACCCGAATTTCCATCACACGAATCAGGACATTACGATGCGGTTCAACCCGTATCGAACGCCACCTGAATTCCCGCCCGACTACGTTGTGAACATGGCGAGTCCTGCATCCCCGGTCGATTACGCTCGACTGCCGATTGAGACTCTGCGGGTCGGCTCAACGGGTACGTTCAACCTTCTCGATCTTGCCCGAAAACACGATGCTGTATTTCTGCTTGCCTCGACATCGGAAGTCTACGGTGAGCCGTTAATATCTCCTCAAAAAGAGGACTATTGTGGAAACGTAAACCCAGTCGGGCCGCGAAGCGTATATGACGAGGCAAAAAGATTCTCAGAAGCCCTTTCTGCCGCTTATCATCGCGCGTACGGTATGGATACCAGGATTGTCCGACTATTTAATACATTCGGAACTCGGATGAAACTTAACGATGGCAGAGCAATTCCTAATTTCGCTGCACAGGCGTTCCGCGGCGAACCACTTACTATTTATGGTGACGGGACACAGACACGCTCGTTCACTTATGTAGACGATACTATCGACGGAATATTTCGGATGATGAACTTAAAAGCTGGGAGCGACCTTCCGCTCGTAAATATCGGGAACCCTGATGAAGTTCCGATACTGCAAGTCGCCGATGAGATTATCGAATTAACAAATAGTAAGAGTGAGGTTGTATTTAAGCCTCTCCCAGAAGATGACCCAACACGACGTAAGCCAGATATAACAAAGGCTTGGGATACTATTCGATGGAAGCCAAGAATCAGTCGAAAAGAAGGACTGAAAAGAACGCTCCCGTATTTTGAAGAAATGGTCAGACTTGGTTAAACAAAGTGCCACAAGTCGCGCATAAGCCCACAGCCGAGCAGCGTCGTATGGTCGAGGCGATGTCTGCCTACGGCATACCCCAGGACGATATTGCGCTTGTCATTCAGGTAGATCGGAACACGCTCGCAAAGCACTACCGGCACGAACTCGACGAGGCGACGGCGAAGGCCAATGCGAAGGTCGCCGAGCGGCTATACGACAGGGCAATGGACGGTGATGTTAAGGCGATGATGTTCTGGCTGGAACGGCGCGGTGGCGATGCCTGGCGCAACAAGCCAGTCGTGCAGCTTATTCCGGGTGATTTCACTATCGACATGAACCCGGCTGGCTTCCTGGAGTTGCCGGGAGCGGACGATGACGATGACGACTAAGCAGCACATCACATATACCCGCCCCTGGCTCTATGAAAAACAGAAGGACGCCATCTTCTGCGACGAGCGATACTCAGTGATCGAGGCGTCAACGAAGTCAGGCAAGACCATCGGCTGCACAGTGTGGCTTACGGAGCAAGCGATACAGGGTGGACTCCACCGGAACTACTGGTGGGTCGCTCCGATATACGGTCAGGCCGAGATAGCGTTCAGGCGGCTGAAGGCGGGACTCGGTGAAGGGAATTACATTGCCAATAATTCCAACCTGACCGTTACGTTGCCGAACGGTGCGGCGATCTGGTTCAAGGGCGGCGACAAGCCTGACAGCCTGTACGGTGAGGACGTTTACGCTGCGGTCATTGACGAGGCTACCCGCTGCAAGGAAGAAGTTTGGCACGCTATCCGTACGACGCTGACAGCGACCCGTGGCAAGATTCGGATAATCGGTAACGTCAAGGGCCGCAAAAACTGGGCGTACCGGCTGGCACGCAAGGCCGAGTCGGGTGTTCCCGGCTGGAAATACAGCAAGATCACCGCAGCCGACGCCATTGCTGGCGGCGTGTTGCAGGACGAGGAAGTTCGGGAAGCCAAGCGCGACCTTCCCGACCAGGTATTCAAGGAACTGTACCTGGCAGAGCCGAGCGACGACCAGGGCAACCCGTTCGGCATTGATGCGATATATAGCTGCGTTGCGCCGCTGTCGAACAGGGAGCCGGTCGTATGGGGCTGGGACTTGGCGAAATCAGTTGACTGGACATGGGGCGTTGCGCTCGACGACCGGGGTGCAGTCTGCCGCTCCGAGCGGTGGCAATCGCCGTGGGAAGAAACCCTCAAACGTATTGTCAAACATACTGGTGAGATTCCCGCGCTGGTTGACAGTACGGGGGTCGGCGATGCGATAATTGAGTTCCTCGCTAGAGCCGGTAGCAATTTCGAGGGATTCAAGTTCACCAGCAGTTCCAAGCAGCAGCTAATGGAACGGCTGTCGGTCGCTATACAGCAGCGACAGACCTCATTCCCCGAAGGGCAGTTATTCAACGAACTGCTAAGTTTTGAATATGTATACACGCGAACCGGCGCACAATATTCCGCACCTGTCGGGCTTCACGACGACGGCGTTTGCGCGCTCGCTCTCGCTGTTTACCACCAGGACAGGAAACCCGGAATCGGAGTCTGGCTTTGAGTTTTCTCGATAGGCTTATCCCGTCACGAAAAGCTGAACCGAACGACGTAGTTGTTTCGTCGGTTCTGAACGCGACAACGCAGACCGGGACAGCGTTCCCCGACGCGAGTTATTCCAATTTCGCGCGGGAAGGCTACGCAGGAAACGAACTGGTCTTTGCATGTATCCGGGAGATCGCAACGTCCTCGTCGGAGGCGTTCCTTCGCTATTACGACCGGGACGGCGAGGTATTAGAAACGTCGCCGGTGTCGAATCTAATTGACCGCCCTGCTCCGGGACTTACGCAATACGAATTCCTCGAAAACCTCATAACGCATTTACACATCGCCGGGAACGCTTACGTGCTGAAAGAGCGTGCGCGTGTCGGTATCGTATCGCTGCTGCTCTTGCGCCCTGATCGAATCGAGGTGCTACCAGGCCGGGGCTACCAGTACGACATCAACGGCGCGCGGTACATCATTCCAGCCGAGGACATCGGGCATCTGAAATTCCCGAACCCGAATAACGATTATTACGGCCTGTCGCCGTTGCAGGTGCTGGCGAAGCAGGTCAATCTCGACTCGGACGCAACGAAGTTTACAAAGGCATTTTTCACGAACGCCGGTGTCCCGTCCGGGATACTCAAACTGCGTCGGAAGCTATCCAGTCAGGACGAGGCTTCAAAGTTACGTGCTGCCTGGCGAGGCCACTTTCAGGGCACTCGTAACTGGCATCGAATAGCGATACTCGACGAGGACGCTTCTTACGAAACGATGGGGAGTGGTATCGGGGATATGGAGATACCGTCCCTGCGAGCGTTATCCGAAACGCGTATCTGCTCGGCGTTAGGTGTCCCGGCAATCCTGGTCGGTGCGAACGTCGGATTACAGCGCAGCACCTATTCCAATTACGGCGAGGCGCGGGAATCCTTCTGGGAAGAAACCCTGCTGCCGATGTATCGGCGGGTCGAGCAATTTATCAGTGAGTTACTGCTACCGGAGTTCCCGAGCGAGCAGGGCAGGATAGCGTTCGATTTCTCAGAAGTGCGAGCGTTACAAGAGGACGAGGGTGCGCTGGTGGGGCGGCAGCTAGTCAGGGCACAGATCACGAAAGAATTTATCAATGCCGGGTTTACGCCCGCCGCTGCGTTATCTGCTGCGGGTATCAGTGACGAGTTGGAGCATACGGGCTTCCTGCCCACGACGCTCGCTGTGCGTGGCTTACAGGCGGTAGAAATCAAGGGCGAGCAGAAGGCGTTGACCCAGGCTGCTGCGAACCGGATACTCGACCCGCTTGCCGAATCTTACGAGGAAGAAACCGAAACGATGGAGCGGGTTCTGGAAAAGTTCTTCCGGGAGCAGTTGAACCGTGCGGACGGCGTCATGGGTCGTTACCTGTCGCTGGACGATAACGAGTTGAAGGACGGCGAGAAGATACAGATGCCGTTCAACGAGATCACTTTAATACCGTACCTGTTGGATGATGAATTGAAACGGCGCATGAGTCCTGTCCTGGTCAATGCCTTCCGTAAATCTTGGAATGTTATCAACGGGGCTGGCGTATTCCGTGAAATGCCGTTCGATGCTGAGTTGCCTATATTCCAGAATGTTATTCGGGGCGCAGGAACGAAGATCAACGATGTTTCCCGCTTTGCTTTACGAGAGCAAATACAACTCGGGACTAACAGGGGTTATAGCCTCGACCAGATCGTGAGGGGAGTGCCGAAAGATGAATACAGAGGACTCCGAAAAGTTGTGCGGGAAACGTACAAGAACCGGGCGAAAACTATTGCAAGGACAGAAGTCGCAACGGCTCAGAACACTGCGACTGCGGCGCGCTACAAAGCGGCAGGGGTAGCGCACGTTATTGTTCAGGACGGCGATGACGACGAGTTATGCGCTCCGTTCAGCGGAACGACACAGACGATAGACTGGGCGTTGGAAAACCCGATTGCCCACCCGAATTGCACCAGGGCTTATTCAGCGATTATCGACGGAGTGACAGAATGACACAGGTAATAACGGCGGGAAATATAATCCGCAAATTCGAGACTTCAGAAGTAACGACGGTAGACGAGGTAGAGGGCATCGTGGAGGCGTTCGTCAATACTATGGGTGCGCTCGACCACGACGACGAGATTATCACTTTCGATGCGTTTGGCGATTCGATTCAAAATGGCACACAGACCGTTGCCTGGTTCCACGACCAGAGCGTTCCGGTCGGCAAGGTTATCGACGCTGCTCCGGTATCGACAGGGACAGACGAGCAGACAGGTATGACGACAGGCCGGTTGAAGGCGGTCATGCAATTCAATTTGAACACGCAGCGAGGGCGGGAAGCCTTCGCAGATGTGCAGTTCGGTTCCGTGCGGGAATGGTCGGTGGGATTCCGGTCAGTCTCTGACGAAATCGAAACACTTGCGGACGGAACGAAAGCCCGCGTGATTGATTCCCTTGACTGGGTTGAAGTCTCGCCGGTTCTCCGTGGTGCAAGCCCGAACACTCAAACTATCAACTCCAAAGCTGCCTCAGACGCGCAGGGTGACGACGAAGAAGAAATCGCCGTCACTGAAGATGCCTCTGACACGGAGAAGGAATTGCTGCGGGAGAGTATCGAACTAACGAAACTTAAGCTCGAAATGGAGAATCTTGATGGACAAGATTAACGAACTTCGGGACGAGGCACGTTCGATTCTTGCTACTGCTACCGAGGCCGTCGAATCTGGCGACGTTGAGGCTGCTACCAAAGCACGCCAGGACGCTGTTGATAAGATGGCAAAGGCAGAGGCGATTCAGAACGAGTCCGACTCCCTGAAAGTTCTCTCGGGCGATTGGAACACGCCGACTAACTCAGTTCCAGTAACGACGGCAGAGGCAAAGATATTCGACACCGAGGATGTCGGGTCGAAGTATCGCAACGACTACAAGCCCGCGCTGTGGGTCAAGGGAATTCCAGCGGCTGTGCAGCCGCAGTGGGTTCGTGACCAGATGGGGGATTCGCTCAAAGAGGAAGCGGATTTCTACATCCAGACGTGGACAAAGTGGTTCCGTGATCGTTCGCCAAACGCTCAGAAATTCTGGCAGCTTGCCAGTTCGGACGAGTTGAAGGCAATGCAAGAAGGGACTGACAATGAGGGTGGGTACTTCGTTCCAGAAGATTTCCGCACCCAGGTCATTCACAATACCGGGGTTCCCGGCGGGGTTCACCGACCTGCTTGCACGGTGATAACGACGTCATTGAAAGATGGCTACCTCCCGACGATGGGTTCAGTCTCCTGGGCTGCGATTGCAGAAGAAGCGGCTTACGGGGATAACACTCCGACAGTCGGGCAGGTCACGTTCACTATCCGCAAGGCTGGTGGCACGGTGAAGGTATCCAACGAACTTCTCGAAGATTCCGCGGTCAACCTTCCTGCCCTGCTTTCACAGATTTTCGGTGAGGCGCAGGGGCGTTACGAAGATCAGCAGTTGATCGAGGGTGATGGCTCCGGTGAGGCAGAAGGACTCAGGACTACGGCGACTGACGGTACGGACACGGACTCAACATCCGCTGTTTCCATTGCCGACATCCAGACGTGGTACTTCGACCTTCCTGCACAGTTCCGGGCAAATGCTTCGGTATCTACGACCAGCAGCTTCATGCAGCAGGTAAACACTCTTGACGTTACATCCTCGAAGGGTTCACTTACATCTGCTCCCGCAGAGGCTTTGCTCGGCAAGCCAACTCTCCTGTTTGACGGGACTGGCTGGGACGATGCAGCAGCGATTGCGACGAACGAAGAAGTGGGTTGCATTGGCGACTTCTCGAACTACTACTTCATAGACCGGATCGGCATGTCTGTACGGCGTGACGACTCGATCTATGTGGCGAACGACCAGGTTGGTTTCTTCGCACGCAGCAGGTACGACGGTCGAGTTGGCTTGGCAGACGCGTTCAGAATCTTCAAGATTCAGTAGGAGTTTCATGCCTCGCTTTAATCAACTTTCAAATCGAATAGGAATCAATGTTGCTCTTGCTCCGGTTAGCAAGTCGGCGGGGACTACTACGTCCTCGGCGATTGACCTGACGGGTTACTCAAAGGCAGCATTGGTTGTGACGGTAGGCGTGATTGCTTCCTCTGGAACTGTTGACTGCAAAGTTCAGGCATCAGCAACCAGTGGCGGTAGTTATGCCGACATTACTGGCGCAGCAATCACTCAGATGACGGAAGCCGGTGGGGACTCAGGATCAACTGTAATAGTTGACTTTGAAATTCCTAACGGTAAGCCTCATGTGAAAACTGTTCTGGTGAACGCAACAGCAGCAGCGGTGCAAGGTGTCCTAGTCATAGGCGACCAAGACATTCGCAGCTAGTTTCAGGGCGACCCGTCCTTCGGGGCGGGTCGCCAGTAAAAGGTGAAGAAATGGGAGCAGTAAAAGTAAAAGTGAAGTGCATCGAGGGTCGCAGAATAGGCGACGACGAATACACGCCTGGCGAAACTTACGAAATGGATGCTGTTCGTTACTTAAAATACAGCGATTATTTCGCGCTCCCCGGCAAGGTGAAAGCCAAGCGGACGTTGAAGAAGGTGAAAGCCAAGCGGTCGTCGAAGAAGATTCAGTCAAAGAATGTCGGGGCAACCGAGGACAAGTAGGCGATGGCGCAGACATATCACAATTATGCGAATGTGTACGACTTCCGAAGCTATCTCAGCGGGACAGATCACGTCACGGACTGGGACACAGACGAAACGCCAATCGTCCGGGTGCTGGAGTCTGCTGCCCAACGCATCGACCAGTACGCCGGGCGGTCGTTCGGCGCACGAACAGCGACCCGTTCCTATGACTTAGGAAAAGGGGCGTTGCGTGACGATTCCCTGGCAGCAGCCAGAGATTCTATTTCCTTCCCTGATTACTGGTCGTCGAAATTATCTGGCGCAGGAATAGTTCCGCTCGACGACTGGCTTATTTCAGCGACGACAGTGACCGCCTATCACGACACTGCAAGGTCGGCGAACACGGTTTTAACCGAGGGTATTGGAAACGATTATTTATTGGAGCCGTACAACTCGTCACCCAAGACGCTCCTGAAGCTGGAAGAAGATACGACGGACAGCCTTTATTCCGGGCAGCAGACGTTGACGATTCTGGGAACCTGGGGCTGGCAGAACGACAAGGCTTCCATATCAACGATGGACGCAGTTGGCAGCACCAGCGCAACAGCGATTTCGGTGGCGTCCGGTTCAACGACATACGTTGGCGATACCGTCGTTGTCGATTCCGAGCAGATGTACGTGACGGCGGTTTCCGGGAACAACCTTACAGTCATACGTGGCGTTAACGGCACGACAGCAGCGACGCACAGCGGCGGCGTGGCTTATTCCCGGTGGAAGTACCCTGCCGATGTTGCACAGGCCTCTCTGGACGTTGCTCGCACGTACTGGCGCAGCCGGGACGCAGGGTTAACGACTGTTATTGGCTCGGGTGAAATGGCGATGAGTACCCCGGCCCAGGAGGAACGGGCAATCCTCAAACGGCTCGACCATTACAGAAACCGGCGGGAGTTGGCAGTTTATGTCTAGCGTCGGAATGACAATAGAGATGAAGGGCAAGCTGTTCGATATTGGAGCGGACAAGCGATTACGGGACGCGCTCAACAAGGGCATCTTGCGGATGGCTCTTGTAACTGAGCAGCGGGTGAAACAGCCACTGGTGAAAGGTCACGGAGTCGTGACGGGGCACTTGCGCCGTTCTATTGCTGGCGAATTGATAAAAGATTTAACGGCGCAGGTAGACGCCGGTTCGGTGCGGCAGGGTGCGAACGTAGTTTATGCAAGCTGGATTGAAGGTACGAGTACCAGGAACAAGACCACCAGTTTCAAGGGCTACCAGATGTTCCAAAATGCGTTCAAGAAATTAGAGGCAGAAGAAAAAGACAAGTATTTCGCGGAGCCGATCAGGAAGGCCCTGGTATGAGCAGGTCGGGCGCAGTAACGCAGATCAAGACAATCCTGGAGGCGAACTCGTCGCCGAATTTTCAGGTCGTCCTTATCGGGGAGCCGATGTCGATTCCGTCGGGCGACAGGGTTGCGGCGGCGTGGTTCTCAGGCGAAAGCGAAAAGACTAAAACGCTCGGGAATGTAATGGCAACGCAGTCGTGGGTCGTTCGTTGTTACTGGCGAGTCCCGCCAGGGGCAAAGGGCAGGGAAAAGTTAGAACTTGAAATATGGGATGCGTGTCGTGCTGTGCAGTCAGGATTTACCGGGGACAGCACGCTCGATAGTAACGTCACAGATTTAGATATAACTCTCGCATCGGTCGGCTGGTCGAATATAGGCGGGAATTCATTTCGGACACTTTCGTTCGATCTGGGAATAATAGACTTGGAGGCTGAGAGCATCGCTCCCTAAAGCAAATGGCAAAGAAATCAGGACTCGGGAATCAATTTTATTTCGCAGGATATGACCTGTCGGGTGATGTTGGTGCGATCAATTCAATCTCGTCCCCGCGTGGGGTCGTTGAAGTCACCTCGATCAACCAGTCGGCGCAGGACAGATTGCTGACGCACAGCGACGGACTCATCGAGTTCAACTCGTTTTTCAACGACGCAGCGAACCAGGAACACGCAGCGTTGAAAGGTCTATCGACATCTGACCAGCACGCTATGTTCCTGATGGGCGGGACGGTTGGCGATGCCGGGGCTGCCCTTATCGGCAAACAAATCAACTACGACGGCACACGAACCGCAGACGGCGGGTTGAACTTTTCGGTGTCGGTGCAAGGAAATGCAACACCTGTCGAATGGGGCGTATCACTTACGACAGGCAAGGCCACGACCGGGGCAGCGTCGTTCGCAACGGTAGACCAGTCGGCGTCCTCGTCCTCCGGGGGGCAGGGTTACGTGCAAGCGTTTTCTATCGGCTCGGGAACTGCCACCGCTAAGATCGAGGACTCGACGAATGGCAGCAGTTGGTCTGACTTAATCACGTTCACGAATATCACCGGCAGAACAGCTGAGCGGGCAACTGTCAGCGGGACGGTGAACAGGTACGTGCGATGCACCGTGACCGGCTCGATTTCCAACCTGGTTCTTGCGGTCTTATTCAGGAGAGGCGATGCATCAGACATATAGAGCATCAGCACCGCCCGCAACGCATTTCCGGGGTGCGACCTGCAAGGAAATCGACTGCCCGCATTACCTGGCTGGCTGGCAAACAATCCTGCCCGAGGCTGACCATGACAACGTGTATTGGATTCAGCAAGTATCAGGGCTGCGGTTTACGGAAAGCCGAACTGAGGGGCTTATCACTTTTACTTTCGCGCCGGGGCAGGATTGCTTCCGTCGCAACGAACATCGCATCAGCTTAGATCGACCGCAGATATTTACCGTGAACAACGGGCGCGGGTTCTCACGTCGGGAACCGGCGCAATGGGTCGATGAAATGGGCGAGCAACTTCACAAGTTGAAAGGCTAAACATGGCAAAAGAATCTGGACTCGGGATGGCACTAGCCATCGACGACAGCGGTGGTTCTGCAAGGACAATATCGAACGACGTAACGAACTTCGATTTTGCAATTCCGCGGGCTGTCCAAGATGTGACCGGACTCGATAAATCAGCGAACGAGCGACTTCTGTTGCTTGCTGATTTCTCGATCAGTGTCTCGGGCGTATTCAATGACGCCAGCAATATGTCGCACGACGTATTCAAAACCGTCAGCACCACGTCAGTCGCTAGAACTGTGACGATCACCGTTAGCGGGCAATCCCTGCCGAACGAGTGCTTCTTCACGGACTACGCGTTGAGTCGTGGTGGTGGTGGTGAATTGACGTACTCTGCGCCAGGCGTATTGACCGGCGGCACAGCCCCGACGTGGGCATAGGGGAGAGGGGAACATGGCTAAGTTCAAACTATCCAAAGCCCGTCGAGTCGCGAACATTACGTTCGAGGGAACCGACTACGACGGGTTGGAAATTCGCTGCACTCTCGACCTGCCGTTAAAAACCGTTCTGGAAATTCAACGGCTCGCCGGTGCTGACAGTGAGAAGAAAGTGATCGAGGCGAACACGATCTGGTGCGACAAAGTTTTAGAATCGTGGAACCTGGTCGATGACGAAGGGAAGTCAATACCGGCAAACAGTGAGGCTGCGCTGGCGGTCGCACCGGCTAGGCTTCTGACGGCTTTGGTAACGAAGTGGTCGGAACTGGTCTTGGAGCCGCCAGCAAATTTATCGAAGCCGCAGAGCGATACGCCCATCTTGGAATCACTGGCGAACAGCAGCCAATCGAACTGACGCAAGCGTTGATGATCGACGCGTTATGTCAGCGATATTCCTGCTTGCCGTCTGAGTTGATGGAGGAAGATGCTTCGATTCTGCGGTTATCGGCACTGGTACAGGCAGCGCAAGCGAAAGAGTAGATGGCAAACGAAATCAACATAACGATGACGGCGAAAGACCTTGCTTCAGGGAAGATCAAGGGCGTCGGAAAGTCGGCCCAAAGCACAACGGAGAAGCTGCGCGGGATGCGCGGTTCCTTCCTCGCTGTCGGAGCGGCGGGCGCGGCTCTCGTTGGGTCACTGGCATTAGTTGTTTCGTCGTTCGCCAAAACTGGCGACCTGATTCAGAAGATGTCATTGCGGACAGGCTTCACCACTGAATCACTTTCCGAACTGAAATTCGCGCTGGAGCAGTCGGGAAGCAGTATCGAAGGATTTGAGAAAAGTAT